>Ga0164242_10004921_pt1 | contig 14909 bp, 6 predicted proteins | sample OricomgcompostMG_FD_108783 | JGI IMG/M metagenome (GOLD analysis project Ga0164242, IMG submission 108783) | Miracle-Growth compost microbial communities from Emeryville, California, USA - Original compost - Miracle growth compost (MG) ... | reverse complement strand
TTAGATGTAAAGAAATATTCTAAAAAGGCTGTATTAAAATCGGTTCAGTCGATTCCAGATCAACTGGCAATCAAGGATGATTCGTTTACTATTCGACCATTTGGTATAGAAGTCCTGGCAATAAATATAGAATAGTAAAATCATTATCATGATAACAGAGGGAGAAATTGGTTGAAAAGGATGGAATTTTTTTTAGTGAAAATAAATACATTTTTGGTCATTGCATTGCTTTTCAGATCTTGCAGCTTGCCTAATCGGGTTACAAATCGTGGAGATTGGAAGAAGGATTCATTGATTGCGGCCAGTCAGGCAGGAGCAAGACCTGTTTTTTCAATCCATCCGATCCCCGTACAGCGGATATTTCCCCTGGGAAATTTAATGATTCTTGTGAATGTAATATTCGTAGTGGGTTACCCAACTTCTTTTATAAAGCAAATAATACAAAACGGGTAACAATTGGTTATATCGGAGGCAGCATTACGCGTGCGGAAAATATGTATCGCAATCAGTCGGCAAAGTTTATTCAGGAGATGTTTCCTGATGTAAAGATGAAAGCGATAAATGCAGGTATTGCCGGAACTGGTACTGACCTTGGCGCTTGTCGCATCAAAGAACAGCTTCTACGGTATCATCCCGACTTGATTTTCATAGAATTCGCTGTGAATGGCGCTTTTTGTCCTGGCATGGAGGGAATGGTAAGGCAGATTTGGACTTTTGATTCATCGGTTGATATTTGCTTTCTTTATACTATTTCTGATGGACAAGATGCGATCTATGAAGGAGGAAAAGTGCCAAAAAACATCCAGAGATTGGAGGAAATTGCATATCATTACGGTATTCCTTCTATACATATGGGTCTATACCCATCGTTCTTGGAGAAAAGTGGAAAGCTTATTTGGAAGGGATCGACGGCATCAGGAAAAAAGAAAATTGTTTTCTCAGAAGACGGAATTCATCCATTGCCGGTCGGAGGAAATTTATATGCCGCCTCTATTGCTCGTGCTTTCATTAAGATGCGCGAAAATGGACATATAACTTTGCATTATGTACCTGTTCCGCTAATAGCGGATAATTGGCAGGATGCCACGATGTTAACCCCTCAAAATTTGGCGACTTTTAGTAAAGGCTGGATTGCTATTGATCCCAATAAATTTGATTCTCTTAAAAGTTTTAAACCATGGTTTCCTGTAATTATGAAATCGGCCAAGCCAGGTTCGTCTTTTTCTTTTAGGTTCCGAGGAAATATGGTGGGACTTTTTGATGTAGGCGGCCCAGAAATGGGCGCATTGATCTTACAAGTCGATGGAAAAAAGATAAAAGAACTTAACAGGTTTAATCGCTATTGTAATAATCGCTATCGTGGCCAATGTAGTTTTGTTTCCCTTCCGGCAGGAGAACATACTGTACGTTTTATCCTTTCTCCCGACAAACTAAATAAAACGATAATTTTAGGGTCCTCCCAGTTGGATGACATTAATAGACATCCTGGAAGGTATGACCAGACAGAAGAATTACTTGGGAAGATTCTCATACGAGGAGAAATCCTTGATTATTAATTGCTCTTGTTAGTTTGATTTATCTGACTAAGAGTGAATATTGAATTAAGAATGCCAATTATGGAGTCGGTGTTGAATGTTGATATTTTATTTGCGGGCTGGAATATAGATTTTTAAAATGGATTTGAAAGCAGCGAATGAGATCCGGTAAAATGAATAATGCAAAGTCATTTGGACTTATATTATCCGTGCCCTCTGCCTATACGCACGGTGTTCCCTAGGGAGGAGTCTTTCGCAGTAAACATCAGTAGTAGAGCGAACGTCATTAAATCCAAAAAACTATCACGGATGGCGCCCTCTGTCCGAAAATAGTATAGATATGGTCTCTGGGTTGTTATTAGGATGCTGTTTACCTTTGATATGGTCGGGACGCCGTTGTGCTTTTCTGATTAATTCTCCGCCTTTCAGACCTTTGGTAGTAAATAATATTATTGGAGACTCGGCTATAGTAATGGGGATCGCTCCATCGTTATTTGATATTAGGTTAGTAGTATCTCCATACATATATTTATCTTTCAAGCTAATTAGTCTGGCGATAGACTTAGCGTGGCCGGTCTTTATTGCATAATTAGAAGTACTTCTATTGGTCTGTGTGCCACTCCAGATCGCATAAGCTACACTATCATTAACCATGTTTTTATAGCGATATACCCATATACTGTCGTGATTCTCATAAATAATGCTGTCCGGTTTGTAATTACCAAGGGTTACCCAAATTGTATGTTGATAATAGTAAGCCGGAAAAGCATAGTAATTACTTGCCTTTGCCTTGGAGTCATAATGCCCGCTCGTCAGACCGGTTGTATTAAATTTATAATAGCCTGTACTATCATAGTCTTTTTTGAGCGGATCGTTTTGTATTTGAAATAACTGAGCTTTGTCTAAACCTGAAAAAGATAATTCAAACCATGAGCGGGCAATCCATTGTGCTTGTATCTGAGCACTGTCTAGCCCTTGTATAACTGGCACTCCAAGGGGTGATTTTCTATTCCTATCATACCCCCATTCGGTAAGCCAAACTTCGCATTTCCGGCAAATTATATGGGTGGTATCTACTATGTTTTTGAAGTATTTTCTTACACCTCCATTCCACTTTTCGGGTGAAATTGCTGTTTTCCCTGAATAAAAATAATTATGTACGTTATAGATATCAAAGGGCAAGCTTTTATCTTGCCTTTTATAGTAAGCCCAAAACGCCATTGATTTTAGGTATGGTAGATGGCTATTAGCATCACCCCAGAATAAGACCTGTATTTGATTATCGGCATTCTTTATTCCCATACGAGTGCCCATTCGACCGTTATTGCCATCGTAATAAGCGCTCATATACGCAACGGCTTGCTCAGGATTATAGAAAGCCGATTTATTAAGCCAACTTCCATTATTTTCATTTCCCGCTTCGATGAAGTGCATTATATTGAGTCCGCTTTGGTGGTTGTGCACCAACTCCTGTATACTGTCAGTCGGATAAGAGTTTCTTCCATATACAGCCCCTAAAGTCCAGGCCATTCTACTCAGTCTGTCATATTGAGAAGCACTCATTCCGTCTGCTCCAGGATGTAATGTATAGTCAATAGATTTACCCCATTTGTTGTTTTTGGCATATTGGGGTGTTCCTTGTGTTGACCAATAGAGATCAATGCCTACCGAGGTATAATAATCGATCCCATGGCTAATTGGGTTCCATGTTTTCAGCTTTCCCTCACTAGGACCGTAGGGAAAATAATAAAATTGATTTGACGAAGAACCGTGGAACTTTGTGAATACAAACTGCACCCTATCTACAGGAATACCTGCTTTGGCAGTGTCCAAATAGTCCTGATTAGTGTATTTTCTTAATGTCCCTCCGATTTTGTTCACGGGAGAGGGAGTCAGTCCGAATGTATTTACTCCTATGAATTTATGCATCGAAGGTCTTTGATAAGCAACTGGATGAGGAGGAGTTCTGCTCATGCTATCTCCAACAAGATGCCCATACAGTTTAATTTCATATATTTTTTCCGTTCCTCCCCGGTTATAAAATACTTTGAGATATCTAGTGTAAGTGGCTTTCCCGATAGCATTATACCATCCTTTATTATAAGTAGTTGTTTTTAAGGTGTCGGAGGTTGACCAATGTCCAGGTGAGCCGGGAACAATACTCACTGTTCCGGACGGGAATAATTTATAATAACCTACTCTTGTTATTTTGTATATTCCTCCAAGATCAATAACAGCATAAGTATGATAGAAATTATGTCTGCCATTTCCAAAAACTGTAACGGGGGAATCGCTATTTTGTTCATCAATTAACGCTCTGACGAAGGGAGCCATGTTAGGATTATTTAATTGGAAGAACGCTGTATCACCATGATAGAATATTGCATCGGGATCTAAAGGTATCTGATAATCCAATGTATCTACAGCCGCTCTATAATTTGCAGTATTACGCGTTTCATCATTGGCGGTTTGTGAACTGTCGTCTGTTACAGTTGCGATCAATTTATTGGTCAATCTCTTTCGTACTACGTCTCTTATTGCTTCCGGATATAAGCTACTTGCGATGCTGTTATTTTCCCTAGAGATTGATGCTGAAAAGGTGGTTGAAGATACTTCCGTTACTAAATCCTGGTCTTTCCAGTCCTCTATTTCGGATAGATTTAAGGCTTTTTTGAACCCATGTGGTATCTCATAATCACCGATACTAGCTTCACGTCTGTTCCAAATGGGATCAAAACGGGTAGTTAAGCGACAATGGTAATCGGTGTGTGCAATAAGGGTATCATTATTTTCAAAGGGTTTTAAACTTATGGCATTGTAGGTCTGAGTACCGTAGGGTATATATAAACTAGTAATATTTTGGGTCAATGAAGCTTTCTTCATCGCTAGTTTCACATTTCCACCTTGCAGGTTGGACAAATACGGCCAATATGATATCTGCCATTTTGTTCTATTAGATTTGGCGTGGGAGTCTAAAATTATAAAACGAGCGATATCTTTTAACTTTGTAAAATTTTGTACTCCAGCTTGAAGGTTGAAATGGAAATGCAGCAAAAGGCTTATTAAGGCTATTGTTATGAACGCTTTTCTCATAATTTAATTTTCTCTTTAGATATAAATATGAAAATTAATATTTAGCCTGTTATCAAGTGGACTGATAAAGCCCAAATTAATTTCCGCGTTGTTATCACCTTGATGAACTTATTCCTACAGTATTAGACGTTCACCCATTATGCGGCTCTGTTTGATAAATCATGTCATAATCGCATATATAAGAACTTGAACCTTACGGTACAATTGATGTATAATGAATTCGATCGGTTGTCTGCCATTTAACCTCAAAAGGCTTACAATTTTTAAAAACCCAAAACATGCCATTATTGGCGATGCAGAGTCTTGGAATGCTTCCGCGTTTCTTTGGCCTTTCATAGCGATATGGTCCTCCGATGTATGTAGCCATTATAGCTTATTTTCTTATAGTATTCATTAGAATTAAATTATAGTTGAGAATTTGAACATACGAAGTCAGAGGGCTTTTGTATCATTTTGGATGAATTTTCCTTAAGTCAACTGTTTGAAATCTCTTTTCCTGGAGTTATCAAAAATCCATATATTATTAAAGTTCCCGTGACGTTAGTCGCACATTAGTGATATAGTTATGAATTCATTACGATTAACATTATCTTTTCCGTGTGGGATAGGTAGCCGTATTCTTCGAGTCAATCCATATATAATTATGAAGATGAATATTCGGCTGTATTCAAGTATTCTACTGTGTATTGGTACTATCGGCCGGTGTCTCTATATCGTTGTTGTTATTATTTAGAACATTGCTGAGCGGTACACCAATAAGTGTTTCTAGTTGGATTTGGGTCAATTTAAAGCTATTTTCTGCATTAATTCGGGATTTAAGGGCACCCTGATAGCGGTCAACGGAAAGGTTGTAATCGTTGATAGATATTTCGCCATTCCTGAACTTTTCTTTGGATTGCAAATAGTCATTATAAGCACTTTCAGTAAGTTGGCTTTCTACGGTATATAATTCTTTACTAGATAAATAGTTTTGGTATGCAGTAAGTACGGCGGTCCTGATCTCGCGATATTTTATAGTTCTGTCGTTCTCGGCGATAGCAACCTTTTCTCTGGCTGCCTTCACTGCCTGTGGTTTAGAAAATATCCCACCAATGGGAATATTGATGCCCATATTATATAGCGGATACAGCGTATAATAGTTTCCATTTGGGGAGGCCGGCTTCCCCATATTTTTCAATGAATATTCATTGGCATTAAAAGAAAAGCTGAAATTCTCAGCCCACCATCCTTTAGTCGCGCTAAGGTTATATTTGGCAATTTTTACCTCGTGATCGGCTATTTCGAGTTCCGGATTCTGAAGAGCCATTTCGACGAGCCGATCCTGCATATTGGAGGAAGCCTTAGCTATTTTATCCGGAGTAATGATTTGGGCCCACGAAGCACTGGCCAAAAAAAGGGAAAGGCTTAATAAAAGGAAATGTTTCATAGGTATTATATTTTTGAATTAGTTCCTGATAATTTGGGTTTATCAAAAGTGTGTAATTTAATCGTAATGGCAATAAAGGGAAAATATACGAAGACTTGAGGCACGTTAATCAATGTGTACTGCGCATAAGCGCCTACCACACCTAAGGAGAACAACATAGTCGCAATGATAGCGTAGTAAGTCTTTATCTCCCTGTCGCGGCAATGGTAATAATAATGTATAGCGTATGCCAAAATAAGGAATAAAAATACAAGGTGAATGCCCAATCCTACCCAGCCGGTTTCCATCAAAGTTGCCACCAGTGAACTGTCGGGAGGAATAGATACCAGAAAATGATTCGGGTTGTATTTATTCCCTCCAGCACCTGTTGTATTCACTCCACCGCCAAATGGGTGGCTATACACATAGGGCCTAATTTTTTGGCGGTTCATCAGCCGTATATCTAAAGAAGCATTGTGAGACGGCGCTCTAAATGCCGTTCTGAACCTATTTATGGTTACGTTTCCGTATATTGGAACATTCATTATAAAAAGAAATAGCATGCCTGCTCCGAGTGCGAGCATCCGGGTCCTTTTCTGATATAATGTCATCATAACATAAAGACCTACGCCTGCGGCTATCATGATGTTGGCGGTGCGGGTGCCAGAATAAGACATGCCCAAAAACATAACAAATGTAAGCGCGCCCCATACTATTTTTGTCCTTTTCAAAGTTGATTCCAGAGCCAGTATAAGGGTGCCTACCGCACCTGCTGCCATTAGCGTACCAAAATTCGCAGGGTCTGTTAAGAAAGAGAACTTTCTGATGCTGCCCCCCGGAAGCCTATATAACGAAAGGATGTGTGGGTCACTGTATACCCAGATTCTGTCTGATGGTGCCAGAGCTATCCACTGCTGTATACAACCATATAGGGCTGTAATAAAGATTGCACCAAATAAAAATCTGAAAAAGAAGCGGATGCTTTTTAAATCTTTGAACAGATATAGAGAAAGTAGCAAGAGTGCAGTAATAGACAAGCTTTGTCGGAAGTAAGACACCCATCCCATCAGGGAGGTCATCTGCGGGTTAAAAAGCTGCACAATTGTATAAGCTATTGTAGCAAAATAAATATAGACTAGCATATGCCTATCTATCTTCAATCGTTCCTGATAGAAAATGCTCCTGATAATCAAAAATATAAAGAGAGCAAAGGGGGCTAAAAATATGACCGAATATAGGGGCAGTTTGGAGCCAGTCATCCTGTCTATAAAAGCTAGCAGAAATCCAAAGGCTATCATGGCGTAAAATCCAAAACTTATGTCATGGATGCTAAACGCGAAAAGAAAAAGGGAAAAGGCAGCTATAGCCGCCACTACCGCCAGTTTGTTATAGTCGGGCATAGTGGCGACGCAGACTAGACCACAGCATAAGAGGGTATAGCAGACGGCCATCCATGGCTTTGCAAAGAAAAATCTAGTCCGCATATTGGAAAAACCCTGCATATTAATTTGTTCGTTAAATATCCGCTAGAAGACGACCAGCTTCAGGAAAAAAAATATAAAAAATAATGCCAGAAAGGAAATTACCAAATACTCCAAAACGTCATGTTCTTGCTTATCTTTTTTCATGCCTTTCGATATTTGAGTGCGGTCAACATATACGGATGGATTTTGTCTAAAACTTGCTGGAAATTTTTGGGTTTGGTCTTGATATTGATATTGAAATGAAAGTTACATACATAAAAGGTTGGAGTGTTCGGCATACTTTTATTATAATAGTCATTTGCTTAAAGGTCCATGTTATATATAGGAACTTTATTAAGCACAGCGCCTAATACCTCAACGTTGTTCTTTCTAAGAAAGGTTATCAGTTCTTTATCTTCTTCTGTCAATGGCTGATCGGCTGCAAATGCTAAAATCACAGCATCCACGTGCGTGAGTAATTCCTTGCAGTCAGGCCCTTGGCTTAATGAAGCACAATCGATCAAGACATAATTATAATCCTCATCGTGTCGTAAACCGGTGAATAGATTTTTCTCCGGCAATACTTCCCCTGGTGTATAATCGCCGCTACCGCATCCAATTACACGAATATTTTCGTGCTTGGTAGGTGCTGTGATTGCAGCAATGGCTTTGTTTACCGATGCTTGTTCTCCTTTGGGCTCAAAGGTCTCTACCAAGGCGTTTGCATTATACTTCCTAGTGAGTGTGTTGTTATGAAAATTGGCATCTACCAGCAGTACTTTACGATTGCTTAAGTTCAAGCTCCCAGCCAGGCTCTCAATCATGGTGGTTCTTCCAGAGCCAGTGTGATAACCTGCCACTAGGAACATTTTCTTTCCCGAATGCTCCACTTCATAACGTAATTGTTTGATCTGCTCTCTAAAGCCTTCCAGGGATTTAGGAACAGCCGTGCTCGCATTGAACATCTCTTCCATAGGCGAGTTTTGGGTATCGATGTATTTTAGATTGGCGAGCAGAGGAAACGGTATGTTCGCTTTTAGGAATGAAGGAGTTTTAATGGCGGGGTCAATAAACTCAAAAAACAATAGCAGAAAAATCACAAAGAAGAAGACGCCAGCACCCGCGAATCCAATTATTTTTATTTTTGTAGAGGGATTAGGGTGTAAGGGTGGGCTCGCCTGCAATACCTGCTTAAAATCATTGCCGGGAAATATATTACGGTTTAATGCTTCGTTATACAATTTGTTTGCATCCTCATATTGCTGCCTCGCCACTTCGATTTCGCTTTGTATTCCTTGTAGCAGTCCCTGTCTGGCAGTCGAAGACTGTACTGCTCCCTGCATGGCATTAATCTTGTTCTGCAAGTCCTTCATGGTTTGCGTGGCCACGTTTATTTTGACTCCCAAATCCATTTTCTGTTTTAAGAGGTCACCTAATGGGATACTGCCTGTACTACCTCCCATTGAGGATAACTTTTGTTGTAGGGTATTTCTCAACCGGTCAATCTGGTCCAGTAAGTTTACATCGGTTGAGCCGCCATTTACGTATTTCGCATATAAATTGTCTATGTTCGTTCGCAGAGTGATAACCTCTTCATTATTGGCCAACCCGCCTTGCTTGCCGGCAGTGCTGATCTGTTGATTTACATTCTCTAATGCCACCTGTGCAGCGATCAAGTTTCCTTTTTGCTGCGTAAGCTGTCCCTGCAGAGTGCCCAACATTCCGACAGAACCGGATAGTGCTGGATCATCGCCATCCTGCAATAATTTTAATTTATTATCCAGTATCTGTTTTTTGGTTTCCATTAGGCTTCGCAGGGTATCTAGGGATGTAGTTGATGCGTGCCCGATCTTATTTTGGTATAATGTTAGAAACCTGTGGCAGATCCCGTTGGAGATAAATGCGCTAAGTAGAGGATTAGCTGTAGTGGTAGTGATTATAATGAAATCGGAGCTTTCAATCCTGTTTATCTCTACCTTCTTTAACAATGCGTCGGGTGAATAGCCATAATTATCTGCGAGTTCACGAATCATTCGGTCTTCTTTCCTGGCAAGGTCAAGCACATAGAATGAATCTATCTTATTGGACAAGGAAGTCAATAATCCATTTTTGCCACCGGGATAGTGCGTAATAATGTCCGAAGTATTGGAGGAGCTTCCTGTGAAAAATGGAGTGTTATCCTGAAGGTCATGCAAGAGCAAAGCATAGGACACCTGGTCCAATACTTGGTTGGACTGCAATGTCTGAATTACATTGTTGAAAAGCACCGTGTTATTCGGAGCACGGGAATTATAGTCCAGAGGATTGATATCCATATAACCCGTAGAAAGCTCCGCCACTGAGGTATAGTCGGCAGCTTGGTGGCGGGAGAACAACCATGCCAGTAGGATTGCGGCCAGGGTAGGAATAATAACCAGCCACTTTCTTTTCCATAGGTATTTTAGCAGATACGATATATTCATAGGATATTAAATTTAAGCCGTTAACCGGCCCAAAAATAATCTCCTTTATGGAAAGTCATCGGCATATATTAGTAAAAGGGGAAGAATTATTGGGGAACGTAAGAAATACGGGCAATAAATAATAAAAAACGACCAATTTGGAGATAAAACTTCATTTACTACGCATAGTTTCAACTGACAGGTTCATGGGTTGAACTTCCTTATGTGTACTTTCTGATTTCTTCGGTCCATTACGGAAATAAACTTTCAGCTTAAGAAAATGAACTTCAAACAGATGATAACTCAAAACGCAGACTATTAATGATGACACAACCGTAATTATCCCTAAAATTAACATTAATATTACAGGTGAAAAGTAACTAAGATGAAGAGATAACCAATTGCCTAATTTATATTTTAATAGGATATAAATAATGTAATGATAGACATAAAGTCCATAAGAATATTTACCTAAAAAAGTCAAAGGCGTATATCGTAGAATGTTTCGAATCCATTTGACATTAGATACAGACATTACCAAAATCATACACATGAATAAGTCAATCGCAGTATAATAAAACGGTAATTCCGAAAAGCTGAGACTTCTTTTAATTATTAAGCCAATTATAAAGACACTTAATCCTAGAATCCCGACTGGGATTATAATTTTTTCTAGCACTTTTTTATTTTTCCTAATTAGTTGTGCAATGATACCGCCTAACAAAAGGGCATCCATTCTGGAAAAGGTATTCATATAACGATATTGCGGTGCAAAATTGAACCATGTTAGCGGCAATAAGCGAAAGGTGATTGCGGCTACACACAACAACAACGATATCTTTAACAAGTACCGCTCCGGTATAAAAAGTACTACCCATGGCCAGACTAAATAAAATTGTTCTTCTACACCTAAAGACCAGAAATGGACCAGTATCAGGTTTTCAGGAAAACCGTGGAAAGAGTATAGCCAGTTTTGTAGATAAGACCAAAACCAGCCTTGATGCTGTGTATAAAAGTCAAAATTGGAACCAGATCTGACTCCTCCGAAAGTTGGAATTAGAAAAAGTATAATGAATAATACCAAGTAATATAAAGGAAATATTCTTAGAATTCTTCTTCCAATAAAATTAACATAATACTTATTATTTCCTTTTGAATCAATCAATATTCCAGTGATTAGAAACCCAGATAGTACAAAGAATAGATCTACACCAATCCATCCTATACCCGTCAAGGGGCCGGGGAAGCAATGGAAAAGAACTACTAAGAGCACGGCTATCCCCCTCACTCCATCAAGCTCAGATATGTGATGGCTGGAAGAATAGGAGAGTTCCAATTTACGATAACTCATAGAGTATTTTTTATCGTGTAAAAGAGGGCAGTTGTGTATTAAAATGCGGGCTTATTTCCATTTTTTTGTTTTAATATCGGTTCTTCGATCGTTTCTACGGAAATAATATTTCAATTTAAAAAAGGTGTTTCAAACAAATGATAGCTTAAAACGCTAGTTATTAGAAACCGTTTTCCATAATGTAGGCGTTAAAAAGAGCATAATAAGTAACACGAGATAATATAAAGGAATATCCTTAATACTCTTCTTGCGATAAAATTAGTATAATAGCGACTGTCTCCTTTAGAATCAATTAATATCCCTGGTATTAAAAACCCCGAGAATACAAAGAATAAGTCTACCCCAATCCATCCTATATCTATCAATACCTTCGGAAGCAATAAAAAAGCATTACTATAGATATTGCTACCTCTTGCATAGTCAAGTTCAGGTATATGCCGATGAGGAATAAGTAAGCTTTAGAGGGACGAGGCTCATTAGCAATTATACTGATATTAAAAGAGAATGTTATTTTACCTACTTGATTTATTTTTCAAAATCAAAATATATATACTCCTTTCTAATACCAATTTTTGATATTGGAAAGGAGTATATACGGAAAGTCATTACTTATTGTTTTATTACCTTTATATTGATCACTTGGTTCGTTCCCACTAGCCTTAATGACAGGATGTATCCACCAGGCTGTAAATCAGTATGAGTTTGATATCGTAGCCTATTAATGCCTTTAGATATAGGTTCTATCTTTCTATCCATTAACTGACCATTGATTCCATACAGGCTCATATTAAGCTTTCCTTCTTGTGGACTATTTAAATCAAGATTCATAAACTGATGGAATGGATTTGGATATACTTCTCCGATTAATCTGAAAGTGGCTAATGATGTGTCGTCGGAGAGTTTTAACTTATTATTGATACCCAATTCGTCAGCCTTCTTTGTGCGCATGAACAATGTCGGGTCAATTATTTTATTCCCCTCATCATCATAATTATCATGGCATTGAATAATCATTGCATTCAGTATTGCGTATGCCGAAGATCGTGTATAAATAATCTTTACTAATATCTGCCCATTTGCATCGGGTGACAGATTGGATAATGAAACAGTATTGTCACTATTATAGCTGGTTTCCAATGCTACTATCTGATTATTAGCTATAAATTGTGTGGTATTCTGCCAGCCATATCCCGTAATGCTTCCAAAGAAGGTAAAGTCGTACTTCATGGCCATATTGAGGTTACTGACTTTCATCACAACTGTATCCAGGCCATTATCCATATAATAGCAGCTTTGCATTACCAAATCTGGATAAAGTCCTGAATTGTTGCCGGTACTATATCCAACAGGGTTTTCTCCTTCAAAATTAGACCCCATATTCAATGTCAGGCCTGTATTATTTCCATTATTATCTAATAGCGGTCCATATATGGCTCCTTCTTGAGGTGGCGTTTGAGTGTTATTCCACGGAGAAGGAGCTGCAGCTTCCTTCTGGTTGAAATTTACATAAATGGCAAGCTGTGGTGTGGTTACAGAAGCAACTTCACTTGACATCGTTGCACCGTCAGCGCTTACAGCTACAACCTTATAGAAATAACGTGTATCGGAAAGCACACCGTCATCCTCAAAAGCTGTCGTATTAGCATTTACGTTCCCAATGACAGCATAAGAGCCATTTAATGAACGAGATCGAAGCACTCGGAATTCCTGTTCATTATCTGAGCGGTCTTCCCAGTTAAGTGTCACCTTTCCTTCTCCAGCTGTTGCAGCAAGGCCAGAAGGAGCTATTAAGGCGTCGCTATTGTACGTCTCTATTATTATAGCATTTATTAGGCCTTGGACGGCACTCGATCCCTTGGCTATCGATATGGTAAGAGATCCATCAGGTCCTGGGATAACGCCATTGATTCTTACTGATCGGGAGGTATTTCTGATCCCATTTAGAGATACTGTCTGACTATTTACCGTATAATTCGTGGTAAAGTCTGTATTTCCTCCATAATTTGAAGAAGCAAAAAATTCGAGATTATATTTTTTGTTAGCATCCAATCCCGAAATCTTTAATGTCCGAGCTGCAGCATCATTTATGTAATAGCCAGTAGCCATTACTGAATCAGGAACGAAGCCAGAATTATTATAGGTGCTTGCGCCATATTCGTGCGCACCGGACCACGCATTGATGGTTGATAGTGTGATATTTGTCGCTTTGCCCACACCATTAACTAGATTGCTATATGCTATGTTACTGCCTGAACTAAATATAATATTATTCCAAGAGTGTGCATAGGTATTGCCTGGTGCAGTAAAATTCAGATATATTTTCGATAGTAGATTCCCATCTGTGATGTGGAGATCGAAATATGCGGTATCTGCATTTCCGTCGGCATCTGTAGCAACCACTTGCAGACTATCATAATCACCGATGTTGGAGACGTCTGGCGTTAAAATTATCCTTGCCATGTTGTTGGCTGTATTCTGCAACGAGGCAAATGAAGGTGCGTGGTTTAACGAAAAAGTAACTGATTCTTCCGATGAAGTAATGCTGACCTGCATGGTATCAATTGTACTTGCTGGCACATAGGTATCCGGAATAGTTTTAATTACCGGTGGCGTAGGCGGAGGTGTGCTTGGCAGAGTAATAGTAGCAGTATCCGTAGCGTCCGAAGTAGCATATCCATTCTTTGCCACCAAGTAATAATAAAATGTCGATCCCGAGGATACGTCGTTGTCCGTATAACTGGTAGCTCCTCCATCCGTAGGGATAGCAGTCAGCAGGGTAAATTCACCATTTCTTTCTGCAGACCGGTAAATATCTACTTCGTTTGTATTGTCTGTTGTTAGTTGCCATTTTATATCCACAGCATACTTATAATTAATCACTCTTGAGGTCAAATTAAGATTGGCAGGCGCTTTTGGAAGTATATCGGGAGTAGTAATAGCTATGGTGTCTGTAGATCCAGAGCGGCCATAAGAATTTGATGCAACTAAATAATAATAATAAGTTGTAGCATTCAAGGGAGACACTGCAGTATCCAGGTATGTCATATCGCCCATTTCCGTTTTCCAGATATGAAGCAAGCTATAATTTCCACTTTTGCTAAGCGACCTATAAATAAATATGGAATCTGTATTATTGGTCCCTAATTGCCAATTTATCTCTATGGCGTTTTCTCCATCTGAAACCTTATTATTTAATTGCAAATTGACAGGTGCAGAAGGGGAAATAAGTGTCTGCGTACTGATGATCATGGCATTGAGGAAACCTGCACCTGCATCAATTCCCTTGCTCATAGTGAAGCTAATAGTGCCATCAGCCGCAGGGGAAAGATTAGCAAAAGTAAGTGTATCACTGGTGTTCCCCTGTACATTTATGGAATCTTTTCTCGAACCTATCTGGAACACAGTATGCCCGTTTGCCGAAGATGTCCATACACTACTCGAAAAGAAGGCAATACTATATTTTTTATCTGGCTCAAGACCGGTTACCGATCCGGTCACCACATTAGGAGCACCCCAAATACCGAAGTAGTAAGAGTCTCTGAGCACATTATCGGGATATATTCCACTATTATTTCCAGTCTGAGCACCATTACTGGTAGTAGTCCAGGATCCTCCTGTCTG
>Ga0164242_10004920_pt1 | contig 14910 bp, 12 predicted proteins | sample OricomgcompostMG_FD_108783 | JGI IMG/M metagenome (GOLD analysis project Ga0164242, IMG submission 108783) | Miracle-Growth compost microbial communities from Emeryville, California, USA - Original compost - Miracle growth compost (MG) ... | reverse complement strand
TGCCCGGCGTATTATATTCCGTTTGGATGCTTTGGCAAAAGAGTTCTTTAGCTTCGGTCAGACCTATCTTTGCCGTATTCTTTTGCAGGATAATCAGGTTGCTTCCGACTTCCGTACCTGCATATTCCGTAAACAGGTTGTTGGGTAAGCGAACAACCGAAACCAGATGATTATCCTGCATCAATGCCCTGCGTATAGGTTCATTCTTCTGGCTGTTCAAAATACCTTGCGAGGTAATATAAGCCAACAAGCCGCCCTCACGGAGCATATCAGCACCTTTCAGGAAAAAGTAATTGTGTATGCTTCGGGCTGCCTGTACTTTTGCATTGTTATTGCTTCGGGAAAAAGAAAGGTCAAAAACGGAAGTATCACCAAACGGTATGTTGCTGGCAATGACATCATAGCTGTTTTGTTCCTTTTCGGGTATTTCTTCAAAACCGCTTACACGGATATTGCTGTCGGGATAAAGCTGCTTTAAAATCTTGCCTGTGAGCAAATCCTTTTCATAAGCGGTAACACTGGCTTTTTGATTTTCGGAAAAGGATTGTATGAAAGACCCGATACCAGCTGAGGGTTCGAGGAATTTATCAATGTGCAGACCGCTATCTCGCAAGGATCCGGAAATCGCATCTATGACCTTTGGCGGTGTATAAAAAGCCGTCAGTACGGAGCTTTTCATACTGTCCATATACCTGCGGTATTGCTTTTCGTCTTCGGAATTTTCTTTGAGTAGTTGGTGGAGTTCCTGCGTAACAGGGAAAAGGCCGTGTTCCGTTTTTCTCCAATGATTAATGTCTATTTCCTTCGCTATGGGGTTCAACACGAATTTAAGGCCGCCAAATCCGCTGTATTGCATCATGAGCAGTCTTTCGCCTACGCTGGCTTGTCGTTTCTCCTTTTCCAGTTTGAAAGCAATTCGCAGGGCATCAATATTCTGTTGGAGATGAAAACGCTTACGGAAGCCCATTTTCCTCTATCCAAATGGCTATGGTTCCGGTCAATTCGGTATAGAGCAGGTCAAACTCATAACCGTATGCGAAGTCATCGGTTAATTCATATTTTGCAAAAACAGGTTCGCAAACAGGAAACATCTTCAAGGCAAACGGGCGTAGTTCTTCGTCTGCCATTATGGTATCAAACTCATTGCAGACCACCTGAAAAACGGTGTCGAATTTGGAGAAATGTAAGCCTTCAAAGAGGATATAATCAGCAATATGGTCGCACTGCTCAATGAGGTTTCCTGCCCAAAAGGCACCTTCATAGGCATTGGCAGCCCAACTGGAACGCTGATTGATGAATTTTTCATCATGGGATTTTTCAGGAAAGCTGGTATTTAATAATTCTTGCAGTCGTAACCTGAAATACGACAGGTCTTTTTGTTGTGTATCCATACTATATTTTGTTTAGATTTTTGCTTGATTGCTAAATTAGAAAAGGCTATAAAAGCTTTTAAAGATGTGGAATGGTTTGGCGGTGAAAGGCAGGGTTTGGTGTATCGGGTTATTCAGGTATTTCTATCGAGTTATTCACTTCATTGCCGAATACATCCCATCCCTCAAAAATGTTTTTACTATCATACCCTGTTGGGCTTTGCCTCGCAAATAATTCCAATCTGGCTACATCACCGAACAGGTGAACAATACGTTTCCTGATTTCATCTGGCTTTTCAGAATGCCTGCTACGTGGAGATATAAGTACCTGCGGAACATCCTTTGCGTGTCTTGTAAGTGATTTTCCTTTGGTGAACAGCAAGACTATTTCTGCATTTGCTCTTGTGTAATATCCCATTCCAATAAAAATCCGTTCATTTTTCACATTGGTTTTTACCCAGGTAAACGCAACAGTTTTATAAGTGAAGCCCTATGCGCTACCGAGTTCCAGAGCCTGCTCCAAACAGGGAAAGGTAGCCCACATCAGCAGTACACAATTGGGCTTGCACAGCAGTTCAATATTCATCTTTTTTAGAAAATCCGGACTTTGCGTCTGATAGTGGCTTTCTGCACTTCGCCCGGCTCCTTTCCTGCTCCAAACCTTATATTGCCACGGAGGATCTGCATAAATGATGTCATATTTCTTCACCTTCCCACTCATCTTTCTTCAACTTGAATTATATTTTTACTCGTAATGGCTAAGGTATCAATTAGAAGAAGTGGGATTATAAAAGTAGTAGTGTTTGGCGTTGCGAAGAAGTGGTTGGCCTTGCGAACGGTATAGACAAAGGAAAAAGCTTCGCCGGAAATATAAAATAAAACCCTCTTGAAGGAGGGTGTATTACCTGTTTAAGATTTGGAGCATCCTGTCCACCTCAATATCCATTCTCGAAAAGGCAAACCATTTTTTGCCCAAATCTTTCAGTGATGCTCCAATATGGTAAAGCTCCGTACCGTCAATAATCAAAAAGCGGTCGTGAGCATGGGAGAAAACTTCAATTTCAACCGGAGGGTACTGGTTGTTGTACCGTTGCACATCGAGCTGTAACTGGTTGCTGACACTTTTGGTATAGATTGTTGCGGTCACGGTATCATTTCGTTTTCCCAATAAGGTCAGCACCGTATCGTCCACATAATTGTCTATAAGGATAATCGCCCTTTGTGCGCTTCGGATAATATCCGAAACAAAAGCATAGGCATCAAAAATTTGCCCGTTGTAGAAAATGCCCTTTTCACTGTGCAGCTTTCCGCTTTCCAGTGCCCTAAAGATTTCTTCAAATTTCTGATCTGCGTCTAACTGTTTCAGTTCCATTTTATCCAAACGATGAAACAGGGAAGCATTGCTGATGAGCATTCGACGCATTTCTACAAAGGCTTCCATAATTTCCACACTGACTTTTATTGCAATTCCTGAACGGAGTATGGCAGAGGCCATTGCAATTCCTGACTCCGAAAAAGCCATTGCTAAATAACGCCTTCCGCCTCGTCCGTTGTTTGAGGTGCCAAGTTGGAACCTCAAACTTTCCACTTCTTGTTCAGTCAGTTGAAAGCAGAACGATTCTGGAAACCGGTCAATGTTTCTCTTTACAGCACGGTTAAGGTTTTTTGTTTCTACTTGATACAACGAAGCGAGATCCCTATCCAGTATTACTTGCTTGCCTCGGATGGTGTAAATCAGGTTTTTGATTTCTTTGGAGGTTATGAGCGTTCTCTCTTCCATTATTTTCTGTAACTTTTATTTTGCTTAAATTCAAAGGAGCTTTCCGCTTTATCGTTCAGTACGATATAGGCATCAAATTTCTTTCCCTTTTTGCTTGTCATTCCTCTGATAAGGGAAGTCCTGCCTTTATGGACCAGATTTTCAATATCGGTTACGCCAATCTGCACACTACACACATTTCGGAACTGTACCCAGTTGCATGCCTCATCAGGACATTTGACAATTTTGCCCCTGATAAGCAGTTGTTGTTTTTTACATTTCGGGCAAACAAGCTTGGGTTGGTTGGTTTGTGCAATGGGAGTTTGCAACAATTGATGGGTAATGGATGTTGCATAAGTTTCCATTTCCTTTTGAAAGGCTCCTGCATCAGCTTCGTCGTTTTCTATTTTCTGCAAAGCCAGTTCCCATTCGGCAGTCATTGCTACATCGGCAATTTTCTTGTCTTTTACCAGTTCATACACCTGCAATCCTTTCCCGGTAGGTATCAGAGATTTCTTTTCTCGTTGGATATAGTTACGGCTAAACAGGGTTTCGATAACAGAGGCTCTGGTAGCTGGCGTACCGATACCGATATTTTGTAAAGCCTTGCGTTCCTCTTCGTTCTCAATTTCCTTTCCGGCAGTTTCCATAGCCGATAAAAGACCTGCTTCGGTATAAAGCACAGGCGGCCTGGTTTTCTTTTCCAAAACGGCAGCATCTTTTATTTTAAGCTGGTCACCTGTTTTCAGTTCGGGAAGTTCCTGTACCGGTTCCGTATCCTCATCGGAGAAACTGCCTTTGATGGAACGCCAGCCTGGTTCCAGTATTTTGCAACCTTTCAAGGCAAAATCATAATGCAAAGCCAGTAAGGTAATACCGGTTATCTCTTTGGTACAGGGGTGTGAAATGGCTTCCAGCAGCCGGAAGGCAATCATATCGTAAACGGCATTTTCCTTTGCCGGCAATGTGGAAGGGATCTTTTCGGTAATCAGCAGGCCGTGATGATCGGTAACCCGCAGGTCATTCACGATACGTTTATTGAAACGTCCCCATTTCACTTTGGTTACGGCTTGCTTACAAGGTTCCCTGTCCTGTAAAGCCCTGATAAGGTTGGGTATTTCAGGCCACATATCTTCGGGAATATATTTGCTCCCGGTTCGCGGATAGGTGATAAACTTCTTTTCGTACAGGCTTTGGGCAATGTTCAGGGTCTCGTCGGCAGACAGGTTCAGCTTTTTATTGGCGTCCTTTTGCAAGCCCGTCAGGTCAAACAGTAAAGGCGGTTGTTCCGTAACGTTTTTGCTTTCTACGGATGTAACCGTAGCGTTGCCGTTCCTTTCGACAGACCTTAGTGTATCCTCTGCCAGCTTTTTATCTTCCCATTTGTTTTTGGAAAGACTTTTAAAATCAATGAACTCTTTACGGTGCGACAACTGCAACTGCCAGTATTTCTGTACTTTGAAATTTTTGTTTTCAAGATAACGCCTGCATATCAAAGCCAGCGTAGGTGTCTGCACCCTTCCGAGCGAGTAAACACCATTTCCGGCGGCAATGGAGAGTGCCTGGGAAGCATTAATGCCCACCAGCCAGTCGGCACGGCTCCTGCCTTGTGCAGCCCTGTACAATCCGTCAAAGTCGCTGCCGGGTTTCAGGTTGTCAAAACCTTGTTTAATGGCTTTCTCTGTCAGCGAACTGATCCATAGCCGTTCAAAGGGTTTGTTGCATTTCAGGTATTCATAAATGTAACGGAATATCAGCTCGCCCTCACGTCCGGCATCGGTAGCGACAATAACCTTATCGCTACGGCCAATGACCTGCTCAATCACTTTCAGTTGCTTTAGCATACCTGTATCAGCCGTATAGCCTTTGTCTTTTTTAACCTTGCGTACCGTCAGTAAAAAGGGATTGGGTACAATAGGTAAACTTTCTTTTTGAAATCCTGCAATGCCATAGTCCTCCGGCATACCCAATCCCACTAAATGGCCAAAAGCCCAGGTAACACAATAACCGTTGCCAGTCAGGTAGCCGTCTTTCTTTTCGGATGCTCCCAACAAGCGGGCTATTTCCCTTGCTACGCTTGGTTTTTCTGCAATAACTGCTTTCATGTGTATTTTTTTTGCTTTTTATTTGTCAATGGAATGCCTAAAGGCATTTCATAACATCCTACATTTTTCGTCCTTTAGATTTGGCAGGTGCTTTGGGTTTTTGCTGTTGCTCCTGTTGTTTCTTACTGTCAGGACTTTTTTGTCCGGATTTCAAAGGCTTTTTAATGTTCTTAGTAGCTTCATTGGTTTTACCTTCCGAATTGACGGCTGTTTGTGTTTTATGGGGTTCAGTAGGTTTCGCCTGTGCTTTAATCTTATTCGGATTTTGGAAAGTAAAGCCTGTTTTATTGGTTTCCTTGTTGAACGTGATGTAACCGTTATATTCCTTACCTTTCTTATCCACTAATCCACTGACATAAACGGTCTGCCCGTCTTTGAACTTCTGGTATTGCTCCTTATCCAGTTCCTTACCCCTAAAGGTTTTCGGGGCTTCCTGCGATTGGCTTTGCTGGTTGCTTTGTGTTTTTCTGTTGGAATTACTTCTGTCAAACATGAACTCAACATAGCGCTTATCGGCATTGAACTGTACATCTGCATTAAACGGGGTACCTTTTTTAGAGATCATACCTTCTATATGCAACGGTTTTCCTTCCATCAGGGTTTGCTTTTGCTGCTCATCCAGTTTTATCCCTTTGATTGCATCCGGGATTTTTACTTTATCCGCACGAAGGGCTATCAATTCATTCGTAAGCCTGTCCACACTGACAATGGATGGGATTGGTTCTCCTGTTTTTGGATTGGTCAGATCAACAGTGCGACCCATGTTGCCTGTTTTGCGCAGGTTGTCCTTGTCTTCCTTGCTGAATTCGTGGCCGAAAAAAGGGAAGTTCAGGTTGGGTTCTTTGCGGATACCATGAATGGCAACCATTACCTGGCCTTCGTCATTAGGTTGCAGGGACAGCCGGGCGTCCATGCGGGTAACGGCAGTGCCAAGGTTAAGTCTGACGGGTACAAGTTCGTTGGTCTTGTAGCCCCTTAACAGCGGATCGAGCAGGTTCATTTTTTCAAGTTTCTCTTTGCTCAATCCGAGATTAGACATGGTTTCCCAATCAATCTGTTCCGGCTGGTAGCGGTATTCGCTGGTTTCCGGTGTGGTTTGTGTTGTTTCCATACTATTTTGATTTTCTTGTTTACGATCTTGTTGTGGTGCTGTTTTCACCTCGTGCTTCTTCATCAATTTTGCTCCTTCAGGGGTGGGGTTATTTACATGCTTTTGCAGCTCCTTTGCCGTATCAACAGCGATAGGTACAGGAACTTTGAAAAACGAGAAATTGGTAGGGTTTTTCAGCTGGCTGAGAAAATTAGAGAAGAAGTTGGAGAGGAAATCTCCGTGCTTGTCTACCCGCATAAACTGGCCCTGGTTCTTTTTATGGGCAGCTATGGTTTCCAGCTTACCGTTTTCATCAATGCCTTTCACTGCCTGGATTTTCTTTTTGTCCTTATCCAGTACCAGCAATATTTCCGATAACTGATCGGGCGATTGTTGTTTGTCTATGGCTTGTTCATTCATGATTTGAAAATTTTAAACGTTAATTGCCCGAAAGTAAAAGAAGCATTCGCTGCTTTGCCTTAACTGTCTTTCATTGGCTTTATTTGGCATTTATTGTCTGGCGCTATGCAAAGGGGCATTAAAGCACTCCCTGATGAACTGGTGCACATCGGATAGCTTATAATATAGCTTCCCGCTGATGGTATAGTAAGGCAACCTTCCGTTGGAGCGGTAGCGTTGCAGCGAACGGTTACTTATTTTAAGCATCTGCAGCAGGTCCTGATTATCAAGCAGCTCTTCACCGTCTATGCTGTTACGCTGTTTTTCTATATCGTTGATGTGTTCACCCAGCATATCAAAGCGAACCATGAGACGCTCCATCCATGCTATAAATTCCATTTGGTCGATATTCATGAGGGTATGTTTTAACGTGTTTTCAATTTTCTTCCTTTTTCGATATAGCTTCGCCTATTCATCACTGCTCTGTACTGTATTAGCATTGAGCATATCCTTGATGGCTCCTATGGTGTAGTAATGTTGTCCATACATTTTGGAATAGGCGACTTGCCAGTTAGCGCACATAGGCCAAAGCCTTTTTCGCTGATGTAGAGATGCTGGCATACCTCGTGGTTATTAAGCCATAAGTTGTCGTAACTGGTATTTTCCAGTTTCACCATATATTCCCTGATTGCCTTTATCCGCTCACTACGTTGCTTCCAAACTTCTTTTTCTATGCTTATGATTTGTATCGCACTTATTTTAAGTTCCGATAGCAAAAGAACGATGAAAGAGATATGGCTACAAGTCCAACTTTTCTTCGTGATTTTTTGTGCCCTTGTACCCCCCTTGATAACCAAATAGAAAGAAGTTTTAAAAAAGATTTTTTTTGGATAAAAGATTGGGTTCCTAAAAGGCAACGACGGAAGAATGCATTAATACCGGCTGATTTTTTCAATAATCTGCTTTAAGACATCGATCGCTTTTTCTTTATCCCTGCTTTCAGCAGCGTATGACTTGCTTCGAACACTGTCAAAAGAGAGTTCTTTTTTATAGGAGGTCGATAGATAAGGCACGATGGTCCTGAATACTTCATTCATGGAACGTGCGGTCAATATGCGTGTTTCATCTGCCGCACGAAGTATCAGTCCGATTTGATCGGTAGATAAGTTGCAACGTACTTTAATGCCATTTTTATTATTGTTTCTTTTTTGCTTTGGATCTTCATTTTGGTATGTTGGATTGGGAACTATTTCCTTTTTCAAGGCAAATATTTCCTGCCTGAACCATGCAGCTAAAGTGGTTTTCAAATCAGGCTCCTTCGGATTAAGTGCAACCCCGGTCTTTCCGGACGCCCGGTTAAACTGATCAAAATAATAGAGTAACTGGTCCATTTTTTCAGTAGCACTTTCAAGTTCATCCAGTTTCGCTGCCAATCTTTTAATGAAAAAAGCAATATAAGGTTGAGAATTGAAATTCCTGAGAATCAACATTTCATGTAACGCTGTATAAGCATCTTTTTCGCAATCTCCATTTACAAATCGCTCCAAAGCACTCAATAAATCATTTTTGTATTCTATTTCCTGAAAAGTAATGAAGGGATTTTCGGAAGACAAATTTATTATAGCATCAAAAGCTTTCAATACAAGCTCAACGAGTGGATTGTCGTCTACCAGGCGCTTCAATCCCGGCTTAAGCTTATCTATTCTTTGCCTTAAGCTTTTTCCTACCATTGAAAGATGCAGGACGGAAACCCGTTCATGGATGTCTATGTACTTCGCAAAGCGGCTTTCAATAAAAGAAAGCAGTTCGTTAAGACAATCACTTAGGGCATTCATGAATTCTTTCAGCATTGGCCTGTTGGCCGGAATATGCTTTTTGTGTTCCATGCTTTGCTCAAGAAGCAGGAACAGTGTAGAATGATACTGACCGATTAAGAGCCTGATTTTATTTCCCTCGAGAAGTTCGAAAACCTGATTATTAAGGAAAGATTGCAATTTATTTCTTTCTTCTTCTATTCTTTCATTTAAATACTCTATCCGTTCAGGCTGGACGGAATCCCATTTTATTTTTTCAGGGTTAAGCGAAACAGTAATGAGGGAATCCAGCCATTCTAAAGTATATCCGGTGTGCATGATCCTTAGGTTGAAAATGAAAAATTCTATTTTTCAAATTTCCATAATCGGCTTTTTAAAAAAATACTTAGTTTGTACTATTTTCCTACGCAATAATTAGTATTTTAACTTAGTAATCGGTTATTTTCAATAAGTTACCACGAAATATTCATTTATATTTGGATTAACGGTCAATATATAATGACGGCCCCAAAAAGAAATTCGGTAAAAATAAATGTAACAAAATCAGATAGGGAAGAAGCGATAGTCCAGACATTGAGGAAGTAAATAAAATTGTTTTGAACAAATCGAAAAGTCAGGTGAACTCTTACCGAATAATTAAAATTCCTTAAGCCTGGATTTTGTTTATGAGTTCCACTTTATTGGATATGTCCATTTTTTCAAAAATATTCTGGATGTGCTTATTGACGGTCCGTTCCGAAATAAAAAGAGTTTGAGCAATCCTTTTATATTGAAAGCCGTTGATGATAAGTTTAATAACATCTATCTCCCTTCTTGTGAGGTTATATAGCCTGCAATTTTGTTCAAATTTCGAGGGGGCTGTTTTCATTTCGGCTGAATTGGTAGCTATTTTCGATGCATTTAGTTCAGAAATAGAGTTTAAAATAGCAGTCTTTTGCTTTTGAAAATGTATTAAAATAGTATTTATTTTTTGATGCAGTTCTTCAAACGAAAAAGGCTTTTGCATAAAATCAATTGCCCCCAGGCGCAATCCTTTCAGTTTATCGGCAGCACTTGATTTGGCAGATAAAAATAATAATGGAATATGCGCATAATTACTTTGCCCGGACAGTGCTTTCGCAAAAGAAAAACCATCCATTTTGTCCATCATGATGTCAGAAACAATAATATCCGGCACACTAATTAGTTCCGGTAACTTTTTCAATGCAGCCGATCCATTCGTTGCACAAAAAACATTATAATGATTGGATAATCGTTTAAAGAGAAAATTCAACATGGCTTTGTTATCTTCAATTAATAATATGGATTGCTTTCCGGGATCGTAAGGGGAATCCATAATCTCAAACTCATCAGGGATTACAGGTTCGGTACTTTTGGAATCAAAGCTGTTGGCCACTTCACCTTTTGCAAGCGTATGTTTATTGAAAATAATACTGATTTTTGTTCCCGGCTTAACGGAAGGATTACTTTCTACATAAATCTTTGCATCCAAGCTATCCGTTACTTTTTTCACGATAGGCAAGCCGAGCCCCATGCCTTGTAAGGCAGCCTTGGGGCGATTAACCTGGTAATAAGGCTCAAATATTTTCTTTTGCATATTCGGTGGAATGCCAATTCCAGAATCCTGGACAGAAAAGTGTATTTTATCATCAGTGGTTTTCAGCCGAATGATTATTTCCCCATGGGGACGGGAAAATTTAATTGCATTTTCTATCAGGTTATTTACTATGCGGTTAATAGCGCCTGGGTCAGCTTTTATGAAAACATCATCTTCTATTTCGTTATGGCAGGACACTAACTGTTTTTTGCAGTAGTAATCGAATAAGGCAAACCGGTTTTTAAGGATTTCACTGAAATCAGTAATTTGATTATGATTGAAAACATGGAGGCCTTTTGTGAACCTTTCAATATCGAATAAACTATTGATGTCCCTTGTAAGCTTGTTCACGCTTCCTTTAATGATATCCAATTCTTCTGCTGAACCATGTTTTTGGATATATTCTTCAAGGTAATTGTTCAGGAGGCTTAAAGGCGTCTTTGTTTCATGGACAAGATTGACAAAAGTATTCGTTTTCTGTTCATTGATCTTTCGTAGTTCTATCGTCCTTTTGTCCACTTCTTTTTGCAAATTTTCATTCCAGTCTAAAAGCTGTAATTGCGAATCAATTAGCCCTTGATGCTCCGCCCTCGTTTGTTTTATATGCCGTTCGACTTGAAATGCCCACAAGAGCAAAAAGCCTGTATTGGTTATCGTTGCTTCCATTGCCTGTCCCATGTTATAGTAATCAATGAACGGAAGCCCTATCCAAGGCACCAGGCTGATGAGCAACACTGCTACTTCTGATTTTGATTCTTTATTCCTGAAATCATTGTGGTATTTGAGCCGGATTGATTTTATCAAAGAATACAAAATCCATACAGCATATAATAGCGGTAAGATCAGAAACTTTTGCGCATATACCAAACTACCAGATTCGGAAAACGCGATCACAAAAATAAAATAAGGCAAAATCAGGAACAGATAAATGCCCTTATAAGCGTGAAAACGCATCTGTTTCAAATCAAACGCCTTATAAACATAGTAAGGAAAATAGCAAGGGGTTATAAAGCCGGTAGCGTATGCGATAGCTTCCTGAATAAAATAGGAGCCGGGCAAATTGGGATCAGGTAATAAACCACCGGCGATATTGTATATAAGCAGTAAAAAAATCAGCGTGATATTTAAAATCGCTGTTTTGTCGTCCGGCCTTGCAAGCCTGTAAATGACCAGATAGAAAAGTATGACTGTTTCTATGCACACAAAAATAAAAGTGACAATATGCATTTGCGTTCCGAATACCAACATGGCGCTCATTCATTCGACAGAAAAAATAACTTGTATCCTAAATTCAGTTCATGGTAAATATGAAAATCAAATTTCTTATACCAGGGAATATTTTTCAGCGTCGATGTTTCCAAAAAAACAGGCCTTTTTTTGTTCTGGCTGTCCTTGATTATTTCAGCTAAAAAGGCGCTTCCGATTCCCTTATGCTGCCATTCGGGATCTACCCCTATAAACCATAAATAATACATTTCCTTCTGGGGCTGTATTTTCTTTATTTTAGATTCCCTGACCAGCGTTTTTTTGATATTCTTCAGTCCGATGCAAGAAATTATTAATTTCACATCCAATAAAATGGATTTAACCGTGGTCTTTTTTTTGTCCGGATACAAGATCAAAGCACATGCGTTTTTATTGTCGGAAAGCAATACTTTTCCAAATAAATAGCACATCTCAAAGGAATATTCCATGAGCGCTCGAATCCGCTTTAGCCTTTTATGGTCCTGCTCTACTATATAATTGATACTTTGATTTGTTTCAAATGATTTAGCCAGGATGTCGACTATTAGTTTTTTGTCTTTGGGGGTTGCATTTTCCATGTTTGCTTTCCTTTATTTAATTTATTTTAAAGCGCTGCTGAACTAATTATGCGCACTTTTTATCTCTACTTGTTATCGATTCCAAATGCAGTTTTGAAGTGAGGTCTTTTATTCAATCCGCTCAGCAAAATAAAATGATAACCGGTATTCCGATTGTAAAACAATGGTCCAAATGAGATAAGAGTTATACTTGAAATTGCCGTTAATAGATTCAATCGAATCCAAACTTAAAGCGTTTTTTGCGAATTGACAGCTAAAAAATGTATTTTCTACTATTAAGGCATAACCAATGTTTAACAATTTTCGATTTAAAAGGTTGTCATAATATAAATGCTTATAAAAATCCGCATTAAAATTAAGCTTCGGTAATAAATAAATACTTTTTGTTATGATCAAATATGAACTTAAGCCTGAATTGCAAGCTAAAACTAAATCATCGAAAAATGTCCCGCCTGCATTCCGGAAATATTTCAATCCCTATAGTCAATATGATTTTATTACTTTTCCGGGCGGAAGTTTCCTTGATCAAAAAATAGCCGTCCCAAAATATTGCCTGCATATTGCGCAATTCAGCATTCGGGAACCTTTGGACATTTATGTAGTTTCCCCAAAGGACAGTCTCTTAATCCATTATATGCTGAAGGGTTCACCGCTTTGCAGTTTACACGGCGGATATATAAGGAAATTAAAAGAGGGATACTGTAACCTTTTCTTTTCACCGGCCAAGGCAAGGCACCGTTCCTTTCTGAATAAAGGAGAATACCTGACCTGCCATGTGTCCATTCCGGAAAAGCTTTTTGATGGCGTTGCTTTAAGGTATAAGCTGATAAATGAAGTTGTAAGTTCTTTTCATAAAAAAGCATCTAAAACGGCTCTTTGCAATCCACAACACATTGATTTTCGCATGAAAATGCTCCTTCGGGAAATGGTGGAATGCCCGGTTGATGCAATGGAAAAACCTTTATTTTTAAAAGCACGTGTTCCTGAATTGGTCAGGCTCTATATGCATGAGCTTGTAAAAGAAAACAGTTTTTCTGGTGATGCCCGGAAGTATTTCAAAATAATTGAAAAAGTAAAGAGCTATATCCTGTTCAATTTAGATGCAACATTAACGATTACCTCGCTTTCCCAAAAACATTCCATAAGTAAAACCACCTTGAAAATGATGTTCCGGGAATATTCCGGCATGACGATTAATGAATTTATCATACAGGAAAGAATGCAAAGGGCTCTTTCTATGATTTTACATCAGAAAAGAAGCATCCGGGAGATAGGTGAGTTAGTAGGCTATAATGAATTTTCTTACTTTTCCCATGCCTTTTCCCAATTTTTCGGCCACCCACCGGGATATTTTAGAAATAAAGCCTTCCTGAAATAATGAGATTTTCCGTCCGATATTGTAAAAAATAAATGTCCGATATTGTAAACAGCAAGGGTTAATTGGGTTGCAATTTTGTATTTCTAAACAGGGATACAGGATGTTTTTATTTTATTCCATACAAAATCTTCATTGTTTACTTGCTCTGTTTTTTGTTTCAGAACCAAAAACTGATGAAATAAACTATGCCTATGAACATCCTCCCTAACATAGGGCTTAACCCTATTCTTTGAAAATCCAATTATCATTTTCTAATCATAAAATACACAATAATGAAAAAGATTCTTTTTTCAATAATGGTTATGTTGTTTGCTGGAGCAACAGCTATGGCCCAATGTACCACCTTAAGTGGGACACTTAATGCAAACAGGACACTTAACGCTTCAACTTGTTATCATCTGGAAGGCTGTTTTGTAATACCCGATGGCAAAACATTGACCATTCCGGCCGGTACGCAAATTTTATGTGCTTCCGGTTCCAATCTTGTAGTAGAACGAGGCGGTAAATTGGTGGCCATCGGCACATCTACCAATCCGATCGTATTCACTTCGGATCAAATAGCGGGCAACCGGAATCGAGGTGATTGGGGCGGCCTTGCCATTTTCGGTAATGCACCTAATAATGAAAGCCTAAATGCTACACGGGAAATATGTATTGCCCGGTCCTTTGGCGGCACTGTTTCTAATGACAATTCGGGTACATTGCAATATCTCCGAATTGAATATGCAGGAAGCCAAGCAGACAGAGAGTCGCCTGCTGCATTATTGCTGGCATCCGTCGGCAGTGGCACCACCATCGATCATATCCAGGTTTCTGAATCGGCAATGGATGGTTTCCTATCGCTCGGTGGCACTTATAATGCCAAATACTTGTTCAGTTATAACGCTGCGCAAACGGCATTCAGGTTCAGCCTCGGCAATGTCAGCCGCCAGCAGTTTTTATTGGGATTGGTAATGGATGCTACTGCACACGTCAATTCATTTTATAATTCCAATGGCATTTATATTGATAATAACATTAATAATCCTTTGAATACACCCCTTACTAATCCAATGCTTAGCAATATTTCTGTATTATATCCGATATACTGCGGAACAGCACTTCCAAGCACTGATTTTAAAAATGCAGTTACTTTTAAAGGAAATGGAGCTGCAAACATAAGAAACAGCGCTTTTGCAGGAGCTAAAGGTTATGGGTTGGAAATTGTGGATGTACCTTCAGTTACCAATACAGCAAATGATCTTCTGAATTTTTCATATAATGCGATAATGAGCAGTGGTGGGGCAGGAGATTATTCAACTCCTGTTTCCTGGGCGACAGGGTGTGGGAATAGCATGTCTGACTGGATCAATGGGCCTTTTATCTTTGGTTGCGAAGAATCAGGAAATGATTTTAGTTTAAGCAGTTTGGGCTATAATTCAAACCTTTGCGGGAATTATTGTAACGCTGCTCCAACATTCACCTATTCCGGTACGAATTTAAATGGTACAGATTTTTCTGCACCATTTAATAGCTTCTTTACGAATGTCAATTATAAAGGTGCTATCGGATCTGTTGACCAGTTGTCTTCCTGGG
>Ga0164242_10004919_pt1 | contig 14914 bp, 14 predicted proteins | sample OricomgcompostMG_FD_108783 | JGI IMG/M metagenome (GOLD analysis project Ga0164242, IMG submission 108783) | Miracle-Growth compost microbial communities from Emeryville, California, USA - Original compost - Miracle growth compost (MG) ... | reverse complement strand
TCGGTTGTCGCGGACATGAGCGATCTGAGCGTGAACCTTCCCGGGCCCCTCACCGCCACCTACGTCGGCGCTGACGAGTACGGCGACGTCGACGTCCTGCAGATCCGGGAGGAGCAGCTGCCGCCGCCCGGACCGGGTCAGGTCCGGCTCGAGGTGCGCGCGGCGGGCGTCAACCCGGTCGACCTCAAGGTGCGGCAGGGCATGCGTGGCAACGGCGCGAGGCCTTTCCGGCTCGGCTATGAGGTCGCCGGGGTCGTCGAGGCCGTCGGGCCAGATGTGACGACGGTGGCCGTGGGTGACGAGGTGATCTCCTTCCGGATCGCCGGGGGCTATGCGTCCGCCCTCATCGTGCCGGCCGCCGATGTCGTACCGAAGCCGGCCTCGCTGCCCTGGGCGGAGGCCGCCGGGCTGCTGCTCGCCGGTGCCACCGCTGTGCATGCGCTCGATGTGACCGGCGTCGACGCGGGCGACGTCGTACTCCTGCACGGCGCGGCCGGCGCCGTGGGTCAGGCCGTCATCCAGCTCGCGGTGCTGCGCGGAGCGCGCGTGATCGGCACCGCCTCGCCGCACAACCACGATCTGCTGCGCTCCCTGGGCGCCGTCCCGATCGAGTACGGCGAGGGCCTGGCCGACCGTGTCCGCGCGGCGACCGAGGAGACCGGCCCGGTGACCGCCGCGATCGACGCGGCCGGGACCGACGAGGCGCTGGAGGTCTCGCTGGACCTGGTCGACCGCGACCGGATCGCCACCGTCGTGGTCACCGAGAAGAACCTCGCCTCCGGCATCCACGCGCTCGGCGGCGCACCGGGCGCCGACCCGGGGACCGCGCTGCGGGACGCCGCCCGTGCTCCGCTCGCCGAACTCGCCGGTCAGGGCAAGATCAAGGTCCGGGTGGTCCGGGAGTTCGCGCTGCGTGACGCGGCCGAGGCACACCGCTTCGTCGGCGAGAACCACGCGTCCGGGAAGGTCGTGCTCATCCCCTGAGCGCGCGTTGGTTTTGACCCCTGGGGGTCAAAACCAAACGCGCCCCCCGACTCATTCGGTGATATGCAGTCGGTCGAGCAGATAGAGGAACGCCGAGCCGTACGGGTTGTCCTCGACGGCCGCGCGGACCCGATCCCACTCGATCTGCTCCCGCACCGCGCGGGCTGCCGGCAGCGCAGCCGACAGGTTGCAGGCGTGCTCCTCCATCGCCCGCATCTTGTCGATCATCAGCGTCGTCGCGGAGAGGACCGGCATCGCGACCGACTCCACCTCGAGCTCATCGACGCCGTCGAAGTGGCGCCGCGTGACCGGGACACCGGAGCTGCGGAAAAGCACGTCGACCATCGCGGCCGGGCCGGGCTCACCCCCGATGAAGATCTTGAACAGCCAGTCCTCGGGCGGCTGCACCACCTGCAGGCCGTGCTCGGCCAGCCGCTCCATCACCCGCGGCGCATCATCCTCCGCGACCATGAAGTCGACGTCGTGGTCCGGCTCCGGCCCACCCCGCGCCCACAGCCCGTAGCTGCCCGCGAGCGCGAACGGAACCCCGACCTCCTTGAGGGCGACCGCGACCGTCTTCAGGGCCTCCCGCAGCCCTCGGCGTACCTCGTCCGGCATGCCGACCGATACCCCTCGGCGTGAATGGCCATGCCGAGCGGGTACCCCACCTACGTGCGCCTGGTGACCTTCAACATCCTGCATGGCCGCGACCTGGAACGGGACGAGGTCGACATCGCCACCTTCGCCGATGCGATCAAGAGCCTCGACGCCGACGTACTGGCCCTGCAGGAGGTGGACCGCAACCAGACCCGCTCCGGGCGAGCCGACCTGACGGCCGTTGCCGCCGAGGCGATGGGTGCTGACGACCACCTGTTCGTGGCGGCGCTCGCCGGGAGCCCGGGGGCCACCTGGACCGCTGCGACCGGTACCGAGCAGCCCGATGCAGCGGCCTACGGCATCGCGCTGCTGAGCCGCTGCCCGGTCACGTCCTGGGAGGTGGTGCGGCTGCCGGTCGTCCCAGGGCCGGCACCGATGCGCTTCCACGGCAAGCGGTGGCCGACCCTGGTGCGCGAAGAGCCGCGAGTCGCGGTGGCGGCCGGGATCTCCTCACCGCTCGGCGACCTCACCGTCGCCACCACCCACCTGTCGTTCCTGCCCTGGTGGAACGGTCACCAGCTCCGCACCCTGACCCGGTCGCTGCGGGCGCTCCCCCGGCCGCTCCTGCTGACCGGCGACCTCAACATGGATCGCACCAAGGCGGCACGGGTCGCGGGCATGCAGCCGCTCGGCAGTCAGCAGGCCACGTTCCCGGTGTGGGCGCCCGACGTACAGCTCGACCACGTCTTGGCGTCCGGCTTCCGGGGCACGGCACACGCGTCAGTACGCCGCCTGCCGGTCTCGGACCACTTGGCGTTGGTGGTTGATCTGGAGGCGGGCGGCTCGGACCCGGCGGAGGGGTAACACGTCGTCCGCTGCGGTAGACGGTCGATGCGTCGACCGTCTACCGCGTGTAACAGCGTGTTACCCCGCTCCGGGGAGCGATCAGCGCAGTCGCAGCACCTTGGTCCTCGCGGCCTTGGTCGTAGCGGTAGCGCCGACGGTCGCGTGGTAGCGGGTCTTGGCCGAGCCGTTGCGGTCCTTGACCTTGATCGTGACCTTGCCGTTCTTGTGGATCGTGCCGTGGCCGATCGCCTTCTTGTGGCCGGCCCGGAAGAGCTTCACCTTCGCACCGGTGGCGCCCTTCGCGGTCACCACGAGCACGTCCTTCTGGCGCTTCGAGTGGCCCTTGAGCTTGGCGTGGATCGCCTTCTGCGTCAGTGCCGGGGGCGTCGGAGGCGTGGCCGCTCGTGCACAGTTGCTCGGCGCCGGCTTACCGGCGAAGCGGTCCGCGAGGTAACCGATGGCCTGAATCATGAAGATGTTGCCGACGCTGCCGTGCGGACCGGTCTGCTCGTTGAACTGCACCGGCAGACCCGCCGTGCAGTACCTGGCCGCGAGCGCCTTGACGTCGGCCAACGGCATGACACCGTCACCGATGCCGTCGTTGTTGCCATTGAACATGAGCATCGGAGACTTCGGTGTCCCGCCGGTACCCATCGTGAGGCCATCGACGAGCGGCTTGATGTCGGGCTCGTTGAGGAAGTCCACGCCGGGCTTCACCAGATCGGAAAGGTGCTTACCCGGGTACGCAGCAGCGAAGTCGGCGATGCACTTGTCCTGCACCTCGCCCGCGAGCTGCTTGCCATAGTCGCTCCCATACTCGCTCACGAAGTCCTTGCCGACCGCACGGCCCAGCGAGACCGTCGCAGCCGGGATGACACCGAACCACTTGTCCCGATCAGTGTCGGCGTTGCCGTCGACGTACTTGACCAGGTCGCGGAGGTTCGCTGGGATGCCGCCGATCGCCGTGCCGATCAGGTTCACCGACGGGGCGTACTTCGGCGCCAGCTCAGCGGCCCACTCACCGGCGAAGGAGCCACCGGAGTAGCCGATCGTCCCCACCTTGGTGCTGGCCGGCAGGCCGAGCTGCGTCTCAGTGGCGCGGATGGCGTCGAGCGTGCTCTTGCCATTCTCGTGGCCGGCGGCCCAGTCCAGCGTCTCACCCTCGAAGTCGGGCACGGTAACGGTGTATCCGGCCTCGAGTAGCGAGCCGATGACAGCCTTCTCGCCGTTGATCGAACCGTCCTGCAGCGTGTAACTCGGGTCGCAACTGTCGCTGAGCCCGTCGTAGTAACTCAGATACGCGACGACACCCTTGCTCGGGACCGCCGGGTCGAGGTCGGTCGGCTTGAGCACCGTCGTGACGGTGGCGCTCGGCTGCCCCAGCTCGTTCTGCGTTCGGTAGAGCAACTGGGTGGCCTGGATCGAGAAGGTCGTGAACTGCTTCCCGCTCGAGGCGTTCAAGGCGTTCACCAGATCGACCATGGTCGGTAACGGGACCGAGCGTGAGTCGATGACGTCGCCTGGCTGGGAGGTCGCAGGAGGCGTGGCAGGCTGACCGTCTGCGCCGTACTGGTAGAACGCGTCGGCCGACGGAAGCGGACGGTCGTCGGCGTGGGCGGCGCCGACGGTGCTCGGAGCGAGCACAACAGCGGTGGCCGCGAGGGTAGCGGCCGCCCGAGTGAGGAGTGACATGCGCCACATGATGCGCTCCGCTGCGATGCTGCCGCCACCCGGGACGGTCCCAAGTCGCGTTCGGGCCCGCGCCGCCGTGATCGGCCCTAGGCTCACGCCGTGCGGCGGCCAGCGATGACGTTCCCGAGCTTCGCACGGTGGCTGATCCTCGTGGTCGCGACAGCGGCCGCAGCCTGTGTCTCCCCGGCCCAGGGCGACACCTGGTGGGCGCTGCGCGCAGGCAGGGACATCTGGCGCGACCACCGGGTCAGCCTCACCGACCACTACTCCTATACCGCCTACGGCCATCGGTGGCCCGACCACGAGTGGCTGTGGCAGGCCCTCGCCTACGCGCTGCACCAGGTCGGGGACATGCCGCTGCTGACCCTCGTGGTCGGTCTCCTCGCGGGTACGTCGCTCGCCCTCTCCACCGCAGCCGGCGCAGTACGCCGCACCGACCTCGTCGTACTCCTCCTCGCCGTCCCCGGCGTCGTCGGCGCCTGGGCGGTGCGCCCGCAGGTGCTGAGCATGGCGCTGTTCGCGTTGATCCTGTGGCTGTTGCGCACCCGACGCTGGTGGTGGTGCGTGCCGCTGATGCTGGTGTGGGCCAACGCCCACGGCGGCGTCGTCTTCGGCGGCCTGGCGCTGGGCTCGGCGTGCGTGGCCGCGCTCTGGCACCAGCTCCAGCATCGGCGCGGTCTGCGGCCCCTGCTGCCGATCGTTGCCGTCACCGTGCTGAGCGCGCTCGCCACGCTGCTCACTCCGCTGGGCGCCGACCTGTGGCACTACGTGCTGACCTCCGGTGATCGACCGTTCGAGCAGAACATCAGCGAGTGGCAGCCCGCCTACGACCATCTCACCTTCTACACGGGCATCTTCTGGGTCTGGGTGGCCGGCGTCGCGGTGCTCGTCGTCGTACGCCGCCGGCGGCTGACTGCCTGGGAGGCGAAGCTCGGTCTGGTCTCCACGGTCGCCCTGCTGCCGCTCGCGATCGATGCCACCCGGAACATGACGATGTTCGTGGTCGCCGCGACGCCGCTGCTGATCCAGCTGCTGCGGACCGACACACCGCGCCCGCGGACCGGCGACACGGTGGGTCCCGCCCGACCGCTCCTCGCGGCTGCGGGCGCCGTCGCGGCGCTGGTCACGGCCGTCGTGTACGCCGTCGCGCCCGCCGATCTCGGTTGGCATCCGATGAGTGCATCGGTCCGGCAGGCGATCCGCGGCTGCCCGGGGCACGTCTACACGAGCTACGACTCCGGCGCCTACCTGATCTGGTTCACCCCGGACGTCAAGGTCTTCGCCGACAACCGCCAGGACCCCTATCCCGAGCGGATCCTCGATCTCAGCATCCTCAACGCGTCCTCGCCGTGGCGGGTGCCGTTCGGCCAGTACGGCGTGAAGTGCGCAGCGCTGCTCTCTCAGAACGCCGGGACGATCTCGACGCTCGAGAGCGCCGGCTGGAGGACGGCCGACTCCGACGGGCAGTGGGTGGTCCTCACCGCGCCGGGAGCGACGCTGCAGCCGTCCGGGGTGGCGCCCTGACGCTGTGCCCTAATCTCGGGCCCATGACGTTCTCGATCGTGGCAAGGTCAGCAGACGGCAGCACGTGGGGCGTTGCGGTCGCCTCCAAGTTCCTGGCGGTCGGCAACGCGGTGCCGGCAGCGGTCGCGGGGGTCGGCGCGATCGCCACCCAGGCCGACGCGAACGTCTCCTACAAGGGGCTCGCGCTCGCCCATCTCGACGACGGCGCCACCGCGCCGATCGCCCTCCAGCAGCTGCTGGAGGAAGACGAGGGGCGCGACCACCGCCAGGTCGGCATCGTCGACGTCGACGGCGGATCGGCCAGCCACACCGGCCCGGCGTGCCTGCCGTGGGCCGGCGGCGTGACCGGTGACGGATACGCCATCCAGGGCAACATCCTCGCCGGCCCTGAGGTCGTCGACGCGATGGAGCGGGCCTGGCACGACTCGGCCGAGGAGCCGGACCTGGCCCGGCGGCTGCTCGCCGCGCTCACCGCCGGCGACGCTGCCGGAGGCGACTCGCGGGGACGGCAGTCGGCAGCGCTCCTCGTCGTACGCGAGGAGGCGGGGTACGGCGGGAACGACGACATCGCCGTCGACCTGCGCGTCGATGACAACGGGTCGCTGGCGGATGGCGATCCGATCGCCGAGCTGGCCCGGCTGCTCGACCTCAACGACCTCTACCTGACCGCCTCCACCGAGGAGGAGAAGGTACCGGTGACGCCCGAGCTCGAGGCCGAGCTGGAGACGTTCGCCGCCGCCCAGGGCGCGCGGGACTTCCTCGCGTGGGTCGGAGCGCAGAACTATGAGATGCGGGTCGCTCGGGACCTGGCCTGGATCGACCAGCGCATCCTCGCGATCGTGCGGGCGTCATGAGCACGACGACCGACAACACGATCCTGGCCATCGACGCCGGCACCACCGGCGTCACCGCCCTGGTCGTGGCGTCCGACGGTGAGATCGTGGCGCGCGGCTACCAGGAGTTCAGCCAGCACTTCCCCAAGCCGGGCTGGGTCGAGCACGTGCCCGAGGAGATCTGGCAGGCCACGCTCGAGGCGTGCCGAGGCGCGCTGCGCTCCGTCGATCCGAGCCGGCTGGTCGGCATCGGCATCACCAACCAGCGCGAGACAGTCGTCCTGTGGGACCGCGAGACCCTCGGCTCCCCGCGCCGCGCGATCGTGTGGCAGGACCGGCGCACGGCGTCCTTCTGCACGGAGATGGCCTCGCACGAGCAGCGGGTGACGGAGTTGACCGGTCTGCGCATCGACCCCTATTTCTCGGCCACCAAGCTGGCCTGGATCCGTGAGCACGAACCGCACACCTGGGCGCACGTGGAGTCCGGCCGGTACGCCGTCGGCACGGTCGACTCCTATCTCGTCGCACGGATGACCCGCGGCGTACACCACCTCACGGACGTGTCCAACGCCTCCCGCACCCTGCTCTTCGACCTGGCCGCCGGCGACTGGTCCGATGAGCTGTGCGAGCTCTTCGGGGTGCCGCGGGACGCGCTCCCGGAGCTAGCACCCAACTGGGGCGAGCTGGCCGTCACGGACGCGCGCTCGTTCCTCGACCTGTCGCTGCCCGTGGCGGGCATCGCGGGCGACCAGCAGTCGGCGTTGTTCGGACAGACGTGCTTCGACCCAGGTGAGGTGAAGTGCACCTACGGCACCGGGTCGTTCATCCTCACCAACACCGGGTCCGAGCTGGTCAGGTCCGACGCGGGGCTGCTGACGACCGCTGCGTGGCGCTCACCCTCCGGCGAGATGACCTACGCGCTCGAGGGCTCGATCTTCGTGACCGGCGCAGCGGTGCAGTGGCTGCGCGACGGTCTGCAGATCGTCGGCTCGGCGGCCGAGACCGAGGCGATCGCCGGCGCGGTGCCGTCCTCCGACGGTGTGGTGTTCGTGCCGGCGCTGACCGGGCTGGGCGCGCCACACTGGGACCCGACCGCGCGCGGCCTGATCATCGGCCTGACCCGTGGCTCGACCCGCGGGCACATCGTCCGCGCGACGCTCGAGGCGATCACCTACGAGGTGCGTGACGTGGTGGCCACCATGCCCGAGGTGACTGCGTTGAAGGTCGATGGCGGTGCCGCCGCCAACAACCTGCTCTGCCAACTCCAGGCTGACCAGCTCGGCCTCGATGTCGCCCGGCCGCGCTATGTCGAGACCACGGGGCTCGGGGCTGCCTTCCTGGCAGGTCTCGGCACTGGCTTGTGGTCATCATTCGATGACTTGCGCTCGACGTGGGCCCTGGACCGCACCTTCTCGCCCGAAGGTGACCGGGCGTCCGCCGATGCCGACTATGAGCGGTGGTTGCGGGCGGTGGAGCGGGCCAAGGGGTGGGGGTAACACGCTGTTACATGCGGTAGACGGTCGATGCAACGACCGTCTACCCGAGCGGACGACGTGTTACCCCGGGTAACAGCGTGTTACCCGTCCCGACGCGCCACCTCCGCAGCAGCCTCATCGCGGGCCTGTACGGCGGCCTCCACAGCCTCCTGCGCGTCCGCGAGCGCCTCCTCGGCATCGGCGATCTCGTCGTCGATGCCCTGCGCTGATGCCTCCAGTTCGGCCACCTGCCGCCGCAGCTCGTCCAGCTCGGCCTGGACCTGGAGCGCCCGGGCGTGCAGTCGCTCGACCTCCGCCGCCGCGTTCTCGCGGTCGGTCTCGGCCGCGGTCGCCGCGGCGGTGGCCTCGGCGAGCGCCGCCTGCGCCTCCGCCAAGGCGCGCTGGTCCTGTTCAGGTTCCAGATCGGGCACGACGTGCAGGGAGACCGGCGGGTCGGCGACGGGCGCGACGGTGAATCCGAGTGCCTCCGGGACCGCGACGGCGTCGGCGGCGTCGACTGCTCCGACCCCTGTCGCACGCAGCGGCGAGATCAGCAGTCCCGACCGCAGCGCCTCAGCAGCAGACTCGTCGATCATCGCCGCGGTCAGGGTCTCCTCGACCTGCTCGGCCACCTGATCGGTCACCTTGAGCCCGACCGATCGGGCCAGCGCCCGGGCTCGCACCGTGAGCGCTGCGGTCAGCTGGCGACGCTGGCGGGTCAGCTCGCGCAGGGCGGCGGCGTCCATGCCCTCCTGGGCCTGTCGAAGCGCCCCGCCGATGGCGATCATCTGGGTGACCTGGTCGTGCTCGCGGCGGACCAGCAGATCGACCACCCACGCCGCTGTCGCAGGCTTGCGCAGCGCCTTCACCGACGTCGCCAGCGGCGTGCCCTTGAGGTCGCGCGCACGCCGATCGCGCGCTGCGGTGAACTCGCCCAACGGCAGGCCATAGAGCTCCTCGGCGATCGACAGCAGCTCGTCACCGGTCTCGGAGGAGGTCACGGCCGTGCCCAGCGCCCGCGCCGGTGCAGCAGCGCCTCGTCACCGTCGTCAACCGCCGCCAGCTCCGCGGATTCGATCACCGCCGTCACCAGCAGCGACCAGCCGACCTCGGCGAGCGACTCCACGCTCACCGACGCCCACGCGGTCGCGTCCGCGAGCCGCGGGCCCCAGTCGGAGTCGGCGAAGCTGCCGGTGCGGAACGGTCCGCCGGGTGCCGGCGCCGTACCGGCGAAGGCCTCGGCGAGATGGCGATGCGGCCACGCCAGCAGTTGCACCACCGCCCGTGCCCCGACCTCCAGCTTCTCGCCGAGATCGCTGTCCGGGTCGACGAGGAACAGCACGCGCGCCGGGTCGCCGTTGGCGACCATCAGCGAGGAGACGGTCAGCCCGGCCCGCTCCGCACCGGCTCCGCAAGTCACCAGCGCGACGGCCCCGCCCAGCCGGCCGCGGAAGCGGCGTACCGGATCGTCCTCGGTCGGGAACGGATGACCGCTGTGGATCGTCACCGCAGTCAGGCCGCCGGCTTGCCCGCCTCGCCCGCGGCAGCTTCCTTGTCGCGCTTCTTGGCGTCGGTGGCGTAGAGGTCGACGTACTCCTGACCGGAGAGCCGGAGGATCTCGTACATGATCTCGTCGGCGATCGCTCGGAGAATGTAGCGGTCGTTCTCCATGCCCTCATAGCGGGAGAAGTCGAGCGGCGTGCCGTAGCGGATGACGGGGCGCACCACCTTGCCGAAGACCTTGCCCGGGGGCGCGATCACGTCGGTGCCGATCACGGCGACCGGGATGACCGGCGCCTTGGTCTCGAGCGCGAGCCGGGCCACGCCGGTGCGGCCGCGGTAGAGCTTGCCGTCGTGCGAACGGGTGCCCTCGGGATAGATCCCGAAGAGCTCGCCGTCACCGAGCACCCGACGTGCCGCGATCAGCGCGCCCTCGGCGGCCGAGGCGCCGGAACGGTCGATCGGGACGTTGCCGGTGCCGGCGAAGAACGTCCGCTGGAACCAGCCCTTGATGCCCTTGCCGGTGAAGTACTCGTCCTTGGCGACGAAGCGCACCATCCGCGGCAGGCCGAGCGGCATGAAGAGCCAGTCGCAGTAGGACAGGTGGTTGCTGGCAAGGATCGCCGGACCCTCGGTCGGGACGTTCTCCACGCCCTGCCACTTGGGCCGGAAGACCAGCTTCAGCCACGGACCGATCACAACGTGCTTGAGCGTGGAGTAGAACGCCTTCTCATTCACAAGCCGAGCCTAGCGGCTTTCGCGGACATCGCATCCCGCCGTGCGCCTTCCGGGACACCCTCCGGCGGCTGCGGCACAATGCCGCTCATGTCCGACGCGATCGCCTCCGACGACCTCCTCCACGCCCCTCTCTCCGTGGCCGCACGCCCGGACCTGACCGGCGGCCGTCGCATCGGCGTGCTGCTCTCGCACGGCTTCACCGGCTCGCCGTACTCGATGGTGCCGTGGGCCCGATCGCTCGCGGACCTCGGGTACGCCGTCGAGGTGCCGCGGCTGCCCGGCCACGGCACGACCTGGCAGGAGATGAACGGGACCGGCTGGTCGGACTGGTACGGCGAGGTCACCCGCTCCTTCGAGAAGCTGCGGACCGAGACCGACGCCGTCGTGGTCGCCGGACTCTCGATGGGTGGCGCGCTGGCCCTCCGCCTGGCCGCCGACCACGCCGATGCGATCTCCGGGGTCGTGGTGGTCAATCCGGCCGTCGCCACCAAGCGCCTCGACGTGAAGCTGCTGCCCGTTCTCAAGCACCTGATCCCCTCGATGCCGGGCATCGCCAGCGACATCAAGAAGACCGACGTCCAGGAGTACGGCTACCTCCGTACGCCGCTCAAGGCAGCGCACTCGATGATGCGGGCCTGGCCGCCCCTGGTCGCCGACCTGCCGAAGGTCACCGCGCCGATTCTCTACTTCCGCTCCACCGTCGACCACGTCGTCGACCACGCCTCCCAACCGCTGATCACGTCCCGGGTCTCCGGCCCGGTGACGGTGCGCGAGTTGCCGAACAGCTATCACGTCGCCACGCTGGACCACGACGCACAGCAGATCTTCGACGAGTCGGCAGCGTTCGTCGCCCGGGTCACGTCGGCCTGACGGACACGGCCTAGGACTCTGTGGCTCGGCCACCTACTCTGGAGGAGTGAGCGAACCGGTGAGCGACCCTGACAAGGCGGCGCAGGACGCGGCCTGGCAGGAGATCGTGGCCAACTTCGGCGACCGCGTCGAGCTGTCCGCCGACGAGCTCACCGACGAGCCCGCCGTAGTCTCGTTCGACGACGACGTCGATGAGCTGTTCGAGCCTGACGCCGAGATGTACGACGACTCCTACGAGCACGACGCTTTCGTCGCCCCGCACCCCTCGCTCCCCCGCACCACGCCGGACCGCTTCTTCGCCTGGCTCGGCGTCCTCGGCGCCCCCGTGCTCGCCGTCGTGCTCTTCGTTCTTCGCGCCACTCTCGGCTGGTGGATCCCGTCGTGGGTCGTCGACGCGTTGGTGATCGCCTTCCTAGCCGGCTTCGGCTACCTCGTCTTCCACATGCCCCGCGAGCCGCGGGACCCCTGGGACGACGGCGCGCGTTTGTAGCTGGCCTCGCCCGACTAACTGGTCTTGAATGGCGGGCCGGCCAGTCGCCCGCCTGCCATTCAAGACCAGTTGCGTCAGCAGCTCAGTGCACCGACCGCGCCAGCGCGGCCGCGCCGACCACGCCGGCCTCGGGCCCGAAGTGCGCGCGCCGTACCGGCGGGATGAACCGGTGCTCGGCACCGACCAGCGACTGCTCCAGCGCTACCCGGGCGGGGCCGAGCAGGAGGTCACCCGCGGCGGAGACGCCACCACCGACGACGACCAGCTCCGGGTCGAAGGCGGCCACCAGGTTCGCGATGCCGATGCCGAGCCACTCACCGATCTCGTCGAACGCCTGCAGGGCCAGCCGGTCACCCCGTTCGGCGGCGGTCGTCACCATGGGGCCGGTCAGCGCATCGGGATCACCGCCGGTGAGCTCCTCGAGGAGCGTCGTACCGACGAACGACTCGTGCCACATCCGACCGCGGGCGTAGCGCACCAGCGCGTTGCCCGAGGAGTACTGCTCCCAGCAGCCCTCGCCGCCGCATTCGCAGCCGCGGCCGTCGGGGACGAGCTGCATGTGGCCGAACTCCCCCGCCATGCCGTTGCGGCCGCGTAGCAGGGTGCCACCGAGGACGACAGCGCCGCCGATGCCGGTCCCCATCGTCACCATCAGTACGTCGCCGGCGTCCCGCGCCGCACCCAGAGCCACCTCGGCCCGGGCCGCACAGTTGGCGTCGTTGTCCAGCGCGACCGGCACCTGCCACCGCGCCTCGAGCCGCGAACGGGTCGGGTCGTCACGCCACGGCAGGTGCGGCGCGAACATCACCCGCTCGCCGGCGGCGTCGACGAAGCCCGCGGCCGCGATCCCCACCCCTGCGATCGGCCGCCCGCCGGCGGCCTCCTCGATCGCCTCGGTCAGGGCGTCCTCCACCAGCGAGACCGGGACCCGTCTGCCCGGCGTGGAGCGTCGTGCGATCGGCCCGACCGTGCCGTCGCCGGCGACGGTCGCGGCCATCACCTTGGTGCCGCCGATGTCGACACCGACGTGAACGCCTGCCGGCTCACTCATCCGCGATCAGCGCCGGGCCAGGTCTGCGGCACCGATGAGGCCGGCGCGGTTGCCGAGACTGGCGCGCCGGATCTGCAGCTCGGGTCGGTGGCCCCGGCCGGTCAGCTGCGCCAGGAACGCCTCGCGGGCCGGCTCGAGCAGGAGCTCGTCGGCGTCGGCCACACCGCCACCGATCGCGACCACGGCAGGATCCAGGACCGCCGTCAGCGAGGCGATGCCCTCACCCAGCCAGCGGCCGAGCGTGGCCAGCGCCTCGATCGCGAACACGTCACCGCCGCGCGCTGCGTCGGTCACCATCGGGCCGGTGATGGCCTCCGGATCACCGTCGGCGCGCGCGACCAGCGCAGCGGCCCGCGAGTCTCCGCCGGCCGCGGCCTCCCGGACCGAGCGCACCAGCGCGCTGCCCGAGGCGTACTTCTCGTAGCAGCCCAGGTTGCCGCAACCACACTCGATGCCACCCGGAACCACCCGCATGTGGCCGATCTCGCCACCGACGCCGAAGGCACCACGGTAGAGCTCACCGTCCAGCACGATGCCGCCACCGACACCGGTGCCGACCGTCACCATCAGCAGGTCGTCCACGTCGGCGCCCGCGCCGAAGGCGAACTCGCCCCACGCGGCGGCGTTGCCGTCGTTCTCGATCACGACCGGCAGCTCGACCTGCTTCTCGAGGCCCTGCTTGAGGTTGACGTCGCGCCAGGCGATGTTGGGCGCGAACATCACGGTGCTGCGCGCCTTGTCGATGTAGCCGGCAGCGCCCACGCCCACCGAGGAGATCTCGTGGCGGCTCTTGAGGTCGAGCACGACCGCGGCGATCGCTGCCTCGATCGCGTCGGGGTCGGTCGCCGGCGAGGTGACGCGCACCTCCTCGACGATCTTCCCCTGCTCGTCGACGACGCCGCCGAGGATCTTCGTCCCGCCGACGTCGACGCCACACGCGAGTGCGGTCACTCCTGGTTCTCCTGTCCATCGCTGGAGTCCCCGGGCCAGTCGTCGGACCAGCCCTGCTCCGGGTCGAGATCGATCTTCTCCACCGTCGGCGTACGGCGCGAGGCCTGACCCGACGCGGAGGCAGCGGCGAGCACCGCGGAAGCGGCCTGCATGAGGGACGTCGCCGCCGAGACCATGTGCGCCATCACGTCGGGACCTGCCTCGCGGACCACGTGGACGGTGCGACAGATCGGACAGTAGGTGCACTCGGGTGCGCCGGTCGCAAGGTGCCCGTCGAGGTCACGCCCCAGGTCGGAAGCGGCCGCCTGCGCATGGCTCGCCAGCCCGGCCAGGCCGGCGGTCAGCCCGACGGCGAGGTTGTTCGCGACGTCGCCGCTGTGCTCCTTGGCCCAGTCACCGAGCGCGCCGAACAGCTTGGCCGCCTCCTCGGCGGCGCTGCCCAACTGCTCCCCGTCGGGTCCGGCAGGCCGTTCCGAGCCGGGATCGCCGGCGCGCGCGTCATCGTCCGTCACGTCTGCTCCTCCCCGTCCGGAGTGATCTTGGTCGCTCTCTCCCGCTCGCGGAACCGTACCTGCAACTCGCCCTGCTCCACGCGAGCGCCCGCCACCTGGAGCCTCGCCAACCCGGCAGGCAACGTCATCAGGCGGCGGTAAGACCCCACCGTGACGACCAGGTCGTCGCCGTTGCGGCCCAGGTGCACCTGGTCGCGATCCGCGCCCGGGAGCGAGAGGTGCGCGATGGCGCCCTCAGCGGTGCGGGTGATCCGGAAGGGCCCGTCCCCGGACGGTACGGCGAGGGCGTCGCTGCCGGCGTACACCTCCTCGGCGAGCGTCACGAGCGCCGGTACGCCGACAGGCTCGCGGGGCCGGTAGACCGAGCGCCAGACCGGTAGGCCGGGGAAGGACGCGTCGACCTCGGCCAGCACCTCGTCCTGGGCGAGCACCCAGCCGGTCCGCCAGTCGTCGGCGCCCTCGGTCGGGAAGACACGGTTGGCGATCACCCCGTCGACGCGGTAGCCGAACAGCGAGAGCGTGGTGAAGCTGCGTCGGGCCTCGGCCGCGACCACCCGCTCGGGGGTGAGCACCAGTCGCACCGACGCGTTCGGGCCGGCGAGCAGCGCGCGGACCTCGTGCAGCTCCCGGTGGAGCCGCTCGACCGCCTCGAAGACGCTGTCTCCCGGCATCGGTACGCCGGCGGCCTTCGTCAGCACCGGCTTCAGCGCCTTGGTCAGTCGCCGTTGCATGGGCAGGATCCGCTGCATGTACCAGCCGAGCGCCTCCGGCAGGGCCAGCAGCCGCAGCGTCTCGGCGGTCGGAGCGCAGTCGACGACGATGACGTCCCAGCGGCCGGAGCGGGCCTGCTC
>Ga0164242_10004918_pt1 | contig 14916 bp, 11 predicted proteins | sample OricomgcompostMG_FD_108783 | JGI IMG/M metagenome (GOLD analysis project Ga0164242, IMG submission 108783) | Miracle-Growth compost microbial communities from Emeryville, California, USA - Original compost - Miracle growth compost (MG) ... | reverse complement strand
TGCACGCCGTCCAGCGTGTAGAGCGTCGGCTGGGCGTGGAGCACCATGCGGCCTTCGGGATCGATCGCGTTGCGGCCGTGATCGAGCAGATCGTCGATATCCGGCTGCTCGATGCGCACCCCGCCCAGCTCCACCTCGACCGAGGCGACGCGGCTGATGAGGCCGCCTGCCGAGAAGCCGACCCACACCTCCTCGATATTGAGGCCGGCGATGCGCTCGGCCTGCTCCACCGCTTCGCGGATCGAGCTTTCGGTGCGCTCCATATCGGCGATGTAGCCGCGCTTGACGCCCCGGCTCTCGCGCTGGCCGGTACCGAGCACGTTGAGCTCGCCGGCCTCCGAAAGCTGCGCGATCATCGCGCAGACCTTGGAGGAACCGATATCGAGGGCGGTGATGAGGCGGCCCTGTGCCATGTCCGCTCAGATCGCGTCCGTGCCCACGGGCGCGGGATTGGGCGGCGGCTGGACATCGCCGATCTCATGCCCGGGCTCCTTGGAGACGCGCACCACCATCTTGCTCGGGATGCGCATGTCGAAGCGCACAAAGCCCTGCCCCAGCAGCCGCGCCGCCTGATCCATCCGATCGAACTTGGCGAAGGCGGCCCGCGCGGCCTCCTCGCCTTCGGGCAGCGCCAGCGTCTCGCCGGACTGGAAATGGATGTCCCAGCGCCGTCCCCCGATCCAGGCGGCGGCGGCGATCATCGGCTTCAGGCGCGGCGCGGCGGCGATCAGCGCGGCGAGCTTCGTTTCCTGCGTGTTGGCGTCCGATCCGACGAGGATCGGCAGATCGGGCATGGCATTGGGATCGACGGGGGCGAGCACCACGCCGGTCTTGTCGATCAGCGAAAGCCGGCCGCCGTCCTGCCAGATCGCGGCGGGCTGGCGCTCGACAATATCGACCAGCAGCGTATCGGGCAGGCGGCGCGAGACGCGCGCATCCTCCACCCAGCCGAACTTGAGCAGCTTGCGGCGGATCTCGCCCAGATCGACCAGCGGCATGGCGGTGGAGGTCTGATCCAGCGCGACCGAATAGACCGGCAGCCGGTCCATGTGATGAATGCCCTGAATCTCCACGCGCTTGACCGAGAAGCCCATCGCGCCGATCGCCTGGCCGATCGCCACCCCCGCCATCTGCGGCAGCCTGAGCGCGAACACCGCCGCGATCAGCGCCGCGCCTGCGAGGACGACGGCGAGCTTGCGGCCCCACCGCTTCATCCGCTCAGCGGGGACGGGAATAGTGGCGAGCGCGCGGCCCGCGCTCTTGCGCGTGGCGGCGACCCCGCGCCGGGCGATCGCCGGCTGCGGCCTTCGCGGCTGCGCGCCGCGCCTGATCCTGGCCCTCTGCGTCACGCCTTCTCCCCCCGCGCGAGCGCTTCGTCGACGAGGCGCTGGACCAGCGCCTCATAAGTGATTCCCTTATGCTTCGCCTGTTCCGGCACAAGGCTCAAGGGGGTCATGCCGGGCTGGGTGTTCACTTCGAGGAGATAAAGCCCCTCCTCGCCCCGGCTATCATCCCAGCGGAAGTCCGATCGCGAGCAGCCGCGGCAGCCGAGCAGGCGATGCGCCTCCTCCGCCATCCGCATCGCCGCTTGGGCGATTTCGGCGGGGATGTGCGCCGGGCAGACGTGGGTGGTGACGCCCTCGGTATATTTATGATCGTAATCGTAGAAGCCGTGATCGATCACCAGCTCGGTGACGGCGAGCGCCTCGTCGCCCAGCACCGCGACGGTGAGCTCGCGCCCGCGAATGAAGGGCTCGGCGAGCAGGCGATCGAAATGCCGCCACGGCCCTTCCGCCTCGCGGGCGATCGGATCGCCGTAGTTGCTCTCGTCGGTGACGATCGCGACGCCGACCGACGAGCCTTCGTTGACGGGTTTGAGCACATAGGGGCGCGGCAACGGATCGGTCTCGTGCAGGCTGGCGCTCTCGACGATCCGGCCTTCCGGCATGCGGATGCCGTGGGGCACGAGCGCCTGCTTGGTCAGCTCCTTGTCGATGGCGATGACCGAGGTGGCGAGGCCGGAGTGGGTGTAGGCGAGCCCCATGATGTCGAGCAGGCCCTGCACCGAGCCGTCCTCGCCCGGCGTGCCGTGGAGCGCGTTGAACACGACATCAGGCGCGGCGAGCGCCAGCTTGGCGGCGACGTCCCGCCCCATGTCGATGGCGACGACGCGGTGGCCGAGGCTCTCCAGCGCCTTCGCGACGCCGCGCCCGGAGGTGAGCGACACCTCCCGCTCGGCCGACCAGCCGCCCATCAGCACCGCGACGTGGAGGGATTTGGTCATTCTCCCCCTCCCGCTTGCGGGAGGGGGTCGGGGGGGGGGCTCTCCTTGTCGGCGGAGGCGCTCGGACTTGAGCGCGAGCCCACCCCCGGCCCCTCCCGCAAGCGGGAGGGGAGAGACTTGCCCACCCGCTGTATCTCCCATTCCAGCTCGACGCCGCTCGCCGCCTTCACGCGACGGCGGACTTCCTCGCCCAGTTCCTCGATCTCGGCGGAAGTGGCATTGCCGAGGTTGAGGAGGAAGTTGCAATGCTTCTCCGACACCTGCGCGTCGCCGATGCGCAGACCGCGGCAGCCGGCGGCGTCGATCGCCTTCCACGCCTTGGTGCCGGGCGGGTTCTTGAAGGTGGAGCCGCCGGTGCGCGAGCGGAGCGGCTGGCTGGCCTCCCGCTCGGCGGCGATGCGGTCCATCTCCGCGCCGATCGCCGCTGTGTCGCCAGGCGCGCCCTGGAGCAGCGCCTCGACCACGACCGCGCCTTCGGGGATCGCCGAGTGGCGATAGCTGAATCCCAGCCGCTCGGCGGGCCAGACCTCGATGGCGCCCGCGCGCGTCACCACCGTCGCCTCGATCAGCAGGTCGGCGGTCTCGCGGCCGTAAGCGCCGGCGTTCATCCGCACCGCGCCGCCGATCGTGCCGGGGATGCCGCGCAGGAACTCGAGGCCCGCGATCCCCGCGTCGCGCGCGGCGGACGCGACGGTGATCCCCATCGCCCCCGCCCCGGCGCGGATGCGGCAGCCCGGCTCGACCGACACCTTGGCGAAGGCCTTGGGCAGACGCACCACCACGCCCGGCACGCCGCCGTCGCGCACGATCAGGTTCGAGCCGACACCCACCGCCATAACCGGCACGGCCGGATCGAGCGCGGCGAGAAAGGCGGCGAGATCGGCCGGGTCCTGCGGACGGACCAGCCATTCGGCCTCGCCCCCGGTGCGGAACCAGATGAACTCGGCGAGGGAGGCGCGGGATTCGATCGTTCCTTTCAGGCAAGAAATAGCCGTCGTTCCCGCGAAAGCGGGAACCCCGCTGCTCTGGGAAGAATAAGAAGCGGGATCCCCGCTTTCGCGGGGATGACGGTGGGTAAGAGCCGTCACGCCGCCGCCTCCGTCCTGCTCCGCTCCGCCGCGATGGCCGAGGCGAGAGCGGCGGCCCATTTGGTGATGTCGCCCGCGCCGAGGCAGATGACCATGTCGTCGGGCCTGACGACCTCCGCCAGCTCCTTCGCCAGCGCCTCCGGCCCGGCGATCGGGTTGGCCGAGCGGTGGCCGCGGCGGCGCAGCCCCGCCACCAGCGCATCGGCGTCCACGCCTGCGATCGGCTGCTCGCCGGCGGCATAGACGGGTGCGACATAGACCATGTCGGCGTCGTTGAAGGCCTGCTGGAACTCCTCCATCAGATCGTGGAGGCGGCTGAAGCGATGCGGCTGGACGACGGCGATGACGCGGCCCTTCGCGCCCTCCCGCGCGGCGGAGAGCACGGCGCGGATTTCCACCGGATGGTGGCCGTAATCGTCGATCACCACCGCGCCGTCCACCTCGCCGACCTTGGTGAAGCGCCGCTTGACTCCGCCGAACTGGGCGAAGCCGGTGCGGATCGTTGCGTCCGGCACGCCCAGCTCCAGCGCCACGCCGATCGCGGCGAGCGCGTTGGAGACGTTGTGGCGGCCGGGCATGGGCAGCTCGATCCCCTCAATCGAGCGCGTAGTGCCGTCGCGGTGGCGGATGATCGCCTCGAAACGGTTGCCGCCGGGAATCGGCGTGACGTTGACTCCGCGCACGTCGGCCTGCGCCGCGAAGCCGTAGGTGACGACGCGGCGATCGCGCACGCGCGGGATGATCGCCTGCACCTCGGGATGATCTAGGCAGAGCAGCGCCGCGCCGTAGAAGGGCACATTCTCGACGAACTCGATGAAAGCGTCCTTCACCTTGTCGAACGAGCCGTAATGATCGAGATGCTCGGGATCGATGTTGGTGACGATGGCGTAGGTGCCGTCCAGGCGCAGGAAGCTGCCGTCGCTCTCGTCCGCCTCTACCACCATCCAGTCCGACGCGCCCAATCGCGCGTTGGAGCCGTAGCTGTTGATGATGCCGCCGTTGATGACGGTCGGGTCCACCCCGCCCGCGTCCAGCAGGGCGGCGACCATCGAGGTGGTGGTGGTCTTGCCGTGCGTGCCCGCCACCGCGACGGTGGATTTGAGGCGCATCAGCTCGGCCAGCATCTCGGCGCGGCGGACGACGGGGATGCGGTTCGCGAGCGCCGCCTCCACCTCCGGATTGCCGCGCTTGATCGCGGTGGAGGTGACGACCACCGCCGCATCGCCGAGATTGGCGGCCTCGTGGCCGATCATCACCTTGATGCCGCGCTTGCGCAGACCCTCGACGACATAGCTTTCGGACACGTCCGAGCCCTGCACGCTGTAGCCGAGATTGTGCATGACCTCGGCGATGCCGGACATGCCGATGCCGCCGATGCCGATGAAATGGATGGTGCCGATATCGGTGGCGACGCCCTTCACGCAAACGCTTCCTTGACTGGGGATCGGGAGCCGACCGGCGCTTCGCGGGGGCCCGCGAGATTTTCCACGAGATCGGCGAGATCGCGCGTGGCGTTGGGATAGCCCGCCTCGCGCGCGCGACGGGCGGCGTTTTCCAGCGCGCCCGGCTCCAGCGCCATCTTCTGCATCTGCTTGGCGAGCCGCTGCGGCGTGAAGGCCGATTGCGGGATCGAGGCCGCGCCGCCGGTCGCCGCCATCTCGCGCGCGTTGGCGGTCTGGTGATCGTCCATCGCGGAGGGGAGCGGCACGAGGATGGCGGGGCGGCCGGCGGCGGTCAGCTCGGCGATGGTCGACGCGCCGGAGCGGCCGACGAACAGATGCGCCCAGCCCAGCCGCTCGGGAATGTCCTCCAGATAGGTCGCGCAATCGGCGGGGATGTCGAGTTCGGCGTAGCGGGCGCGGACCTGCTCGATATCCTCGGGCCGGCATTGCTGCGTCACCTGGAGGCGCTGGCGCAGCACGATCGGCAGCAGGCCCAGCGCGTCGGGCACGACATGGGAGAGGATGTTGGCGCCCTGGCTGCCGCCGGTGACGAGCAGGCGGAAGATGCCGTCCTCGGTGAGCGGGGGATAGGGTTGGTCGCGCAGCGCCAACACCTCGGCGCGGACCGGATTGCCGACCACCACCGGCTCCACCCCGCGCGGCACGCGATCGACCCGGCGATAGGCCGTCGCCAGCACCCTCACCCGCCGCGCGAGCAGGCGGTTGACGCGGCCGAGCACGGCATTCTGCTCATGGAGCGCGGTCGGCAGCTTGAGCGAGAGCGCGGCGAGCAAAGCGGGCAGCGCCGGATAGCCGCCGAAGCCCACCACGGCGGCGGGCTCGCACTCGCGGATCAGCGCGCGCGCCGCCTTGCGGCCGGCCCAGATGCCCTTCGCCGCCCTGGCCCAGCCGAGCAGGCCGCCGCCCAGCCGCCCGGCGGGGAGCACATGCACGTCCACACCCTGGAACAGCCCCGGAATCCGCGCGCCCCGCGCATCCGTCACCAGAGTGACGCCGTGGCCGCGGCGCATCAGCTCCTCGGCGAGCGCGTGCGCCGGGATCATGTGGCCCCCGGTGCCGCCGGCGGCGAGCAGGAAATGGCGTCGGTTGAAGGCGGGCCTGATGCTCACCGGCTGTTGTTCCACGTCACGACATAGGGGGAGCGCGTCAGATACGGGTTCCGACGCGTGAACGCCAGCAGCAGCCCGAAACCCATCGACAGCGCCACCATCGACGATCCGCCGTAAGAGATGAACGGCAGGGTCATGCCCTTGGAGGGCGCGAGCTGCACGTTCACCGCCATGTTGATGATCGCCTGCGCCCCGAACTCGGTGGCGAGGCCGGCGGCGGCGAGCAGCAGGAAATTATCCTCCTCGTCCAGCAGCTTCACGAACACGCGCACCAGGATCGCGACATAGATGAGCGCGATCGCGATGCAGGCGATCACCCCGAACTCCTCGCCGATCACCGAGAAGATATAATCGGTGTGCGGCTCCGGCAGGCGGAACTTCATGGTGCCGCCGCCCGGCCCGGTGCCGAACAGGCCGCCGTGCATCAGGGTGCGGCGCGCCGAATCCACCTGATAGGTGTCGCCGGACTGGAACAGGAAATTGTTGATGCGGATCCGCGCCACCGAATAGAAGCAATAGGCCGCGATCACCGCCGCCACGCCCATGCCGCCGAGCGCCGCGAGGCCCTTCAGCGGCGCGCCCGAGAGCATCAGCAGCGCCGCCCACATCAGCAGGAACATGACCGTCTGGCCGAAATCCGGCTGCTTCATCAGGCAGGCGGCGATCAGGCCGGTGACGACGAAGCTGATCGGCACCACCGGCAGGCTGCGATCCTTCTGCTTCAAGGAGAGCAGCCACGCCATCGCCACCACATAGAGCGGCTTCAGGAACTCGGAGGGCTGGATCTGGAGGCCGCCCGCGCCGAGCCAGCGGCGCGCGCCGTTCACCTCATGCCCGATGACGGGGGTGAGCGCGAGCAGCAGCAGGAATACGCTCGCGCCGAGCAGGGACAGCCGCCGCGCCGCCTCCTTGGGCAGCATCGAGACGGCCACCATCACCGGAACGCCGATCGCGAGCCAGACGCACTGGCGATAGAAATAATAAAGCGGCGGGAAGGTGAGCGAGCTGTCCGAATAGCGCACGGCGGCCGCGGGCGAGGCCGCCGCCACCGCGATCAGGCCGACGCCGATCAATACGGTGACGAGCGCCAGCAGCACGCGATCGATCTCCCAGAACCAGCGGCCGACCGCCGAGCGATCGGCGCGGCCGAGGCGGTGCGCCTCGCCGCGCTTCAAGCGGCCCTTGCGGGCCTGACGAGTGCTGATCGCGTCCATCTTCATGGCCTGTCCCCCGATGGCCGTGCATGGTCGAGCATCGCGACCGCGACGCGGAACGCCTCGCCCCGCGCCTCATAATCGCTGAACTGATCGTAGGAGGCGCAGGCGGGCGAGAGCAACACCGTCTCGCCCGGCCGCGCCACCGCGCCGGCCAGCCTCACCGCCTCGGCGAGCGTGCGGGAGCGGGTGACGGCTATGCCTTCGCGCGCCAATATGTCGGCGAACAGATCGGTCGCCTCGCCGATCGTGTAGGCGGCGACGACATGGCCGAAGAAGGGCTTGCAGGCGTCGAGATCGTCGGTCTTGCGGCGGCCGCCCAGTATCCAGTGGACCTTCGGATAAGCGCCCAGCGCGGGCGCGGCGGAGGTGGCGTTGGTGGCCTTGCTGTCGTTGACGTAGAGCACCCCGTCCACCTCGGCGACGCGCTCCATGCGGTGCGGCAGGCCGGGATAGGTGCGGAGGCCCGCCTCGATCTCGGCATCGTCGATGCCGAGAACATGGGCTGCCGCAATTGCCGCTCCGGCGTTCTCGGCATTATGCGGGCCTTGCAAGGTCGGCCAGTCCCGCTGAAAACCAATATGATCTCCCAGCAGAGTAGCCTCGCCTTCAAAAACGCTCACCTCAAGGATTTCTTCGAAGCTGTTGTCGCACCAGATGACATGCCGCCCTGCCCGCTCCTGATTAATTCGGTTGCAGAGCGTCTTGGTCGGCTCGTCATCACCGGCAAATATGGCCCAATGGTCCGGCGTCTGCATTTCAAATAGACGCGTCTTGGAGGCGGCGTAGGCGGCGAAATCCTCATAACGATCGAGGTGATCGGGGGTGATGTTGGTCAGCACCGCCACATCGCAATCGAGGTTGCGGGTCAGATCGATCTGGAAGCTGGAGAGCTCCAGCACATAGACGCCGCCTTCGGGAAGCGGCTCCTGGCCGAGGATCGGCAGGCCGATATTGCCGCCGAGCGTGGTCGGCAGCCCCGCCGTCTTGCAGATATGATGAATGAGCGCGGTGACGGTCGACTTGCCGTTGGTGCCGGTGATGCCGACCACCTTGTGGGCGGGAAGCGAAGGGCGCGCCTGGGCGAACAGCTCGATGTCGCCGATCACGGGCACGCCCGCCTCGCGCGCCTTCGCGGCGATCGGGTGGGTGTTGAGCGGCACACCGGGGGAGACGACGATCGCGTCGTAGCCGGTGAGATCGATGGCGAGGGGATCGGCGAAGCTCAGTTCCCCCTCCCCTTCAGGGGAGGGGGTTGGGGGGTGGGGCATGTCGGCTGAGGAAGCCGCTTCATTCACAGGCCCCACCCCAACCCCTCCCCTGAAGGGGAGGGGCTTAATGCGCTTCGCCTCGTCGGAATCCCATGCCGTCACCCTGGCCCCGCTCGCCAGCAGCGCGCGCACCGTCGCCTGGCCGGAGCGGGCGAGGCCCAGCACGGCGTAGCGCTTGCCGGCGAAGGCGGGGCTGGTGATCACCGCAGCTTCAGCGTGGCGAGGCCCGCCAGCGCCAGCACGAAGGAGATGATCCAGAAGCGGATCACGACGGTCGGCTCGGACCAGCCGATCTGCTCGAAATGATGGTGGATCGGGGCCATCTTGAACACGCGCCTGCCGGTGCGCTTGTAGAAGAACACCTGGATGATGACGCTCATCGCCTCGACCACGAACAGGCCGCCGACGATCCCCAGCACGATCTCGTGATGCGCCACCACCGCGATCGCGCCCAGCGCTCCGCCGAGCGCCAGGCTGCCGGTATCGCCCATGAAGACGGCGGCCGGCGGCGCGTTGAACCAGAGGAAGGCGAGGCCCGCGCCGATGATCGCGGCGCAGATCACGGTCAGCTCGCCCGCGCCCGGCACATGCGGGATGCCGAGATAATGGGCGAACTTCACGTTGCCGACGAGATAGGCGATCACGAAGAAGGCGAGACAGGCGATGATGACGGGCATGGTGGCGAGCCCGTCCAGCCCGTCCGTCAGGTTCACGGCATTGCCGAAGGCGACGATCGTGAAGGCGGCGAAGGGGATGTAGAAGGGGCCGAGATCGATCACCGGGCCGTTGTAGAAGGGCACGTAGAGCTGGGTGCCGTTGAAATGCACGATCAGCCAGCTCGCGATGCCGGCGATCAGGAACTCGAAGGCGAGGCGCACCTTGCCGGACACGCCCTTGTGGCTGCGCTTCTTCACCTTGTCGTAATCGTCGAGGAAGCCGATCGCGCCGAAGCCCAGCGTCACGAACAGCACCGCCCAGGTGTAGCGGTTGCCGAGATCCATCCACAGGATCATCGAGACGACCAGCGCCGTCAGGATCATCAGCCCGCCCATCGTCGGCGTGCCGCGCTTGGCGAGATGGGTCTGCGGCCCGTCGGTGCGGATCGGCTGGCCCTTGCCCTGGCGGATGCGCAGCCAGCCGATGAACCGGGGCCCGATGATGAGGCCGAGGAACAGGGCCGTCAGCGCCGCCGCGCCCGCGCGGAAGGTGATGTAGCGGACCAGGTTCAGAACATGGGGGAAGCCGAAATAATCGGCGATCAGATACAGCATTACACGATGTCCCCCGCCAGCGTCTCCACGACGCGGCCGAGCCCGATGGCGTTGGATCCCTTGACCAGCACCGCGTCGCCGGGGCGGAGCAGCTCCGCCAGCCGCGCTTTCGCGGTTGCAGCATCGGCGCATTGCTCGACTTCGATCCTGCCCGCAAGCGATTCGGCGAGCGGCGTCGTGCCTTCGCCGACGAGCAGCGCGATCGCCACGCCCGCCGCCTCGATCGGTTGGGCGAGGGCGCGGTGGAAATCGGCCGATTCTTCGCCCAGCTCGCGCATCTCGCCGAGCAGCACGATGCGGCGCGCCGCCTTCTCGTGGCCGAGCTCGCGGATGGTGGCGGCCATCGAGGCGGGGTTGGCGTTATAGGCTTCGTCGATCAGCAGCGCCTCGCCGCCGGGAACGGGAACGGCAAGGCGGCGGCCGCGGCCGGGCAGCCCGTTCATCTCGGCGAGCGCGAGCCCGGCGGCGGCGAGATCGTCGCCGGCCGCCTCCACCGCCGCCAGCACCGCGAGCGCGTTCGACACCCAATGCTCGCCCGGCATGCCGACCGTGAAGGTGAGCTGGCCGCCTGGCAGCGTGGCGTTGATCAGCGTGCCGGTCGCGCCGCGCATCGCCTCGGTGGCGCGCACGTCCGCGCCCTGCCCGCGCCCGAAGGTGAGGATGTTCGCGGCATAGGGGCGCGCGGCGGCGAGCAGGCGGTCGCAATGCGGGCTGTCGAAGGGGAGGATGGCCGTTCCGCCGGGCTCCAGCCCCCGGAAGATCTCGCCCTTGGCATCGGCGATCGCCTCCTCGCCCGAGAAGAAGGCGGAGTGCGCCGGCGCGATCGCCGTCACCAGCGCGACATGCGGGCGCACCAGCTTCGTGAGCGCATCCAGCTCGCCGGCATGGTTCATGCCCATCTCGAACACGCCGAAGCGGGCGTCCGCCGGCATGCGCGCGAGGCTCAAGGGCACGCCGACATGGTTGTTGTAGCTCTTGAGCGAGCGATGCGCGCGGCCCGGCGCGGCGCGATCGAAGGCGGCGTAGAGCGCCTCCTTCACCCCCGTCTTGCCGACCGAACCGGTGACGCCGACGATCTTCGCGGCCGTGCGGGCGCGCGAGGCGGCCCCGAGCGCGTTCAAGGCGGCGGCGGTGTCGGCGACGAGGACGTGCGGACCCTCCACCGGCTGCGCCGCGATGACCCCCGCCGCGCCCTGCGCGAAGGCCTGGGGGACGAAGCGGTGGCCGTCGGTATGCTCGCCCTTGAGCGCGATAAACAGATCGCCCGGCCCGACCTCGCGGGAATCATAGGCGACGCCCGAGACGGCGAAGTCGGCCGAGGCCGCGCCGCCGGTTGCGGCGGCGATGGCGGAGGAGGTCCAGAGCATCAAAGCCCCTCCCCTTCAGGGGAGGGGTTGGGGTGGGGGCTGTCAGTGAAGGGATGTGCCCAATTGACAGCCCCCGCCCCCCGGCCCCCTCCCCTGAAGGGGAGGGGGAGATTAGGAGCGCCCCCCCTCATGCCGCGCACTCTCGGGCGACCTGCACATCGTCGAAGGGGAGGACGAGATCGCCGACAATCTGCCCGGTCTCGTGCCCCTTGCCGGCGACCAGCACCACGTCTCCCCCGCCCGCTTCGGCGAGGGCGGCGGCGATGGCGGCGCGGCGGTCACCCACCTCGCGCGCGCCGGGGGCGGCGGCGAGGATGGCGGAGCGGATCGCGGCGGGGTTTTCGGAGCGGGGATTGTCATCCGTGACGATGACGTGATCGACCAGCTCGGTCGCGACCCGGCCCATCTCCGGCCGCTTGCCCGTGTCACGATCGCCGCCCGCGCCGAACACCAGGATCAGCCGGTCCTTCGCATGGGGCTTGAGCGCCTCGATCGCGGCGCGCAGCCCATCCGGCGTGTGGGCGTAATCGACATAGACCGGCGCGCCCTTCGCCGAGATCACCGCCCGCTCCAGTCGCCCGCGCACCGGCTGGACGCGATGCAGCCAGCCGAGCACGTCGGCGGCCGCATGGCCGGTGGCGATGACGAAACCCGCCGCCACCAGCGCGTTCGCCGCCTGATAGGCCCCGATCAGCGGCAGCTTGACGGTGTGCGCCCGCCCCTCCGCCTCGACCGTCAGCGTCTGGCCGAGCTTGGTGGGCTCGCGGCCGACCAGCCGCAGCGCTTCGCCCCTTTCGCCGACCGTGAGCAGCCGCAGGCCCCGCTCGCTCGCCAGCTCGATCACGCGCGCGGAGGCCGGATCGTCCGCCCACACCACCGCCGCGCCGTCCTTGTCCACCACTTCGGTGAACAGGCGCAGCTTGGCCTCCAGATAGGCCTCCATCGTGCCGTGATAATCGAGATGATCGCGCGACAGGTTGGTGAAGGCGGCCGCCCGCACCGGCAGCCCCTCGGTGCGGAACTGGGCGAGGCCGTGGCTGGAAGCCTCGAAGGCGGCGTGGGTGACGCCCTCCATGCGCAAGCCCGCCATGTTGGCGAGGAAGGTCACGATGTCGGGCGTAGTGAGGCCGGTGGAGACCTGGCTCGCCTTGCCCTCCCCGTCCGTGGTGGTGACGCCGAGCGTGCCGATCGAGGCGGCGGCGTGGCCCGCCATCCGCCAGAGCTGGCGGGTGAGCTCGACGGTCGAGGTCTTGCCGTTGGTGCCGGTGACGGCCACCACCGTTTCGGGGAAGGGCGCGAAGAAACGCGCGGCGATGCGGGCGAAGGCGCGGCGCGGCTCCGAATCCGTGATATGGACGACGCCCGGCGGCACCGCCGCCTCGGGCCGGGCGACCACTGCGATCGCGCCCGCCTCCACCGCGCCGGGAATGAAATCCTCGCCGTTGCGCGCGGTGCCGACGAACGCGCCGAAGATGGTGCCCGGGGCGACCTTGCGGTGATCGATCGCGCAGCCCGTCACCCGCGCCTGCGCCGCTTCGCCGTCCAGCCCGATAACGTCGCCCGGATAGCCGGCGAGGAGATCGCCCAGCCTCACGGCGCGTCCTTGATCATCGTTCCGGCGGCGGTCGGCGCGGTCGGCGGCGGCTTGGGCCCGGTCAGCACCTTCTTCTCGCCGGGATGCCAGATCAAGGGCAGCATATCGCTTTCATCGACATCATGGTGAACATCGGGGATGACGCCGAGCAGCGGGCCGATGCGGGAAATGGTGTTGGCCATCGCCGGGCCGACGACCCAGGCGGCGGTGGTGAAGCCGTAGGTCTCCTTGGTGCCGTGCGGGCTGTCCAGCGTCAGGATCACCACATATTTGGGATCGTCCATCGGGAACACGGCGGCGAAGGTGGAGACGTTGAGATGGTGGTTGTAGCCGCCCGCGTCCGCCTTCTCGCCGGTGCCGGTCTTGCCGCCGATGCGGAAGCCCGGCACGTCCGCCTTCTTGCCGGTGCCGCCCGTCACCGGCATCACCACCAGACGCAGGAGCTGGCGCACGCGTGCGCTCACCGCCTCGGAAACGACGCGCCGCCCGGCGGGCGCGGGATGCTCGGGCCCCACCTTGAACAATGTGGCGGGATGGTAAACGCCGCCGTTGACCAGCGCCGAATAGGCGATGGCGAGCGCCAGCGGCGTCACCGCTATGCCGTGGCCGTAGCCCACCGTCATCGTCGTGGTGCGGCCCCAATAGCTCGGCCACAGCGGCCGCGCGGCGTTCTCCAGCTCGATCGCCGGCGGCTTGTCGAAGCCCAGCTTCTTGAACATCGCGATCTCGCGATCCTTGCCGAGCTCGTCGGCGATCTGCGCGGTGACGATGTTGGAGGAGAGCACCATCATCTCGGGGATATCGAGCCAGCGCCCGGCGGGCTCGTCATCATGGATGGTGAGGCGGCCGATATGGAGCGGCTTAGTGGCGTCGTAGCGCTTCGCCATCGAGGTGACGACACCGCTTTCCATCGCGTTGGCGATGGTGATCGTCTTGAAGGTGGAGCCGAGTTCGTAATCGGACTGGATGGCGTTGTTGCGCAGCGCCTCCATGCCGGTGCTGCCCGGATCATTGGGGTTGAAGCTGGGCCAGGAAGCCATGCCCAGCACCTCGCCGGTGCGCACGTCCATCACCACGCCAGCGCCGGCGGCGGCGGTGAAGGTGGTGGCGGCCTTGCCCAGCTCCTCCTCCAGCGCCGCCTGCACCCGGCTGTCGATCGAGAGCGCCACCGGCTTGTCGAGCAGATCGGGGTTGGTGAGGCGCTTGTTCAGCACCTTCTCCATGCCGAACACGCCCTTGCCGTCGATATTGGTCCAGCCCAGCACATGCGCGGCGAGCGTCGCCTGCGGATAGAGCCGCTCGGGCTCCTGCGCGAGCTCGATCGCCGGTTCGCCGATCGCGTTGACGGCGGCGACCAGATCGGGCGTGGCGCGGCGGCGCAGATAGACGAAGCTCTTGCCCGAGGTGAGGATCGCATAATATTGCGCCGCGCTCTTCTCCGGCATCAGCTTCGCCAGCTTGGCGGCGACCTCGTGGGGATCGTTGACCAGCTTGTTGGGATGGACCGCGATCGCCCACGCCTCGATGGTGCGCGCCAGCGGCACGCCGTTCCTGTCCACGATGTCCGCGCGCGGCGGGGCGAGCCCGTCGCCGATATGCGCTCCGCCCGCGCCGGAGGAGACCACCGAGATCCACAGCAGCCGGAGCACAATCAGGCCGATCAGCCCCAGGAACAGCAGCATCACCACCATCAGGCGGAAATGCACGAGGGCGAGCGTCTGCTGGCGTTGTCCGGCCAGCCGGACCCTGTCCGGTCGCGCGACGAGCGCGGTCACGGCCGCGGCGACTTGGCGCCCGCGTCGAGGAAGGCGACCTGGCGCGGATCAGCGCCGAGCCCGCCGTCATCGCCCACGGTGCGGACGAGGGTGGCGGGGCGCAGCAGCGGCTGGCGGCCGGCCGAATCGTCAAGGCTAAGCGACACGCTGTGGAGCAGCTTGCTGGCGGGCCTTGCCGCCTTCGTCACGCGATAGGAGACCTGCGCCACGGCCGGCGGGGCCTGAAGCGCGCGGATATCGGGCGGAAGCGGGGCGTCGGTTCCGGCCCCCGCATGGGCCGGAACGGCAAGGCTGGCGAGCTGCATCTCGCCGGTCAGATACTGGGAGGCCTTGGGCGCGGTCAACGCCAGCACATTGGCGTTCCACCGCTCCAGCTGCACGAGACGGCTTCGGGTATCGAGCTCGGTGCCGAGCGAGCGGATGTCCTTGCGCGCGGTGAGCAGCCGGTGCTCGGTCCGCGTCAGCTCGGCGCGTTCGGCG
>Ga0164242_10004917_pt1 | contig 14926 bp, 15 predicted proteins | sample OricomgcompostMG_FD_108783 | JGI IMG/M metagenome (GOLD analysis project Ga0164242, IMG submission 108783) | Miracle-Growth compost microbial communities from Emeryville, California, USA - Original compost - Miracle growth compost (MG) ... | reverse complement strand
CTTTTCCTTGTATGAATTTCATACTTAAAGATACGATAAATCACTTTTTTGACAATGGAAAATTCGATTTATTTATGAAAAAGTGATTGTGGGTAAAGCGAAGGTTTTTAGACAGTTTGACGGGTTACGGCTTGCCGAAGGCGGCATTTTAACGTAAAATTTTCGCCCGAAGCAAGAACTGCAAATTTAACATAAATCTTTAAATCGGAGCGATTATTGCCGCTTTTGGCAAACCGTTTGTTGTAGGTAGGCGGAATTATTTGTCAAGTCGTTTTCCTTGTTTTTCGCTGTTATTGTCGTGTCAGTTGTACGATTGCGATTTTAAAAATTTTTGAAGGGAAGGAATTTTAAAAAATAATTTTTCTGTCGGGAAAAGCATAAGCTCTTTTGCAATTTTTGGCTTGTGTGTTGGCTTGTGCGAATTGCAAATGTGCTTACGCTCTCGTGTTGGGTTGTATGGTTGACAGTTGTCCGTTGTTTTATAGTCAACATATTTAGACCTTTGTACCGATTATGGATATAAAGAAAAAATTCGGTAAACAGGTCAAAAAGCTACGTCTTGAAAAAGGCTTGTCGCAGGAAAAACTTGCGTATGAAGCTGACCTTGACAGAACTTACATTCCAAGCATTGAAAAAGGCGAACGGAATGTGTCTATTACTGTCATTGAGAAAATTGCAAAAGCTCTCCAAGTTAAAATTTCTGTCTTGTTTGATGAGTAAACCGAAAATCAATAAACGTAAAATGAAAGAGTTAAAAGAAACTGCTGATAATAAACGGCAATGGAACGCTAATTTTTTGAAATACACCGAATTCATTGTTGCACACCCGAATTACAAAGGATTGTTTTATGAACGGGGTGAAGATGGAAGAGTAAAATGGGTTGTTACAGGAAAGTCTGAAAATGGTCAGGAGCGTAGAAAATGGTGGAACGAACAATGTAAAAAACACGGAATAAAAATTGAAGCTGGTGCTTATGCAAAAATTGCTTTAAAAATACACCCAACGAAAAAACACACTTGTCAAATTTGCGGTAAGGAATTGAGTGTTGAATATGTTTATCCCAACAAAAGAACAATAACCGCAATCTTAAAAGAATTTGGAGTTAGGATTATTCCGTTTTCAAAAGATATTTTTCAAATTGTGAATGAACTTGTTAAGTCGGAAACTGATATTGAAAAGGTAAAACGCATTTTCAAAATCAAATCATCTGAAAAGTTAACAAAACAAAATATCAATGCGTATTTGCAAAACTATTTTGTGAATAGTTACGCAAAAGGATTGCTTTCTCCGGGTGCAATGAGTAATTCGCCTGATAGGTTTGATGGTTTTCATTCTGACGGTGCTTGTTGTCGTAGTGAAAGCGATAAAGGTCGCCACAAATCTAACTTACAACGATACGGACAAGACCGAAGAGTTTATGAAAATTGGGCAGATGGAGATTGGAAAATGGCTGACCGTTTAATGTCTTTATTTCGTAAACAAGGTTTGAGTGCTGACCATATTGGCCCGATTTCACTTGGCTTTTGTCATCGTCCAAAATTCCACCCACTTACAAAAGCGGAAAATTCAGCAAAGAATAACCGAATGAGTTTAAGTGATGTTACGGTTTTACTTGCCGATGAAAAAATAGAACAAGTTGTTTCGTGGCACTCCAAATTTATTTGGGATAAACTCAAAAACAAAGTTTCTAGCGATGTTGAAGCTGTGAAATTGAGCGATTTAATGCGGAAAAATTTACATCACGTTCTTATCATCTTTTCAATGATTGATGAAAAAGGATATGGCGATTTTTTGGAACAGTTTTTAAATCCTGAATATTCTTTCTTTGATTATAAATTTGAGGGTTTTGACCCGAAAACTGGGAATTACAAATCAGTGGAACAAATAAAGAAAACAGGTAAAAACCAACAAAACAATATCAAACGATATTATCGAATTTCGTTTGATACCTTGAAAGAATACAAGGAAAAAGAAAACCGAAAAAGCAAAATTTGGAGCAATAAAGAAGTTGATACTGCTCTTGATAAAGTGTTTGCATTGCTGAAAGCCAAGAAAGACAAGGAAGCAAAAACGCAACTTGAAAACGTGTTTAAAAAATTGGCTGACTTAGCCGAAAGTAACTGGTAATTTCTCCAAACAACTTTCGTAAAATTCAGTAAAATCAATTTCGTTTGACATTAGTTTTTCGTAAGCCGAAACAGGTGTATAATTACAAGTCATTTCAAATTCGCCTTCACCTGTTTTTAATTCGGGTAAACTTCCAATTGCTTGTTTTACGGTAATTGGTTTCGGTAAATTCTCGTTAGTTGATGAAAACAAACTTTTCGGCTGATGGATTTTTTCTTTTTTCAGAGTACCGACAATTACCACTCTTTTACGTTTTTGCGGAACACCAAATTCTTCTGCATTTAATTTGAACGGTGTATTTACATTGTAGCCGATTGCTGCAAACGATGCAATAATTTCTTTAATAGCTTCGCCTTTTCGCATTGTCAAAATACCCGGAACGTTTTCCATTACAAACATTTCGGGTTTCAATTCATTAACAATCTGAACAAATTCTTTAAATAACTGATTGCGTTTGTCGTCTGGATTTCGCCAACCTGCATTTGAAAATCCTTGACAAGGCGGACCTCCAATTACAACGCCAATTTTCTTTCCCTTTGAAGCAACGGAAATGATTTGTTGTTTGATTTCTGGTAAAGTAATATCTCCTAAAATTAGGTTGTTTCCAATATCAAATTCAGAATGATTTTGCTTGTATGTTTCAAAATAATTCTTCTCAATTTCGTTTGCTGAAATTAGTTGAAATCCCTCTGAAATAAATCCCTCTGACATTCCACCTGCACCTGCAAACAAATCAACGAAAGTAAGATTTTTTAAATGCGGTTTCAATGTTTCTGCAATGGCTCTTGCCAACAATGGGGGAACAGCGTTTCCGATTTGTTTGTATTGTGAAGTTTTACTTCCGTAAAAAACAAAACTATCTCTGAAAGATTGCAGTCTTGCTCCCTCTCGTATAGAAATTATACGGTTTTGTTTCGGGTGCAGATTGCAACCATTTCCCAAACGATTAAAATAAGTTGTAATAGTGTAACTAGGTTTGTCAAATTCAAGTCTGCCATAATAAGTCGTTCGCCCTCCCGAACGCCTGATTTGCTCCAAGCGTTGCGAGGGAATTGTATCGGGAATATTTTGCCAATTACCACCCTCGGGAATGTGTTGCACCATTTCCCATTCCAATTTACTTAAACCTGGTGCAATATGATTATACAGTTTCGTGTTCATATTCAAATATTGTTTCTGTTTTCTTATTGCCTAAAATATAATTGGTTTCCATTTTCGTTAAACCATATAATTTACAGATTGTTTCATTGTTTGAGAAATCGTCTAATTCAAAACTATCCAAATCAACAATTGGCAATTCGTCCAATTCATAATTATTGATGTGATTGTTACTGCTCGTAATTTTAAAACGCCAATTCAGTAATTCACTGTTCAATATCAAAAACAATTTTTTTAAATCACTTTGTTTTCGTGTAGAAACAATGTAATTGCAGGAATTACCAAGTATGTCTGTCTTTTCAGAATATACAAATTTCAAGCGTTTTTGCATATCAACATTTGAAATTTGCTGGCAAATTAAACGCTCTTTATTGTAGTCATTCGTTTTAAAATCTTCCGATTTTTTGCTAAGAAAACCATCAATCTCAACAAATTCTCCGTTTTTGTCAATTACTCCATTTTCGCTAATCATATTTCCTCGAACCAATCGCCAACCTGTGTTTTTTGTTGTAATAAATGGTTTGTATAAAGTCAAATCCAATTCGCCTCTGCGATTGCGGATAAACGGAATATCTTTTATTTTCTTGTGTCGTGAAATTTTTGAAAGAATACTCCAACCTATTTTGTCAATCAACGGAATTTCAAAGTTTGTTGGAAACACATTTTTGATAGTTTCAAAATCAATCTCAAAACTATTGTCCGACATTTCAATTCCGATTTTGTCAGTCTTGCCGTTTTTCTGCAAATAAAAAATTACAGTTGATTGCGATACATTTTCAAACAATCGTGCGGCTTCGGGATAATAGCGAATGAAATGTAATTTGTGCGATGTCAAAATGTGCTTGCGAAGTTTTGCAGAAGTCAAATCCGCAAACAAAGACGAAGGACAAATAATTCCGATTTGTCCATTTGACTTTGTCAAACGCAAAATCATTTCAATAGAAAGTTGATAATAATTCAACATTCCCTCAATGGAATACTGATAAACACCCGATGTTCTGAAAAAGTTGATTTCGTTTTGAACCTTGCTTTGCAGATTTACATAGTAACCGTTTAGTTTTTGCTGTTCATTGGCTTTCTTATTTACTTTCAGTAAACAATATGGCGGATTTGAAAACACTACATCAAAACCACCTTTTGCAAATACTTTTTGAAAGTCATTTGCAAGGTCAATGCTGTTTTCGTTTTCTTCAAGCAAAGTTGCTTTTGGAATAAGTGCATTTCGGTTGATGATGTTGCTTGAAAGAGCATTGATTATTTCAAGATCGATTTCATCAAACAACGAAATGACTTTGCAACGCAAAACTGACAAAGCGGTTTCATCTAAATCTATTGCAAACAAGTTGTTGCAAACGATTTGCTGCAAAGTCAGATTGTATTTATGATTTAAAATTTCAACTGCTTCAAAATAAAAACGCCCTGTTCCACTTGCAAAATCAAGACAAGTAATTTCATCAGGTTTAATTTTCTGCTGAATTGCGTTGTTAATGGTGTTTTCAACCATTTCATTAGTAATTTCTTTCAGCGTATAAACCGCTCCGTTTTCTCTTAAATGATGTTTTGACTTTTTTCTTATCAGTTTTCCATTGTTTACAGAAAATTCAGAGTTCAAAAAAGTAATGTGCAATTCTTCAACGATTGTAGGAATTACCGAAATATGTTTTTGAGTAAAATCTTCAATACTCGTAATTTTCTCAAATTGAAAAACAGATTTTAATTTGTTTGCTTGATTTGGAAATTTAATATTTACATAAGCAAAAATCAATGAATTAATAAGTTGTTTATGGACTTTAAAAGCAACGTTTGTTTCGTCTGTCAAAAGCAAATTTGCATTTATCAAATGAATATCTTCTGACGAAACAGGTTTTATTTCATCTTTACTCGAAAGGAAATTCTTCTGAATTTCAAGCAAAATCAGCTGTTCCTCTTGGGCTAAAAAATAGTTTAGTATGCTGTTCATTTGGTTTTCTTTTTTGAGGTTCGTTGATATTCAATTTTTGCTTCGGCAACTTGCAGAATTTCGGAAAATGCTTTTTCCTCTTGTATTTCATACATAACTACATCACTATAAAAAGCAACAAGTAATTGCTCCTTGTTTACTTTGAAAATCTTGGCAATTTGCTCGATTATTTGAGTATTTGCTCTGCGTTCATCACGCTCTATTTTACTCAAAGTTGATTGGTCAATGTCAAGCAAAGCCGCAAGTTTACGCAAAGGCATTTCAGCTTCTTCTCGTAGTTTTCTGATTTGAGTTCCGATACTGTCCAAATTCTGCATAGAAAAAAAAATTCTTGACAAACATTGTCCAAATGTAAGGTTGTTTTTTGAAACAGACAAGTAAAATTGAAGAAAAGTTATTTACAAGGATGAGAAAACATCTTTTGTAACTCTTGAATTGCATATTCGGACATATTGCCTTTTTCGAGAGTTATCAAGTTTTTTCTTTTCGTTTTTAGTTCTTGAATAAAAGCTTTTTGGGCTTCGGTTTCTTCATCTAAATTCAAATCATAGATAAACTCAAATAGATAATCTTTTAACTCTCCATTGTTTGAATAGCTTGGGTCAATTATTGATTTTTCCAATTGAAAAGAGCTATATGGTTTTTCGTTCAATAAATTGAAATATTTTACAAGTTTAATTAGAGGAATAATTTGCTGATTTTCTTTTCTGTTTTTTCTCTCTAAGTCAGCTTTTAAATCTGTGGGAGAAGTTGTAATCCATTTGAGGTCTTTGTTTCTTGGTGCAGGAATTTTAAGCTGTTGTCCATTCCAAAAACTATCTTCCCAAAATGTAGGAATAAGCTCAAATTTGATATGATTTAAGGTTACTGAAATTGTAGGGTGGTCAGGAATAATTTCTGAACGTGGATATATTTTATCTGCAAATTGTCGAAGATGTTTTAAAAATGTGTCGGGTTGATATTCGTTCGTTTTGAAAATTATCATTACGTCCACATCAGAATATGGGTCAATAGATTGGGGTAGATACGTCCCTCTATCATAAGAACCAAAAATCTGAACCCTTTCAATTCTTTCACGAAAATGTTGATATATTTTTCCTTCCAAATAATTGTAAGAATTATCAATCTTATCTGTTACATCTTTTGTGCAACAAAGTTGTTTTGAAAGCTGTGTTAAATAAGTATTGATTTCGCTCATTTTCGTATGATTAAGCAATATTACATTTGGTTTTTATCTTATTCCACTTTTCTGAAAGTTCATCATTCATTTTGTCAAATGATTTACTATCTAATTTTATACAAGCCCAAGATAAAGTTGTTTCATAACTTGATACATTATGTAATATAGATTTGGTAATGGTTTTTTTGTTATGTGTTGTAAATATTTGTCGGAAACGCTTACAAATATTCTCAATTCTATTGTGGAATACGAATAGTCTAATAGTCTGCTGAATTATGGTATATGGTAATGCGATTTGAAGTGCCGTAACAAATAAATGGTTGTTTGTAATAGCCAAAATTAGAAATAGAAGAAACACAACAATAGACTTTATTATCATTGGTTTTAGCATTTTTCCCGATATGGATTTTGTGAAGAAAGAGTTTTCAAAACAGTTAACTCCCATTTTCTTAATGCTTGGCGTTATGTTATCATTTGTAAAATATTCGTTTGAGTTTTCTTCTGAATGACTTGTGTTTAGACTGTTGTCAAAAAAATCATCCCGTCTTTTAGCCTCTGCTTTTTGGAATAAATAATTTGAGATAATATCAGAAAGAAAGTAGGCAACTGCCAAAAAACAAATTATATAGTTTAATACAGTTGTTAGTGTGTTTTCGATTGTTTTTTCTACTCCTAAATAGGAAATAGTAATTGTTGAAACAGATGCGATGACAGAACTCCAAAGAATTGAGTTGGAAATTTTATCTATCAATGACACAAGGTCAAAATCTTTTTTATATGGAACTACTTTTGTCATTCGTTTTCTTTTTGTTTTGTATGAGGAACTTCTGGTCCATACCAAATTCCTTTTTCGAGCCAAACTTCATAAAAATATAACCAAGCAATCGTCCATTGCATTATTTCTTTTGCGATAAGTTTGTTAGCATCCCATTTGAAATTATCAGGATGGTACAAACAAAGGCTTTTACTCGATTGATAAAAATGAGGTGGATTTTCAATAAGTGCAGGAGAAATGACTTTTACAAGCGGACGTAAATTACCTCTATACTCAACAGAAATTTTATAAGTTGGAAATTCGGGTTTTATCAATAACTCTCCTATGAATATAATATCTTTTCCTTTTCGCTTACTTTGAAATTGAGGAAATTTTGATTTCATTGCACTTATCTGAACAATCGGATTTGCTTTCTTTTTTCTAAAGAACATCGCCATAAAACCCTTTTGAAGCTGAAACTGCTGTTCCTGCAATTGAAGATAAACCCGCAGTAGAACTGTATTTTAATGAGCCTTCTGTTAAAGCCTTTGAGAATTTTTTTGCTTCTTCCTCATCTACGGTTGGAAATTCTTTGCCAAAAATTTCTTTCCAAATTTTCTTGGCTTCAGCTTCTTTGCCTTCATCATATTTCTTTTTGGCATCATTTAGTTTGTCCTTGACTTTCTTGATTTTATTTGTAGATGCTGTGTAGTCGTTGTTAGATTTGAATTTTGCAGATTGTAAATAATATTCAGCATTGTTAAACCAAATACGGATAGCTTCTTCATAATTGGTAAAATTGTTTAGTTGAAAAATACTGATTGCTGTTTCCTCAATATGGTATGACGGAATAAGTTTGTTATTTGCTCTGTTCCAATACTTGATAGCTTTGATTGTTGGCTTTAGTTTGTAGTTACGAAGTTTGTGTGTACTATCAAGATTGGTGCTTAACTGCTCTGGATATGAATATGTCCACGTTTCTAAATCATAGTTAGGGATAAGATAACCTCCACCCAACTGTTCAAAACTTGGTAATATATCGAAACGTTTGTCGCTTAAAATAATAGTTACACAAGGTCTGTCTTGTTTTACCTTGTCCTTATAATCATTCAAACTATTCAGATAGTTTTTTATTTTGGTTAGCACTTTTTGTGGGGTTGGAAGTTGTCCATATACGTTTTTCCAATCGTCAGATTTCAATACTGCAAAAATGTCAATATCGTTTAATGGGCGAATGATAGTATCACGCTCGTAAGAACCGTTTGTAAATGTTCTTTCAACACTTAGGTCATTATCTGTGTTTTTTAAATGTCCCTCAATGTTTGATAAGGATTGTTTGATATTTTCTTCCTGTCTGTCAGTTACAGTAATATTGTCAATTAACGTATTTATTGATTGTAGAAGTGTTGCCATATATTTTCTTTTCTTATTGTATATCAATACTTATGCCTTTAAAGTTAGTCAGTCATTCTGTCAGTCTTATTGTTTTGGATTGACGTTTTTGTCGTTCAACGGAGCGTTAGCAAGATTGGCTCTTTTGGTTTGCGAAGCGTTGGATTTGTGGGTAGGGCAAAGCAAATGTGCCAATGCGTGTCGGCAAAAATTATTTTTTAAAATGTGCGGTGGGAAAATTTTTAAAACCTTTTGGGTCGGCTTGTGTCAGGTTGCAGTGAAAAAGTCTGTCCGTTTTTGTCGGGTCTGTTGATGTTGGGACGGTCATTCATCGCTTACCTACAACTTTCATATTGGCGAATATAATTAATTCCGTACTAAATTTAACAACTCAAACACAACTATTTGTAATCCAAATCAATAAAGTCAAAATTTGAATGCGCATTATGAATATCTATAAACAAAACACTATGCGTAAAAACAATTAAAAGGAGGTTTTCTCGATCACATAATTCATCTAAATTTGTAATTAACAAACCGATAGCGTAACTTTGAAATAAGAACGAGTCGATTTTAATCTTTAAAAACCAATAAAATGAAGTCAAAAATTATTTTCCCTATTTTGTTATTAGCCTTGAGTTTCTATGCTTTTACTAGCAATACTGTATCTGATGAAAAAGAACCTTGGAACGAAAGTCAATTAATTGAGCCAGCTACCTTGGCAAAAATAATGAATGACGCAGAAGCGAAACAACCTATTATTTATAGCGTTGGACCTGTTGGAGATATTAAAGGTTGTGTTGATATAGGCGCGGCACAGGATAAAGAAAATTTAGGTAAACTAAAGGCAGCTTTAAGCAAACTTCCAAAAGATGCGGATATTGTAATTTTCTGTGGATGTTGCCCTTTTGAGCATTGTCCAAACATTCGTCCAGCTTTTAAATTGCTCAACGAAATGAAATTTACGCATCATAAGTTACTTAATCTTTCTACCAACCTTAAAGTGGATTGGATAGAAAAAGGATATCCTGTAAACTAAAAAAAGCACTTGCTTTTGGGCAAGTGCTTTTGAATTTTTTTAACTCAATTTCTTTTTATTCGACCACTAATTTCTTAGTCGTTTTCTCGCCGTTTTTCATCTCAAGAGTTACGAAATAAACTCCTTTTTCCCACGTATTTACTGAGATTGATTTGTCTTGTTTGTTGGAGAAATAAACCAGTTTTCCCGACATATTCAAAACATACATTCTATCTAATTCTTGCGAATAATCTAGGTGAACAATATCAGTTGCTGGATTCGGATAAATAGACGAAGTAGCTAAGTTATTCTCTGTAATTCCAACTTGTGTAGCTGCTGGATTTGAATGTTGGTAGAAGAAATGCCAAGCTTCTTTCGGAGCTGAATAGTCATTTACTGGTTGTAACATATACTCGTGTCCAGCACTGTCTATTCTCCAAAATTCTAAAGCGCTGCTTCCATCGCAATTTTGATAGATAAATCTGTTTGTGATGTAATTATCCGTACCAAGATTTGGCATGTACATTGAATCTGGAACTAAATCACAACCATTAGCAGCTTGCCAAAAATTGATGGTTTGCGCAACTGAACTCAATGAAGGTAAACCACCATTATAAGGAACTGTTCCGTCTGCCGTTCCATGCATGTGTAAAACTGGAGTTTTATATGTTGCCACACAATTTGCAATATCAGAAGAAGACATTGTTCCAGACATACAGGCAATTGCAGCAATACGATCATTCATTTCACACGCTAAATGGTACGACATGATACTTCCCATAGAAAAACCTGTAGCATAAATGCGTGATTCGTTGATGTTGTTATTGGTTACTTCATATTCCATTAATGCGCTCATCAAACCGATATCATCTGCAGTTGAAGCAAGTAAGGTTCCATTATTCCATGAAGTGAAAGTTCCCGCAAATGTCGTTGTAGGAACACCATCGGGATAAAGCACAATAAATCTTGCTGTATCTGCTATTTGATTAAAGCCAGCTAAAGCCATATTAGCACCATTATCGCCTAATCCGTGCATAACAATAATAAGCGGAACTTTTTCTGTTACAGGATTATAACCTACGGGAATATACTCCACATAAGTTCTCGTAACACCATTAATATCTATCGTTTTATTTGTTTGTTGAGCAAAAAAAGAAGTGCTCACAAATAAAATAGAAAGTAGAGAATAGATTTTTTTCATATTAAAATTTTTCACTAAAATAAAGAAAATTATCAAATGACAAAGTGTATTTCTTTGATTTTAAACAATGACATAACTATTTTAACAATTAAAAAATTAGTTTACATGGTAAATAAATCGAAAATACCGAGGATATGTTAAAATAAGTTTTATCTTTAGTTAAATTTAAAAACTAAAAGATATGATTTTAAAAAGTGCTTCGATTGGAAAACATACATTGTATGGACATTTGTGGATTTTATGTTTAAGAATATTAGCAGGTTCATTTATCCTCACACATGGAATTCCAAAACTGACGGAATTACTTTCTGGGAATGAAATTGTGTTTATCGACCCACTTGGGCTAGGCGCAACATTCTCATTTGCACTTGTTGTCTTTGCAGAAGTTCTTTGCGCAATTTTTATCATATTAGGATTATTCACTCGACTAGCGAGTATTCCATTAATGATTAATATGATAGGAGCTACACTAACAGTTCATGCAGGACAACCTTTTGCACAGAAAGAACTAGCGTTGCTATATTTAATCCTATTTGCAACACTCTTCGTCTTCGGAAGTGGGAAATTTAGTATAGATATGTTATTCGGGAAAAAACAATCTTAGCACCTTCCTGGATATACTTTTAATGCTTCACGTAAACAGATGATGGCATTTTTTAGCGACTCTTGTTCTAGTACATAAGCGATTCTCGCTTCTTGTTTTCCTAGCCCTGGAGTTGAATAAAATCCACTTGCTGGAGCCATCATAACTGTTTGTCCTTCAAACTCAAAGTCTTCTAAAAGCCATTGACAGAATTTCTCTGTATTGTCTACTGGGAATTTAGCTACACAATAAAAAGCACCTTTTGGTTCTGGGCAAAAAACTCCTTCGATAGAATTTAAACCTTTTATCATGATATCTCTTCGCGCTACATATTCTTTAATAACATCGTCAAAATAGCTTTTCGGCGTTTTTAAGGCAGCTTCTGCAGCAATCTGTTCGAATGTTGGCGGAGAAAGTCTTGCTTGCGCAAACTTCATTACAGCAGCCATTACTTCTTTGTTTTTTGAAACGAGTGCACCAATTCGAGCACCACACATCGAGTATCTTTTGGAAACTGAATCAATCAACACAACATTATTTTCAATTCCTTCCAATTGAAGAACAGAGTGTGGATGAGCGCCATCGTAACAAAACTCACGATAAACTTCATCAGCAAACAAAAATAAATCGTGCTTTTTGATTAGATCTCTCAGTTGTTCTAGCTCTTCTTTTGAATATAAATAACCTGTTGGATTTCCAGGATTACAAATAACGATTGCTTTCGTTTTAGCTGTAATCTTCTTTTCAAAATCCGCAATTGGAGGCAAAGCAAATCCAGTTTCAATTTTTGCAGTTACTGGAACTACTGTTAATCCAGCTTCTACCGCAAATCCATTGTAATTTGCATAAAATGGTTCTGGAATAATAATTTCATCTCCTGGCTCACAACACGTCATAAAACCAAATACCAACGCTTCTGAACCACCCGTTGTAATGATGATATCTTCAACATTAACTGGCAAACCATTGTCTTGATAATAAGCTGAAAGTCCTTTTCTGTATGATTCAAAACCAGCAGAATGAGAATATTCTATTACTTTAAGATCTGCATTCTTAATTGCATCTAAAGCCACTTGCGGTGTATGAATATCTGGTTGACCAATATTAAGTTGGTACACTTTTTTACCTACTTTCAATGCCTTTTCTGCAAAAGGAACTAGTTTACGTATTGGGGATGAAGGCATGTTTACTGCCTTTTGAGCTATTTTTGGCATTTCAATAAAATTAGTCAACAAATTTGCACAATTATATTCGAAGTAGGAAGAAAAGTGTGTACAATTGTTTGCCTAAAACAAACAAAAAAAGCTACCTAAATTGGGCAGCCTTTAACATATTGGTTATTTGGTTGTTAAACTATTTATTCATCTTTTTAACAAATTTACCAAGTGCTTTTCCTGCTAAAGCATAACTTTCACCTAAACGCACGCCTGTTTCAAAATCAAAACCTCCAAAAGTTTGACCTGTACTTCCTGTAATTGTAACCTCAGCAACAACGTTACTTGGGTTTGCAGTTTCTACAAATTGAATCTTGTAATTACATACTGCTGGAGCTCTAGACACACCAACATTATAACCTGGATTCATATATGTTGTAATTACAATCATTTTATATTTTGATGTTGCATTTTGTTCAATTTTAGAACAGCCTGTACCTTCTATATTTTCATTGTACAATAGAATAAATTTTGCAGGAAAACGATCTGTTTTATCTTTATTCCAAGCAATTACCCATTTGTCACCAGTTCCAGGTTCTTTTTTATTGTAATCTGCTGCCTTTTTGGTCACATAATCGTTCTCATCTTTTTTCATTACTACAGCGCCATCGTAGCTAAATTCTACAGTTGTTACTTTTTCAGTTTTCAAAAACGCTAAATTTCCTTTTGTTAATTTTACTTTTTGTGCATTGGTTGTAAATGAGATTGTAGTTAATGCAATCAACATACTTGTCGCGATAATTTTCATATTTAATAGATTAATGAGTTAATAAAGACAAATATCTCATTCACTATTAGTTAATGCATTAAGTTCTATCAATATTTAGAAAAAATACGCAAAATGTCGTATATAAAAAAAGGGAAGTCGTTTGACTTCCCTTCTATAATGAGTTAACTAAATTTAGTTGTTTAGCGCTTCGGCTCCACCTACAATCTCTAAGATTTCGTTGGTAATAGCAGCTTGACGTGCTTTATTATAAACTAATTTCAAACTGCGAAGCATATCAGAAGCATTATCTGTTGCTTTGTGCATTGCAGTCATACGAGCGCCGTGTTCAGAAGCATTTGAATCTAAAATAGCTTTGTACAATTGAATTTTCAATGATTTTGGAATCAAATCAGCAACGATTTCATTTTTCGATGGTTCAAAAAAGTAATCTCCATTTGAATCAGTTGACTCCTCTGGTTTGGCAATTGGTAATAATTGCTCTACCATAACCTCTTGAGAAGCAGCATTGATAAAACGATTGTAAATTAAAATCACTTTATTGTATCTTTTCTCTGCGAAAGCCGTCATTAAATTATCGCCAATAACAGCAACATTTTCAAATCTCAAGTCATTGTAAATCTCATCCAAATTACCACCTAATGTAGCATCCGTATTTAATTTACCCGTTTTTTTAATAACGTCTCTCACTTTTTTACCTATTGGTAAAACAGTCACATCATTCTCTTGATTTTCTCCTAAAATCAAATTAACTTTTTTGATGACATTATTATTAAACCCTCCACATAAACCTCTGTTTGAAGTTACTGCCACAACTAATGTTGAACCTCCTTCGCGAACTTCAGAATATGGATTTTCAGATAAATCAAGTGTAGCGCTTAAATTACTTAAAAGTGCTTGCAATTTAACCGCATAAGGACGCATTTGCGTAACCGCATCTTGCGCACGTTTTAATTTTGCAGCAGAAACCATCTTCATAGCAGAAGTAATCTGCATGGTTGATGATACCGAAGTAATTCTATTTCTAATTTCTTTAAGATTTGCCATCTTTCTTTAATTGCAAATAACAGCTTGCAAATTGCAGATGTTTTATCTGCAATTTACAAGCTCTAATCATTTAATATTTATCCGAAAGTTCTTTTGCTACTTTAGCTAACACATCTGTAATATCGTCATTGATTTTTCCAGCTTTTAGCTGATCAAGAACATCTCTGTGTTGTGCATCTAAGTAATCTAAGTATTCTTTCTCGAATTCTTTTACTTTATTGACAGGAACTTTTTGAAGTAATCCTTTTGTTCCAGCATAAATGATAGCAATTTGCTTTTCAACTGGGTAAGGATCTCCTTCTTTTTGTTTCAAAATTTCCACGTTACGTGAACCTTTGTCCAATACAGATTTTGTTGCGGCATCTAAATCCGAACCGAATTTAGCAAATGCTTCTAGCTCACGGTATTGTGCTTGGTCAAGTTTCAAAGTACCAGCCACTTTTTTCATGGACTTGATTTGAGCATTTCCTCCAACACGAGATACCGAGATACCTACGTTAATTGCTGGACGAACACCTGAGTTAAATAAATCAGTTTCCAAGAAAATTTGTCCATCCGTAATCG
>Ga0164242_10004916_pt1 | contig 14928 bp, 13 predicted proteins | sample OricomgcompostMG_FD_108783 | JGI IMG/M metagenome (GOLD analysis project Ga0164242, IMG submission 108783) | Miracle-Growth compost microbial communities from Emeryville, California, USA - Original compost - Miracle growth compost (MG) ... | reverse complement strand
CCCTTGCCGCGTTTCGCGCCGGTCACGAGGGGCGTGCCATCGGCGAGATTGGCCCAGCTATGATCCTGAAGATCGGGAGACGGTTCGGCGAGAACCTGTCTGGTCACGGTGACTTCACGCGGCGGGGTCAGGTCCGAGAACGGGCCGTTCTTTGGGAATTCCGCAAGCGGCTGCGGCGTCGTCCACGACAGCGAACCGCCGAGCGAGCGTTCGCCGAGCCTGAGCCTCACCGGCAGCAATTCCTCGTCGTTTTCGCTCGCGGCAAGCTTCGAACCGGCGAAGCGCAGGAGCGTTCCCCCATTGTGCAGCCAGTCGACCAGCTTGCGCCGTGCGGTGGCGGGGAGCGTGCCGACATCGGCCATGATGATCAACGCCGGCTTGTCGGCGATGAGTTCCGGAATCGCCTTGTCGAGATCGGAATTCTTCGGCTCGACGAGATCGGCATAGGGCGAGAGCGCCCTGCGGATATAATAGAGCGGCGAAAGCAGGGGCTGCGCCTGATCGGCGTCGGATTGCGAGATGAGGCCGACGCGCCGGCGCTTGGCGCTGTCGTCGAGGACGCGGACGGCGCCTGCATGACGCTGGCCGTCGATGGCGATCGAGGTGAAATCGTTGCGCAGTTCGAAGGGCACGGAAAGTTTGCCCGTCGCTTTCGTCGCGCCGGAGGGGAAGGCTATCGTCGCATCGGCGATGCGGCGGCCTTTCTCGTCGAAAGCGCCCGCCGTGACCGTTCGGGACGCCTTGTCGCCCGGCGCGCGGATCGCCGTCAGCGCGAAGGCGTCGGGCTGATTTTCGGCGCCGGAAAGCGCGACGGTCGTCAGGCGCTCCGGCGCGCCCCATACAAGGCTTGCCTCGCCGTGCGACAGGAGCGCTTTGAAGGCGGCGTTGTCGCCCGGCGCGGCGAGGCCGTCGGAGAGAATGGCAAGGCGAGCGCCCGGCAGGCGGTCCAGCGCCTGTCCTACACGGCTATAGATGGAGGCGCGGTCGACCGGGATCGGGCGCGGCTTGGCGGCGCGCAAATGGTCCTCCGCGGCCTTCGCGTCGAAGGGGCCGATCTCGGCGTTGGGCCTGTCCGCCGTAAAGGCGAGGACGACTGGTTCGTTCTTGTCGCGTGCATCGGCGATCAGCCGCGACGCGGTCGAAACCACCCGGTCCCAGCCAGGGGCGGAGGCCCAACCATTGTCGATGACAAGCGCCAGCGCACTTCCCTTCGCGGGGAGAGCGCGATGCGGATTGAAGACGGGAGCCGCGAGCGCAAGGATGACAAGCGCCGCCATCAGAAGCCTGAGAAGCGTCAGCCACCACGGGCTTTGATGCGGCGTTTCCTCGCGCCGCAGCACATTCGCCAGGATGCGGAGCGGCGGAAAGAGTTCGCTCCGCGGCCGTGGCGGGGTCATGCGCAGCAGCCACCAGATGACCGGCAGCAGGATCAGCCCGAGGAGAACGAAAGGCGCGCCGAAGGAGAGCGGCAGCCAGCTCATGACCGCGCCCTTGCGGCGAAATGGATGTCGTCGGCGAGCGCCATATGAATGCGGATCAGCGCCTCGGATGCCTGCCGGTCGGTATGGTTGACCGTGTAGCTCCAGCCGAGGCGGGAGCACCAGGACGAAAGCGCCTCTCGGCGGGCGAGATAAAGATCGCGGTAAGATTCACGAAAAGCCTCGGCACGGCCGGCGGTCAGCTTCTCGCCAGTCTCCGGGTCCCGGAATTCGGTACGGCCAAGATAGGGGAAGCTTTCCTCGGCGGGATCGGCCACCTCGACCAGATGCGCCCTGACGCCGTGGCGGACGAGCACGTCGAGCCGGGACTCGGTTTCCTCGACCGGATCGAGGAAATCGCCGATCAGGACGGCGTCGGAGAAACGGCGGATCATGGAAAGATCGGGATGCGAGGTGGGCTCTCCCCCGTGGAGAAGCCTTTCCGCCAGCCGCTCGGCGCCGTTCCGCGCCGTGAAGGGATCGGTCAGGCCCGGCCAGGCGATCCGCTCGCCGCTGCGCGACAGGAGTTCCGCCAAGGCGAGCGCCAGCACCAAGGCGCGCTCCTCCTTCGGCGCGAGCGCCATGTCGGACTTGTAAAGCATGGAGGGTGATCGGTCGGCCCATAGCCAGACGGTGTGCGCCGCCTCCCATTCGCGGTCCCGCACGAAAGTATGGTCGTCGCGAGCCGAGCGGCGCCAGTCGATGCGCGCGATCGCGTCTCCTTCGATATAGGGACGGAACTGCCAGAAATTCTCGCCGATCCCGCGCCTGCGCCGGCCGTGCCAGCCGGCGATCACCGTGTTGACGACCCGCCTCGCCTCAACGAGAAGATCGGGAACGAGCGCGGCGCGGCTACGGGCATGGGCAAGAGCGTCCCTGGCGCGAACCGGAGCCGCCGCCTCGCCGATATGAGCCATCAGCTTCCTTTCACCAGCCGTTTGACCACATCACCCACGCTCATGCCCTCCGCGCGGGCGGCAAAACTCAGCGCCATGCGGTGCTGCAAGACAGGCTCGGCAAGCGCCCGCACATCGTCCACCGATGGCGCCAGCCGGCCCGCATAGAGCGCGCGGGCGCGCGCGCAAAGCGTGAGCGCCTGGCTGGCGCGCGGACCGGGGCCCCAGGCGACATGCTTGTCCGTGTCGGCATCGCCTTCGCCGGGACGCGCCCGGCGAACAAGAGCGAGGATCTCTTCCACGACGCTTTCAGGCACCGGCATGCGGCGGACCAGAAGCTGGATGGCGCGCAGGCGGTCCGGTGTCAGGACGTTTTCCGCGGCCGCGTCGGTGACGCCGGTCGTCTCGAGCAGAATGCGGCGTTCGGCGGCAAGATCGGGGTAGGGCACGTCGATCTGCATGAGGAAACGGTCGAGCTGCGCTTCCGGCAGGGGATAAGTGCCCTCCTGCTCCAGCGGGTTTTGCGTGGCGAGCACATGGAAGGGGAGGGGGAGATCATATCGGTTGCCCGCGACCGTCACGTGATATTCCTGCATGGATTGCAAGAGCGCCGACTGGGTGCGCGGCGAGGCGCGGTTGATCTCGTCCGCCATCAGGAGCTGTGCGAAGATCGGACCGGGAATAAAGCGGAAGGAGCGGCGGCCGCTCTCGTCCTGCTCCATCACCTCGGAGCCGAGAATGTCGGACGGCATCAGGTCCGGCGTGAACTGGATGCGGCGCGTGTCGAGGCCGAGCACGGTGCCGAGCGTTTCGACCAGCTTCGTCTTGGCGAGGCCCGGCACGCCGACGAGCAGCGCATGGCCGCCGGAAAGCAGCGCCACCAACGTACGCTCGACGACGCTTTCCTGGCCGAAAATCACGTTGCCGATCGCCTCGCGAACGCGTGAGATATCGAATAGAGCGGCTTCCGCCTCGGCGACCATCTCCTTTTCGGAGAGCGGTGCGTCCTTCGCCATCATGCTCATGCCGCGTCTGTTCCTTTCTGCTGGCCGACAGGCCTGTTCGGATCGGTCTGGCCGATTCGGCTCACTTCGCGCAAATGATCAAGTTAAATCAGGCGGCCTTGCTGACAAGCGGGACAACATTGACTATTTCGTGACGATGACCGACCGCCCAGATGAGAGTTCTCCGCCGCTTGCGGCCATCCGCGACGCCAAAGGGCTGGAGGCGCTTATCGGACGCGCCGCGCGCGCGGGCAAGGGGGTGCCGCCGGTCGAGCGCTGGAATCCGCCCTTTTGCGGCGATCTCGACATGGAGATCAAAGCGGATGGGACCTGGTTCTATCTCGGCACGCCGATCGGACGAGAGCCCCTGGTGCGCCTCTTCTCCACCGTGCTCAGGAAGGATGAGGATGGCAAGACCTATCTCGTCACGCCGGTCGAGAAGGTCGGCATCAGGGTCGCCGACGCGCCTTTTGTCGCGGTGGAAATGAACGCGTCGGGCGAAGGAGCCTCGCAAATCCTCACCTTCCGCACAAATGTCGGCGATGTCGTCGAAGCAGGGCCGGAACACCCGCTGCGTTTCGTCGGCGAGCAAGGGACAGACGGGCTGAAGCCCTATCTCCATGTCCGCGGCAGGTTGGAAGCGCTGGTTGCGCGGCCGGTCATGTACGAACTCATCAATGCCGGCGAGGAGATCGAGGTCGGCGGCACGATGATGTTCGCGGTGCGGTCGAACGGCATGGCCTTTCCGATCATGCCGGCCGAGGAATTGCGGCGGTTGAGCACCTGACCATGGACAACCCTTCCGTTCCGCCCTTTTCCGCCGAGGATTTCCGCCGCCGCGTGGCGCGCCGCAACGGTCCCGCCGATGGCGAGGATTATGGCGATCACCGCTTCAACCCGGAACTACGGGAGATGATCCTTGGCGCCAGACTCCGCGACGCGGCGGTGCTGGTTCCTGTTGTGGACTACCCGGACGGCGCGACATTGATCCTCACGCAGCGGACTGAAAAGCTCAGGCATCATTCCGGCCAGATCGCCTTTCCCGGCGGCGGCATTGACCCGGACGACGCTTCCGCCGAGGCCGCGGCCCTCAGGGAGACGGAGGAGGAGATCGGCCTCGACCGCGGTTTTATCGAGATTGTGGGACGGCTGCCCGACTATGTCTCAGGCAGCGGCTTCCGTGTCGTGCCGGTTCTGGGCGTGGTCAGGCCAGGCTTCATCCTGACCCTCAATGAGGACGAGGTGAACGACGTTTTCGAGGTGCCGCTTTCCTTTCTGATGGACCCGGCCAATCACGCCCACAAGAGCAAGACGTGGCAGGGAAGGGAACGCACCTTCTACGAAATGCCCTATGGCAACCGCTATATATGGGGGCTGACGGCGGGCATATTGCGTGTGCTTTACGAAAGGCTCTACGCGTGATCGCAACCCTTGCCGGACGCGCCGAATGGCTGGCGGACAGCGATCTCCAACGCCTGCTCGCCGTGCTGAGCGAAGGGGGTGAGGAGGCGCGCATCGCGGGCGGCGCGGTGCGGAACGCGCTGCTGGGAGAGCCTGTCGCCGATATCGACATCGCTGCGACAACCGTGCCGGAGGAGACGATCCGCCGGGCCGGACAGGCCGGCTTCAAGACGGTCCCGACCGGCATCGAGCACGGGACGGTAACGGTGATCGCTTCCGGGCGGCCCTATGAGGTGACGACGCTGCGCGCCGACATCGAGACGGACGGGCGGCGCGCCAGGGTGGTCTTCGGGCGCGACTGGAAGGCGGACGCCGAAAGGCGCGATTTCACCATCAACGCGCTTTATGCGGAAGCCGACGGGTCCATCGTAGATTTCGTCGGTGGGCTGAAGGACATGGAGAGCCGGACGCTGCGCTTCATCGGCAATGCGGAAACACGCATCCGCGAGGATTATCTGCGCATTCTGCGGTTCTTCCGCTTTTTCGCCTGGTATGGATCAGGACGTCCCGACGCGGAAGGATTGAGGGCCTGTGCCCGGCTGAAGGAAGGGCTTGCACGGCTTTCGGCCGAGCGCGTCTGGACAGAACTGAAGAAGCTCCTGCGCGCACGCGATCCCTCCCGCTCGCTGCTGTGGATGCGGCAGACCGGCGTTCTCACCGCTGTCTTGCCGGAGAGCGAAAAATGGGGGATCGACGCGATTCACGGGCTCGTCGCCGCAGAAGGGGATCTTGGCTGGGCGATCGATCCGCTTTTGCGGCTCGAGGCAATCCTGCCGCCGGATGCCGTCAGAATGCGGACCCTTTCCGAGCGGCTGAAACTGTCGCGCGCCGAAAGCGAAAGGCTGGTGGGGTGGGCGGCATCCGCGACGCCGAGGCCGGATCTCCCGGAAGGCACGTTCGCGAAGATAGTTTATCGCGGTGATCGTCAGTCGTTCGAAGATCGGCTTAAACTCGCGCTTTCGGGAGCGCGGGCAAAGGCGTTGACGGACGATCACGCGCTGATCGAGGCCGGTGGCTTTTCCCGCCTGCTTTCCTTTCTGGGAAAATGGCGAAAGCCAGCCTTTTCTTTCAAGGGAAGCGACCTGCGGACGCTTGGCGTGCCGGAGGGAAAAACCTTGGGCGATCTGCTGGTTAAGCTCGAAAACGAATGGGTCGATTCAGGCTTTTCGCTGTCGCGCGACGAACTCGCCGAACGAGCAAAAGCGCTCCTGAGCCGCGGTTCATAAACTGAATCGGCGATTTTGCTTAACGGTTTGGCGATTTTCGCTTTTCAGGCGGCGTCGCGTTCCCTGCCGATGCGCGAGCGGATCGCCTCGATCATGCTCTCGCGGATGACAGTTTCGCCATGGGCTTCGCGCAAATGCTCGACCGCGCGGCGCATGACTTCCGCCTCCTCTTCCGCTCTCGTATGCCACTCACAACCGGGGACCAGAGTTCCGCATTGGAATTCCTTCATTGTCGTTTCCTTCCCTTCTGATCGTAGCGGAAGAATAACACGGAATGTGGCGATTGGTTGCCGAGGCTTTCGAAGGAGGGGGTCGGCCGAACGTTAAGGCCATTTCACTTCCGGCGGCATGCTGGAGAGGATCGAATTGACGTTGCCGCCCGTCTTCAGGCCGAAAATGGTGCCGCGGTCGTAGAGCAGATTGAACTCGACGTAACGGCCGCGGCGGATCAGTTGCTCTTCACGATCCGCATCTGTCCAGTTCAGATTGAAGTTGCGGCGCACGAGATGCTGATAGACGACGAGGAAGGCGCGGCCGACATCCTGGGTGAAGCGGAAATCAGCCTCCCAGCCGCCCTTTTCCTCGGGCGAATGCAGCCAATCGTAGAAAATGCCACCGATGCCGCGCGGCTCGTTGCGGTGCGGCAGGAAGAAATATTCGTCGCACCAGGTCTTGAGGCGCTGGTAGTCGACGATGGCGGCATGCCTTTCGCATACAAAGGCCATGGCGCGATGAAAGTCGCGGGAATCGGGATCCTCCTCCTTTCTGCGCCGATCGAGAACCGGGGTGAGGTCCGCGCCGCCTCCGAACCATTGGCGGGAGGTCACGATCATGCGGGTGTTCATATGAACCGCCGGAACGTTCGGGTTCCAGGGATGAACGATGAGCGAAATGCCCGACGCCCAGAATCGCGGGTCATCGTCCGCGCCCGGATTGTGCCTGCGGAACTCCGGCGAGAATTCGCCATGAACGGTCGAGACGTGAACGCCGGCCTTCTCGAAGACGCGACCGTGCATAACGGACATGACGCCACCGCCGCCGCGCCCCTCTTCGCGCAGCCACGCTTGCCGCTCGAATCGCCCCGGCGACCAGGTCGCCTGCGGGCCGGCAAGTTCGTCCTCCAGTTGCTCCAGCCCGGTGCAAATGCGGTCGCGCAATTCGCGAAACCAGTTTTCCGCCGCCGCTTTCTTGTCCTCGATCGCATCCGGCAGGCCTGCCGGGATTTCAGGACGGTCCATTCGAAAAGTCTCCAGACACGAGAAAAAACTAGATTTACCCCACCTGAAATCCACAAGGGACTCGTCTTTTTTGCGGGGGAGACCTAAACTTTCCCCGTTCCGGGTCAAGGAGCGAGGTTTTGCGTACCCCTCAACGACCGTCGCTTGACAGTCTCAAGCACAGGCTGGCAGAGCAACGCGCCAGAGAAGCAAGGAAACCGCGGGACGGTTTCCTGCGCGAGACGTTCCTCTTGCCGCGCAGCGAAGCGCGCGCCAAGGCGCGCGAATGGCTGGACCGTTGGCCAAAACAGGCCTACTGGACGGAAATCGAAAGCTGGCGCGAACGTCCCGGCGACGTCATCGAATTCACCATGCGCCGGTTGCCGACAGCCGATTGATGCAGCGGCCGCAATTGCCGGATCGCTTCGCTCATCGTAGTTGACGCATCGCTTCGCTCATCGCAATTGCCGCATCGCTTCGCCCGTTGCCATCGCCACCGATACAGCCAGGTTGAGAGACCGGCCGCCGCCCGGCATCGGGATGGTGACGCGCCGGTCGGCCGTTTCGTGGACATGGTCGGGTACGCCGGCCGATTCGCGGCCGAAGAGCAGCACGTCGTTCTCGCGGAAGACAAAGTCCGTATAGGACAAAGTGGCTTTGGTCGTGAAGAGGACGAGGCGGCGGTTCTCGGCTCGGCGCCAATCTTCGAAAGCCCGCCAATCGAGATGCCGCTTCAGCGCCGCCATCTCCAGATAGTCCATACCCGCCCGTTTCAACGCGCGGTCGGAAAGGTCGAAACCGGCGGGCTCGACAATATCCACCGTGAGCGCCAGGCAGGCGGCGAGCCGGAGGATTGTGCCGGTATTTCCGGCGATGTCCGGCTGATAGAGAGCGATGCGAATCATGCCGTCAATAAAGCAGCCGAAGCCGCCATTGTGCACGGTATTCTTCATAGAGGCCGCCGTGGCGCGGCATAGAGACGCCGTGGCGTGGTGTCAGGCTGCCGGAAGGGGCGGCCTCTCCCCGCAGGCTGGTCATTCGCGGCAAATCAAGATATAGGACGCAGCCGGTCAACTCGAATCCGCGGAGGCAGGTATGGAAATTTTTATGTTCCCATCTCGGGCCTCGAAGCGCATTTCAAGCGTTTTCTGACGGCGGTTTCGTCTCGACACGATCCTGATTCAATTCGTCGCGAATTCCGCCGAATGCCCTTACCGGCAGCCCTCGGACTCTCGTGACAATATTTTCTTTTTCAAAGAGGCTTCATGCCTCGCCGCAAGCGATCGATGCTTCTGCATCAGCTGTCCTGGCGTTTTCCGGCGATGCCGCCTGAGAATTTGCCGCCGGGAGCCCCATATTGCTGCGGTTCGCAAGAGGACAACTTATGTTCCGCTGGTCCCTGTACCGCTGGTTTGAAGGGAAGCTTGACCCGTTTCCAGCCGCCGAGCCGATCGAGCCGCCGAAGACGCTTCTCGCCTTCTGCTGGCATTACACGCGTCCGGCCTGGCCTTTCGTGCTGGTCGCGGCAGCCGCATCGGCGCTGATCGCGATCGTGGAAGTGGGCCTGTTCGGGTTTCTCGGCCACATCGTCGATTGGCTATCGGTCCAGAACCGGCAGACATTCCTGCAGACGGAATGGTGGAAATTGGCGGGGATCGGTTTTGTGGTGGCAGTCATCCTGCCGCTGCTGGCGACCGTTTCGTCGATGAATACCTACCAGACGCTTTTCGGCAACTACCCGATGCGCATCCGCTGGCAGGTGCACCGCTATCTCCTGAAGCAGTCGATGGGTTTCTACCAGGACGAGTTCGCCGGCCGCATCGCAACCAAACTGATGCAGACGGCGCTTGCCGTGCGCGAGACGGTCGTGAAATTCGTCGAGGTCCTGAACTATGTGATCGTTTACTTTCTGGGTCTGCTTGTCATCCTCGGCTCTTCGGATTGGCGGCTGGCGGCCCCACTTGCCGCATGGCTGGTCTGTTACGTCCTGGTCCTGCGCTACTTCATCCCGCGCCTCGGCAAGGTCGGCGAGGCGCAGGCCGACGCGCGCTCGCTGATGACGGGACGCATTGTCGACAGCTACACCAACATCCAAACGGTGAAGCTTTTTTCCCATGCCCGCCGTGAAGCCGAGTATGCGCGCGAGGGAATGAGCGACTTCATGGTGACGGCGTACCGGCAGGGACGACTGATCTCGTCGCTCTATATCGTCGTCTACGGAATGAACTCGCTGCTTCTCCTGACCGTTGGAGCCCTGTCGATCTGGCTCTGGCTGGCGCAGGCGGTGACGGTCGGCGCCGTCGCGGTGGCGATCGGGCTTGTGCTCAGGCTCTGGGGCATGTCGCAATGGATCATGTGGGAAGTGTCGGGATTGTTCGAGAACATCGGCACCGTACAGGACGGCATCGGCTCCATCTCGCTGCCTCGCCTGGTCGGCGACGTGCCGGGCGCTTCCGATATCGTCGTCAAAAAGGGCGAAATCGTTTTTGACGACATCCGCTTCCACTATGGCAAAGGCCACGGCGTCATCGATGGGCTGTCGCTCAGGATCGGGCCGGGCGAGAAGGTCGGTCTGGTCGGGCGCTCGGGCGCCGGAAAGTCAACGCTGGTCAACCTGCTGTTGCGCTTCTATGATCTCGAAGGGGGGCGGATTCTCGTGGACGGGCAGGATATTGCCGGCGTCGCACAGGATTCCCTTCGGGCCAATATCGGCATGGTCACTCAGGACATTTCCCTCCTTCACCGTTCGGTACGCGAAAACATCCTCTATGGCCGCCCCGATGCCGGGGAGGACGCCATGCTCGAAGCGGCGCGGCGAGCGGAGGCGGAAGACTTTATCCGCGGCCTTAGCGACGCACAGGGGCGGAAAGGATACGATGTCCATGTCGGCGAGCGAGGGGTCAAGCTGTCAGGCGGCCAGCGCCAGCGCATAGCCATCGCCCGCGTCATGTTGAAGGACGCGCCGATTCTCATACTGGATGAGGCGACCTCGGCGCTCGATTCGGAAGTCGAAGCGGCGATCCAGGGCAACCTTTACAAGCTCATGCAGGGCAAGACGGTGATCGCCATCGCGCATCGCCTCTCAACCATCGCCGCGATGGACCGACTGATCGTCATGGACGAGGGTCGGATCGTGGAGGAGGGCACGCATGATGAACTTGTTGCCCGCAACGGGCTTTATGCTCAATTGTGGAAGCGGCAATCGGGCGGCTTCCTGGATATCGACCAGGCGGAGGCCGCGGAGTGAGAATCTCGGGGTTCATCTACGGCCTTTTCGAAAGCTGGCTGGCTCCCTTTCAGGAGCCGGCCGATCTGCAGCCGCCGCAGAAGCTCTTCGCGTTCATCTGGCACTATGCACGGCAGGCCAAGGCGCCTTTTCTCCTGATGCTGGTGATGGGCGGGCTGACGCCGCTGATCGACGCCGGGCTGTTCTATTTCGTCGGACGGCTGGTCGATATTCTCAACGACCTTCCCGCGCCACGAAGCTGGACGGGCCTTTGGACACATTCGGGACCCGAGCTTCTCTTCATGCTTTTCACGGTGCTCATCGGTCGCACGCTGGTTCTGTTCATCGCCGCGCTGGTGGACGAGCAGACGATCGCGCCCGGATTCTATAATCTGGTGCGCTGGCAGGTGCATCGTTATGTGTCGCGCCAGTCATACCAGTTCTTCCAGGATGAACTTGCCGGGTCGATCGCCAACAAGGTCTGGCAGAGCGGGCAGGCGACAGGCGACCTACTGGAAAATCTGATAACAGTGATCTGGTTCATGATCATCTATACCTGCACGACGCTCGGAACGCTCGCCGCGCTTGATTTCCGCCTCGCGGGCCTGGTGGTGCTGTGGATCATCGGTTTCGGCCTCCTTGCATGGTATTATCTGCCGACGATCCGCCGGCAGGCCGAGGCGTCCGCCGAGGCCGGTTCGGCTGTGAGCGGCCGGATCGTCGATGGCTATTCCAATATCGAAACGCTGAAGCTGTTCGCCGCCGACGGGCATGACCGCTTCATCAGGAACGGCTTCGAGCGCTATCTGGAAGCCTATCTCGCCTTCACCCGCTCACTGACGTCGGTCCGCACCTCGCTTGCGCTTCTTTCCGGGACGATGATCGTCGCAATCGCCTGGTTCTCGGTCGATCTATGGATACAATCCGTCATCACCATCGGCGCGGTAACGTTCACGCTCGGCCTCGTGCTCAGGCTGAACATGCTCCTTTCCCGTCTCCTGACCCAGTTGAACAGCATATTGAGGACGCTCGGCGTTCTCGAGAACGCCAAGGAACTGGTGGCGCGGCCTCTTGGCCTGACCGATGCTTCCGAAGCAAAACCGATCAAAGTCGAAAAGGGGGAAATTCGGATCGAAAACGTCGTCTTCAACTACGGCCATGACGGCGGCATCCTGGACGGCGTCGATCTCGTGGTCCGGCCGGGAGAAAAAGTGGGGCTGATCGGGCCATCCGGGACGGGCAAATCGACGCTGGTCAACCTCATCCTGCGGCTTTACGATCTCGAGGGCGGCCGCATTCTCATCGACGGGCAGGATATCTCGAAGGTCACGCAAGATTCGTTGCGTGGCAATATCGGCGTCGTCACACAGAACACCTCGCTCCTGCACCGCCTCCTGCGCTCCAACATCAAGCTCGGCAAGCCCGACGCCACGGACGAAGAGATGATTGCCGCCTCCGAGCGCGCCGAGGCGCATGATTTCATCATGAAGCTGGTCGACAGCAAGGGGCGACGCGGCTACGACGCGGTGGTTGGAGAGCGGGGCGTGCGGCTCTCCGGCGGGCAAAGGCAGCGCATCGCGATTGCCCGCGTTTTCCTCAAGGACGCGCCGATCCTCATTCTCGACGAGGCGACCTCCGCGCTCGATTCCGAGGTCGAGGCCGCGATCCAGGAAAATCTGGACGATCTGATGCATGGCAAGACCGTCATCGCCATCGCCCACCGTCTCTCGACAATCGCCAATCTCGACCGATTGGTCGTGCTCTCGGGAGGCAGGATCGTCGAGGACGGAACGCATGACGAGCTGATCGCGAAAGGCGGCCTCTATGCGAGGCTGTGGAAGCGGCAATCCGGCGGTTTCCTCTACGAGGAAGATGCCGACAAGACGCTCAAGAGACCGGCGGAATGAGTTCGCTTCGAGAGAGGTTGTGGGAGAAGGCGGAAGGCGTCATCGATCCGTTCCGTAACTCGGGCGGCGAACCGCTGCCGCGCGAGGGCTGGCGCTTCATTCTTCATTTCGCGCGCCAGGCGAAGGGGCCATTTCTGCTGCTTCTCATCATCGGCGGCGTGGCTGGTAGCGTGGATGCCGCGCTTTACTGGGCGGTCGGCTGGCTGATCGATCTTCTCGACGCATCCAGCCCCGCCACGCTGATCGACGAGCACTGGCCGGCGCTTCTCGGCCTGCTCCTCCTGGTGCTGGTCGTGCGCGCCTGCGTGGTGATCGCCAATGCGGTCGTCGAGCAGCAGGTGATCGTGCCGCATTTCTACCAGCTCGTGCGTTGGCAATCCTTCCAGCGCGTCATCGAACAGCCCTACGATTTCTACCAGAACGACTTTGCCGGCCGCATCGCCACGAAAATCATGCAAGCCGGCGAATCGACAGGCGATTTCATCATCTCCTCGCTGCAGACCCTGTGGAGCTTCGCCACCTTCCTTGTGCTCGCAACGACAATCCTGGCCGCGCTCGATCCGGCGATGGTCCTGGTCATAGCGGTGTGGTTCGCCGCATTCGTGGCGGTTGCCCGCTATCTCTTGCCGCCTTTGAGAGCCGCCGGCCGTCGTACGGCCGATGCCCGCTCGCTGATGAACGGCCGCATGGTCGATGCCTTCACCAACATCCTTGCCGTGAAGCTCTTCGATAGCGGGCGCAGGGAACATAGCTTCGTGCGCGAGAGCATGGACATGTTCCTCGACGCAATCACGGCGCTGACGCGCTCGATCACCAGCGTGCGCGCGGCCGTAGCGGTTTTGAACGGCGTGATGATGAGCGCCATCATGGTGCTGGCCGTGCATCGCTGGATAGAGGGCGACGCCACCACGGGCGCCATCGCCGCGGCGACGGGACTGGTCTTCCGGCTCAACACCATGTCTGGCTACGTCATGTTCAACATCAATGGCCTCATCCGCAATTTCGCGACGGTTCAGGACGCAACCGGCGTCATCTCGGTAGAGCCGACGATCCGGGACGCCGAAAACGCCGCCGAAATGCCACGCGCCAGAGGCGATCTCGTCTTCGACGACGTCTCCTTTCACTACGGCCGAAGCGGCGGCGTGATCGCCGGCCTCAACCTTCACGTTCGGCCCGGTGAGCGCGTGGCGCTGGTCGGCCCGTCGGGCGCGGGGAAAACCACCATCGTCAACCTGGCCTTGCGCATCTTCGATATAGAAGGAGGTCGCATCCTGCTTGACGGACGGGACATACGCTCGCTGACGCAGGCTTCGCTTCGGGCGCAGTTCGGCGTCGTCAGCCAGGAGCCGCTCCTCATGCACCGATCGATCCGGGATAATATAGCCTATGGCAGGCCCGGCGCGAGCGAGGCGGAGATCATCGAAGCGGCGAAACGCGCGCGGGCGCATGAGTTCATCCTCGGGGTCAACGACATACGCGGTCGCAGGGGCTACGACGCCCATGTCGGCGAACGCGGCGTCAAGCTGTCGGGCGGGCAGAGGCAGCGCATCGCCATCGCCCGGATGATGCTGAAGGACGCGCCGATCCTGATCCTCGACGAAGCGACCTCGGCACTCGATTCGGAGGTGGAAGCGGCGATCCAGGACAATCTCTACCGCATGATGGAAGGAAAGACCGTCATCGCGGTCGCGCATCGGCTCTCCACGATCGCCGCGCTCGACCGGCTGATCGTGATCGACGAGGGGCGGATCGTGGAGGAGGGGACGCATGAGGAGCTCGTCGCCAAAAACGGCCTTTATGCACAGCTTTGGAAACGACAGTCCGGCGACTTCCTGGCGGAGCGGCTGGCCGCCGAATGACAGGAGAGATCGGCGATGACATCATCTCGATTGCCGGGTCAACTCACCTTGCCTGTGTCTCTCGAAATCGAGGGAAACGCGCTCGAATATGACATTCTCGCCGAAAAGGCGTCGGCGCTCGGCCGCGCCGGCGAGCGTGCCGAGCGGATGCTGGCGCGACTCAAGGATCATGATGCTGATCCCGAAATGCGGGCGAAACTGGTCAGGCAGGCCGCCAAGGCCGTCTACGCCTATTTCATCCAGCGGGAGCTCTGCGGCTTCAGGCGCCATGACGACATCATCCGCCAATATGCCATTCCGAGAGAGGTGCTCGTCAGGCTGGGCGCGATGTAACCGGGCCTGCAAGGGCCGCCGGCAACAAACGGGCCGCCGCGCCTGAAAAGCCGTCGGCCAGCGCTTGTTCCACAGGCGCGGATACGTGCCCGCGACAATCTGACCACTTTGTTCCAAGCGTCTGGACAAGCCTTTGTCCGGCGCATAGAAAACCGGATCGAATGCCGGGGGAATCCGTCCGGTCCATCCTAAGGATGGCATCGGCTGGGGCATGACAAGGGGGGCTTACGGACATCCCGTCGGCAGAAGACTTTGACTGAGGTAGAAGGATTCTGGTCAGGTGAGCGCAGAAGCGATTGAACCCAACCGCCGCGATTTCCT
>Ga0164242_10004915_pt1 | contig 14928 bp, 13 predicted proteins | sample OricomgcompostMG_FD_108783 | JGI IMG/M metagenome (GOLD analysis project Ga0164242, IMG submission 108783) | Miracle-Growth compost microbial communities from Emeryville, California, USA - Original compost - Miracle growth compost (MG) ... | reverse complement strand
CACAACAGCATAATGTGCTGGGCGAATCTTGCCCTGTGCCATTTCCATCTTCGTGAGTGGGCCGGTGCTCTCTAATCTGTGCCACCCGGTGCAGACCTGTGCGGTCCTGTGCAGTCGGTGTGCAGGGTGTGCCGAAGCGTGGCGGTGTTTCGGAGCCTTATTCTGCCGCCTGGTCAAAGTTGCTGGCGTAAAGAATTTTTTTAAACCCCTACACAAATTAGCTACGGCTCACTTTGGACTACCTTCAATTTCTATTGCTATAAATAGATACTCTTGCCCTTCATCCTGTTGTCATGCTTTCCCAACGAGGAGTATGCGTAACCAGCAGGGCAGTAGAATGGCCAGCAATACTCTTAAGGAGCTAGAATGACTTCGGAAGCGAGGCAAGTGAGAGAAGCAGGTGCTACGGCTCTCTTGAATCTCCCTTCGTCGCCTTATGATGGTGGCGAGGCCAAATGGCTAACGCAGTTTTGACAAAATCACACGACTTAGAAAACATGGCAGATTTCAATGAAAATGGAGAAATGGGAATGTATAAAAACGCGAAAGAGGTATGATTGGAAATGGCAAGGTAAGGCCTCAACGTATGGATAACAAGACCTTCCTTTACGAAGGGTTCCTTAGCGCTCTCCTGGAACAGCAGAAGGGAGTGAGCTTTCCTTCGCTCCAGCACACCTGTATAAGAAATGGTATCTAACACACCCTTGGATCCACCTATAGCTCAGGGTCAACCCTAAGTGGGTTGTTAGGGGCTGTTAAGATCCAGTTTGCTAACAGCCCCTCTGCTTTGCCCTTGAGAACTGGGGAACGTAGCCTAGCATCTCTGCCTGCGACTTCGTAGGTCTCATGCCCCTGAAGCCCCTTTTCCCAAGTCCGCCTCATGTGATGTCATCGAAAATGCCGGAAGAGCTGCATGGCAGGCCTCTGCTGCCTGAGCAGCAACTTTCGACATTACTTTGCCAGCGCCAAGTGACCCTAGATCACTTTGTATCGCCTAGTGCTAGTTGTCATGCGGAATACTTGACACGACTTCGGATGAGCACACTTGGTAGACACGGCAGGCTTTGATGAGAGCAGAAGTAGAAATGGAGAAGGCATGTACACAGGTACGCGTGCATGTAGACGCCTAGAGTGTGTAATTGGAAGTGACAAGGTGAGGTCTTAACGCATGTATACATCAAGGCCTGGGCAGACTCATCATGAAATGCCTCGTGATGCCCCCCCAGAAACCGTAGAAGGAGGCCGATGGGGCGTAGTGCCCGGCTTCGACCCGCCCGCATGAATGACAGGCTTCGAACCTATCCGCCATAACTCAGGTCAGCGCTGGATACTGGGGGATGGTATAGGGAAATGGTCTCAGACCATGGTTTTCACGCGAATGATGAATCCAATTCGTTGACAAACCTAGCTGTACGAGGAGCCTCTTTTCCGGAACCAAGAAGTGGGGGCATCTGTATTTATAGTTGCACGCTGCATAGCCGCCAGAAGGGCGGCTGGGGCAGCCCATGAATCGATCAATCAATAAATCAATCAAGCAACTGGCGTCATATGAGCTTCCTCACATGAGAGGAAACCCCGTGCGAAAAAAAATTCAGATAATACAGGGGCTCCGGAGAGGCCGGAGCTCAAAAGGGCTCCCTCGTCTGAAAGAAAACCTCGTACGAGGAACCTCAAAAGATGTAGGTGGCTCAGACGAGCTTCCTCGTTGGAGAGAATGTCTCTTAGGAGGAAGTTCAGAAGATGCGCGGGCTCAGAAGATTTCAGGGCTCAATTAAGCTCCCTCGTCCGAGAGAAAACGTCGAAAGAGCTTCCTCGTGTGATGCAATACCTCGTATGAGAAACTTCACAAGATGACGGGGCTTAGAAGATGCCGGGGCTCGATGTCGGGGCGCACGAGAAAACTTCATATCTAGTAGGTGATTTTGCCTGGTTACCTTAGTCTCGTTAATAGAAGCGCAGGTGTGGCCGAAATGAGCACATTCCCCTACAAAGATGCCACATAGACCCCGAGTCATCCTATAGGGTATCGTTTACGGCTCCTTAGGGTTACCGTTTCAAGTCCCCTCGTTGCGAAAAACAAATATCGGTGCACTGCCGCCTGTCAGAGGTCCATATTCCCCCTTAAGACCCTACGTGCTTGACGGGTGCATTTTCGACTGGCGGTGCTCGTCAGCCCTCGACCAAGTAGCCCCAGTCAACCAACCCACAAGGGCGTTATATCCACCGAGGCTGGATCCAGTACTAGCTCATTCGAGCTCTGGTATCGTCTAAGCCTCCGTATCTTCTAAAGTCCCTGCTACGTGATTTCATCAGATAAGAAGTTTATATGACGCAATCAATCGTTGAGCTCTCGATGTATGCGAGGTAATTCTCATACAAAATTGACCGAGACACCGCAACGCATGCAGCCGTAATGATAGACAAGTTCATACAGCTCTGGATGACAGCATAGTTGTCCAGTTCTGGAGAGCGCTCCACCCACACTCACTGCGGCACCCCCTGACGTGAGGCACTCCGTCTGACACTTAGCTGGAAATCATGACCGAATCTAATACAAGAAACTTCCAAGGTTCCATGCTATGCTCTTCCAAACAACCCAAGTCCACGAGACTATTCGAGGCGCTACTGCTCACTTTGACTTAAATATACCGAGGTAATTAGCCTGTTGTCCGGTATGAATATGCGGCGCTGTATGTACTGGCTTTTCACGGACTGGGAGAAGTTCAACTCCCCAAATCACTCTTACTACGATACGAAAATACATCTAGTATACCTAAATACCACTCTAGCGAATACTGGAGTTGTGCATAGGTAGGATTTCCTGCTCAGGTGGCCGCTTTGAATGACAATATTAACGACGTCAACGAAAACGTCTTCTCCGTTGAACCAGACCCATACATCAACTTTACATACATCAATCTATATGAAAGAAAATGGTGTAATACTTAGCACCTACGTGTTATGAGGAATCGACATGATATGGTCGTATACTAGTACCTCATTGAGCGCCCGCCCAGACCAATGCTATTAGATCCCTTCATACTTGACAGGCTTACGGGCCGTTTCCTGGCGGACAGGAACAAGTCCTATGGTAAACAGTCCCCCCCGCACCCTGCCTTGAAGTTTACAGCCCAAGCAAAGCAAAAACCTAAAAATTTCCCTTACCTTATCTAACTTGTGATTGATTGTAATAAAACTACTGTGAAATAGCCCCTTAATGTCGAGCACACCCTTGTAGTCGAATTTGCTGTAAAGATGGTTGGTGTTCCAGGATGAAGGCTGATATGCCCTGTCACAGACGTGTTGTTGCAGAACGATATTGCCGCAACAAAGCGGCCGCCGCTTCTCAGGCGCAATGTAGAGTAGCTTAGCTGAGCTGAAGAGAGACTCTTCTTCTGATGCGGTTACCCTGCTGTTAAAGAGTAGTTCTTGTGTCCTGGCGTGGTTTAAGTACCCCTCCTGCTGAATAGGAATTTGTACTAGCTATTGGGGGTGTTCCTCGTTGCAGCAAAACGACAATTGCATCTTGCCGCAGTTGAGAAATCTTTGGGTAAAGCTAATGGTAGACTGCGTGGAAGGAGGAGTGGATTGGCAAGTGAAGATAAACCCTGGTGTCGACTAGCACTAGAAACGCAAAACTGTTACTTGGGGATCGATAAAGAAGGGCTGCGCGGCGTGTAGGGACAAATTTCGCTGACGAAGCAAAGTCTTTGGGAGACCCTGCAAGTAGTCTGAGGAGGGATCTAGATGATGATGACTATGGTATCTCGGAGGTCCCAGAAACCTGATCTAGGTTAGTAATAACTATTGAAGGCTTTGAGATGATGGTACTCCAAGTGAATATGGAATGGTTGTCTGGTCATACAGTAATATCGAATCTGAAGGTGCCTTTCCTTAGGCTAAGCTCAGCTGCAGGTATGTCTTGCTACTCTTAGAGGCTGATCTTTTCCTTGCCTAGGAGTGGGAGAGAATAATATATTGTAGAATGTTGTTATCTATAATAAAGCTTTTGATTTCTCCCTAGAGGGTATGAAGGAGTTGCATACTGAATTAATTGGATAATTACTAGAGTTTTCTGGTAACCTAGGGGTATGCAAGGAGTTCAGATGACCTTGGGCATGGCTTTAACGGACGGAACCTCAGAAGATAAGTAAGGCAATATGGGGTGGACCTGGGCTAATGTACTCCTTAAGTGCCATAATATAGACAAAAGCTCCTAATTTCTAGTTCTGTTTCCTCTTCCACACTTATTATTTCGCCCGTGATTGAGCATGCTTGTTGATATACGCCCCCAAATGACTTATTAAAGCGAAACGCTGTCCTTCTGTTCCTATATCGTTACCCCATCGAAGGTCTGCACTCTAACCTATATCGTGCCACGAAATTCCAGCGCTATCAAACCCGAAACGCGAACCGGAATTCAGATCTAGAGAAAGAGAAAGAAGAAGTCATGGTATGTGGGTTTCATATTACAGACTCACAGTCCGATCCATGTATACGGCTTCATTTTTTAGCCCTAGTGAAGCCAAGCCCGACTCGGTTCGCCCATTACGAGAATATTAGGCGTTCAGCGACTTGTTCCCCGGCAGCTCCATTGCGGCAGTCTCGTTGGCCGCCATCTCGAGCATATCTGGTCCCGAGCCGTGTAGCTCGTGATATTCAGGAATTGGCATGGAATCGGAGTGCAGCTGAGGCTTGTCGCCCGATTTCCATTCCGTATCGCCCTCGAGCTCTGGGTTCGCTGCCTTTTGCGTTCTAGACCGCCGTCGGAGGTAAAAGAAGGTACCAAGACCGACGAGGCAGACTCCGGCTACCGAACCGACCACCGGACCCACGATCCAGGCATTGCTTGTTTTCCCTGGGAGGAAGTTCGTGTCTTAATTCTCGGTGATAGTAGCTGGGTTCCTACCTACCTGAAGAGTGTTCCGGCGTGGACGTGCGTGATGGCGGGTGAGAGAACCCCGTCCAATCAGACCGGGTACCAGTGGTTTCCACGATCATAGTTATCGTTTTGTTGACGTCGCCATCCAGCCCATAGAGTTCCGTGGTTACGCGCGCCTCGCCGACCGTGAGCCACGACGTCGGTATTGTGATAGATGTTGCTGTTATCGTGGTGGTGGGAAGGCTGGTGGTCGGTGGGACGGTTAGGGTTAAGGTTGCTGTGTTTAGGGAGGTCGGGAGGTGGCAAAACTGGCCAAACTTGTCTGAGAGATAGTTTCGTGCAAGCTTCGTGTCGTTTGAATTTCGCAAGGAACAATCGACGCAGGCGTCATAATATTGAAAGAAGGCGCTGCCCGGTGCGCAACGCGCTGGCGTCATGACAGCCTGGCCTTCGAGGTATGCGTTATCTGCGGTAGCGACTTAGCATGGAGTATTACAGGTGGTATGACTGACATCGTACTGCAAGTGTCGTAACAAACGGATGGAACTGTCCAATCCTCCCGACCGAAAAGACGCCTGAAAGCGAACCACATCTTGAGTCGTTCGGGTCAGGATTGACCAAAAGAGAGGTTGCTGATCTCGTGAAGGGTGCAGCTTGGAGCGGACTACGCGGTATATGTCGTCGTACTCTGCCATGCAGATCTTCACCCATCCAAAGCAGTGATCGATAGCGGATTTTATGGGCTGAAGCGCCGGTGGCTTCTCAAAAGCTGGTGTGGCGTGCCCAAAGTGCAGAAACGTGCATACAAAAGCTGAGTATCGGGCCGGATTGGACAACGTGGTGGATGAAAACGTTTGCCTATTCGCCAGGTCTCCATGAAAAGGCTGGCCAGCTTACTACGTAGTAAACAGTCATTTATTTTAGGTTAAGATCGCTTGCCGAGAGCCTTTCGACGTGAATTGCCATGGGAATCTCCGGATAGTGCCCGATGACGGGCTCCGCGGCAGTCCAGAAGGTCTGGACGCTTATATTCAGATAGGAACTCGAAGCAGGGGTTCGTGCGTGCAGATGATAACCTCGAGAACATTATGGCCGCGACACTCAGCCAATCCCGACGTCGGGGTTGCGACGCTTCACTGTGGCTTCGTTGGCTTCGCCTGGATATTGGCGATGGCGGGCGCACGAACACTCTTCACTCTGACGACCGAGAGACATCACGAACTGGCAAGGATGAAGATAGACAGGTTCTGCGGCGCCGATAGTTACTATTGAGTAGTGACGCCTTGATGCATGGATAATGGAGAGCAAACATTGCTTGACCTCGATCGGCAGGAGCCTGCATCAAAGCCAGGCGGCAGTTCCACAGAATCGAGAAATCAGAGTTATTCAAGAATATAGTAGAGATGTGAGAAGGTAAGTTTTGGTTAATCAACAATTTACTTTGTAACTAAATCATCCCTTTCCTAGCAAATATTGGGTTTAAAATCGTCTCAAACTTAGATTGGCACATTCTAGGAAAGCGATGGTTGGGATTCAATAGTTAGTACAACAGATACCATACCCAGTATCCTTGGAAACGGTGACAACGCAGTTTTATTGGGGTTAATATCTGTGGATTGCACGCACTCCCTGGCTAATATGATCACTGCCAAACTTGCAACGACACTACATGACATATATGCCTCTATACTCGAGACCTAAAGCCGACTCTGTAAAATCTGGCCACAAGCCTGGAAGTTGTCCACTAAATCTTCGGCCTGGCGTATCGTACAACGCCTGCCGGATTCCGGCCTCAAAGACTTTACCACGACCGGGTCTTCCAAAGTCAAGAGATATATGGCCCGGGAAAGTAGCATGCTTGGTATATTCTACTAGCAACGCTTTACCCCTAAGCCCGTTGCGTGAGTGTAGCACCGTCATACTGATAATGATAATAGTCCAAGTCGGTTACCACACTCAGCGTTTTCTCGTCCTTTTGCCTAATACTACCAACCCCAGCAACCTCAGCAACAGCAGTAGAGCAACCAGCACTTTGATGATCGTCCGGCCATCTTCAACCACCCCAGTAGCAATAACCCCATATTTCCGTCCATCCACCTCCCCCAACCCCTAGGGAATCCCACCTTCCACCATCTAGACACAGATACCCCCACAGTCATACCCGCCATCCTCGGGACCACAATCATCCGTGGGGTCATCAAAACACTTCTTCCCGTCCTCACACTGAACATTCGCATAACCCCCACAGAAGGTCGGCGTCACGCAGATCCCAGGCCCATCGCACGCCATGCCGCACCCAGAGCCATAGGGGTCGTCGATGCAGATCTGGCCCTCCGGGCAGGGAGCGGGCTTGGGGCGGAGCCCGCCGCAGGACTGGTGGGTCGGGGTCGGCTCTACCGCGGTGTACGTCGCCATCGCCGTCGCTGGGGCGTCCTGGCAGACTCCCGCGCAGTTCTCGCCGCGGGTGCAGGTGTCGTCGACGTGCGAGCAAGTCTGACCGGTCGGGCAGGGGGCGATCTTGAAGCCGCAGGGACGGTCGGCAAGAGCGGTTGTCGCGAGGAGGGAGAAGAGGGCGGTGGTTAGGACGTTGGAGACAAGCATTGTGGTAGGTTTTGTGGAGGTGTTGAACTCTAAGCTGATGGCAGGTATTGGTATGTAAAATAATATTTACTACTGTTTGTGTTGTCTGGTAAATCGTAATGTTCAGATTGCTGGCTGCTCCGTGGGCAACCGGCAATCGATGTATACCTATATACGGATGTATTCGTATTCAAACCCGAGATCCGCTGGCCATGCACAGTATCGATTACTGTCCACTACAGTGGTGTACCATTAGTATTTTGACTGGTGCGGCTGATATTGAGGAGGCCCATGGGCCGGGATAAAGATGTTCAGTGCTGACAGCAACGAATCTATGATTGGAATGCCCGATATTACGCCAAGTAGCGGCACCACAACCTCGACTGGTAAAAATCCGGGTTAAAAGCGAAGTGTCGATGGCCGTCGTATCTATCGGATGTATAACGTAGACTAAGGTACAGGTACGTTGAACTGGGGTATGGATACGGTTTACCAAGATCACCAGAGGGATCAAACCCCTATATATCAGGCTGGAACCCGCTGTATTTCCTAGATAGATCGGTACGCTTCAATGGAAATACATACCCATTCAACGTCTTTGAGTTTGTATACTGCTCTGATACATCCCTAATCCTTTGTCTCGCCCTTTTTCTTGGCCTCTTCCAACTCAGCTCTTCGCCAGCCCTTGGGGTAGCCTCTTTCGATCCGCCATGCCTCGGCCTCCTTCACGATATCCGTGAACAACCCATCCCGCCACCCCCCGACAACGTCCTGCCTCCACGACGGAGTGGCCCCAAGCGACCACTTCAGGATGCTCTCTGCCCTTGCCCCGTCTGGCGCATCTAGCAATCCAACAGCAATGTCCAAGTCATCCACATGCTCGTCGCACGCATAAAAGACGGTCGCTGAACAGCGCGAGCAGAAGTATCGCTGAACGTCGGAAGAGCTGGCGTAGAGCGAGAGGGTACCGAAACGAGGATCCCTATTCTCCTGGGCCAACACAGCAGCCTTAAGATCCGCCGACGTCTGTGGGAACAGGGGCAGGTCCTCCTGCCGGCCCGCCGTCCCTTCCGGAAAGGAGAGGTGGCGCAGTAGCACAAACGTCCAATAAATCACGTCGGTCCCTAGCGACAGCCGGCAAGAATTGCAGGCATCGAAGCTGCCTAAGGTCTTGTGCGTCACCGGATCTATGAACCGAGGGATCTCCGTCCGGGGCTTCCCCTCAAAATCGGCGAGCATCTGGCCGTGGTGGAATACCAAGTCGACGCCTCTGCAACGGCACCGGACAGGAATGTCCGCGGCCTCGGACTTGACATCGGCGGCCGGCAGTGACGAGATGGGTGGCCAATCATCTGGCACCTCCTCGCTCTTGTCCCGAGGGCCGAACCACCTCTTCGCCCGGGTGCCGTCCCCAGAGCCCGTCTCCCGCATCCAAACACTCGCCCCGCCATCCAAGGTGTCGCTAAGGAAGATATGGTCAACAGTGCTGACCAACCGCTTCCCGCCTCCAAGGTCGTTGTTCCCCAGCGTACCCGTGAACACGCCGTAGCCGCTCGGTTCCTCGGGCCCGGCATAGTACTCCTCGAAGAACATGGGGGTGGAACATGTGCTGCAGAAGCGGATGTGGGTGCGCTGCGTAAAGACGTAGCGGCTGAGGCTCGAGCGCCGGATCTCGTTGGTAGGGCCGGGCCATGGCGCGTCGCAGGTGTAGAGCGCGCCTGTCGAGTGGCGACACGAAGTGCAGTGGCAAGCCGACGCCTTGAGGGGAAGGTCGGACTGGGGGACGGTGGTGGTGAAGCTATAAGCCCTGCAGAGGCATCTAGCCGTGATTTCAACGCATTCGTTGGCTTCAAGGGCCATGATTGCTTTGTTATTTTGCTATCGCTAAGTTATTCAATGCTTTACATCGTGGTGAAGAGGGGATTGGGAAGGGGTTGCTGCCGTGGTTGAAGAGCTGCCTTACGTGGCATGACTCTTCAGGTCGTCATCGAGAGGGCGCACCCCTCACTCACTAAAACCAGTTTTTATCCCGGCGATCTCGGGTCATCATGAAGGCCGACTTCTAGTCTACAATTGGAGCGGGCCTAACAACATCCGTAGGGTGTAAAAGATCCGGGGACTGAGATGTGTCTATCTGCACCATGATGCCTCAGTCGCGTTTGGTGCTGTTGTCGGTTTAGAACTTGGCGACGGGAAAGAATAGCCCATCTTGATGTCCTCCCAATCCCGGAGCTGGAGATGAGTTATGGTTGCCGTGACTGCGGGGTTTGTGGTGAAGAGAAACATGGCGTAAGTGCCGGAAAAAAATGGAACCCTTCCTCTTCGAGCGCGGATGGGAGTAGTAGGTTTTCGTATCGGGGATCTTTGTCTGGTTGTAGACGACGTAGTTTGAAGAGGCAGAGTCCCGAGAGAAGAGGAGCTGAGAAAGGAATGTAAACTTCTGCGCGACCCATATGTTGCAATATACACAAATAGAAAGAGGGAGATGAAAATGAAGTATCCGGCTAAGCTTTTTACTGGTGTTAGGAGAGGAGTCCATAAGGGCTTGCTCGATATGAGTTGCCAATCCAATCCTACGGATAGGATGCCGAGACCCCGTTGCCGTTTGAGCCGCCGAGAATTTTGGTGAAGACCATACTGTCCCGCTTTGCCAAACAATACGCTGACACCGGTCAAAATGGGCATGACATATTCTGGAAGTAATTAACTCCCAGAAGAAGATGGCAATCAGAATCAACCAAAAGAAGCGCAGGCGCTGCCTAGTCTCGTTTCTATTGCGATGGGTGTCTCGAGCAATGTGTTCATCAGAAGGAGATCTGCCAAAGGTAGGGTGGAAGGCCTTCAGCGTCCGCAAAGAGGTTGAGGGCGAGGTTGCGCTGTTCAAGACCACTAAGAGTACGCTCCGAGCCCAATATGCAGACCATACTTACAAGAACGATAGATAGAGCATTTTAGCCGATATTGTATTGGGGGAAAACCCCGCAGAATCGCGGTATTAATCGGATACGACAGCATACCATACCATCCCAAGTGCAGCACCCAGAACAATGGTAACTAGAGGGCAGCCCGCCTCCTACGTAACGTCTCTGGCGGTCACCTGACCTTCCACGTGACTGCGCGCCTTACATCGTTAGTATACCCATTCTTTTCCGCAAACTTTCTTTTCTCCACTGCAGACCTTGCCTTAGGCATCTTAGGCAACTATAGAGTAGTACTATAGGAGAGGAGGAAGGGAAAAGGCGATTAGTCTAGAAGAAGGTGCCCGAGATAGGAGAAGGAAGGACGTAGGCAGGACTCGGAACGATGAACCTGAGCTGGTGGATGTGGTGAGTTAAATTTGGAAGGCGTTGTGAGAGACTGGCAAAGTCCAAAGGGAGCTGTTTCTGGCTCCTATGTAAAGATCTCGGTGTAAGGGCTTGTAGTGGCGGGAATTAGCACTGCTGTGCTGCCCCAGGGGTCGAGTCGTAGAAAACGGCCCCCTGCACCTCGCGAAGAGTTGACAGTTTTTGTTAGGCGCCTCTCGGATGCCGACACAGCCTGGACCGCCTAATCCAAATCAGTGCAGTGTCCGGTGCCACCCTGTGCTGGCCCTGAGTCCCTGCTTACTGCTTAGTCTCTGCTTAGTCCCTGCTTAGCGCCTTTAACGCGGCGGGAGACGTTGGGGGTAATGAGGCAAGATTCGGGCAGCACAACAAACTGAGTCGCTGCCCTTGGTCTCTCATTTGCATTCGCCATGTGGTCCACCATGGACGCGCTCCCGCGGATGGCAATTACTAAGACCGGGAAGTATGCATTCTCACTCTCTGCCTGGGGGACGCCTCTAAGATTTGGTCCGGAGATAGTAATCACGCATAAGCTTGGGCCTGTGACAAGTACCTCCAACATACGATTCGTCCACTCGCGCAATGGTTTTGGGCAACCCCAGGGCTTTACTCACGTAGGAGGGCAGGTAAAGAAGGAGGCTTAAACAAATCCCTTCCCATACTTGTCGGCGGGCTGACTTGGAGGATGTATTCTCTAAGTTTCCAGTATTGATTCGATATTCAACAGCTGAAACAACGTGCGTTGAAGCTCGTGGTTTCAACAGAATTCATCTCCTGCAACGGATCTTATGTTTGTGCCTTCTCGAAGCCCAGTTTTCTGCTTACAATCGCAAATTGCAGATTCATTTCGTATAGGGAGTAAATATATCGGCAATGATCATGCAAGTTTCCTAACTCACAGAACTAATCAACTGAAGTTGCAAGAGGAGGTGGATGTTGAGTGAGGGTGCAATATTGGGATTGGGTATGCCGCAAACATAGCTGACGATATGTGACAGTGAAATATTAGGCGTTTACAACCGGCCTTCAACCACACATTGGAACCATTGCAAGCCGTCGATGGCTATTGTCCCGTTGAAATAACACAAGGAACATTCCCCCCAGATGTGCCCCCGCCCAACCACACATGTTTGATCAGTCGGCCAGGTGATGACTTCTTCTAGAAATTAGCAGGTTCACTGCTCCAGGTTTACTCCTCGGTCCTGCCCTCATCCCTTTAGCAGGTAATTGCGACGGGCCCGCCTGGAACAGTGTAACTGTTAAAGTTGGAGTATATCTCGGCTCAAGTTAGCACCACTCGACACAATCCTTGTTGCCCTATATCAACTTACGTTGGCCGTATAGCCGGGATCCGTCTCCTTAAAAACACCGGGGATAGAGACTGTGCTTGAGGGCGCTGTGCTGCCACCCCCAGTAACGGATACTTGGGCGCAGCCGATATAGAACTGAGTTAGGGATGGTTGGTAAGCTTTGCTCAGGCCTCGGTTACTCTCGGCACCGATAAACCGCGCCTCTTACCTGAGGAATGCCTGCTGGCCAGGGGTTATGGATGGCAAGTGACTGTATGCGTAGCAGGTAGTCGCCGTCAGCAATGCATTTTGGGATGTTGTACGTGTAAGTCTCTGTTTGTGAGACTCGCGGTTAGCCCTACAACAGAGACCGCTCAGACATCTCGATCAGTGACTTACGGCGCAATGGCCAGGTTGCTTGTCCGCCACTGAAGGTCGGGCCTGGAGGGTGGGATTAGCCGTTTCTTGGTCTTCCATCTTGTCGAATTTTGACGAGAACCTAAGGTGCTTTATACGGACCCCAGTCATATATCTTGAACCATGCTCCGCTACCATCATATTCTGAGGCGTTGCCCGGCGCCTTGGACATGTAACTGTCGAGAAGTCAATAGTTGTTCCTCTAAGCAGATTCATTATTGGTGTCCGTACAGCGAGATGGGCCCCTGGTGATACACGGCAGTGTCCGTTGTGAACGTAAACGCATCACCGGCCTTCATGCTGACGGTTTCGGTGCCCGCCCCGGTCGCTCCCACATTGCATCTGAGGTCGTTCGACGCCAAATCTACTTTCGGGTCAGCGGATGGCAACTGCTATCTCTCGTTAGCTACTATGACCTTACCGGTTACTGGGGAGTTATAATTCGAGTTCTTGCGAATGTACTCGTAAACGGGAAACTTGGTGGAAGCGTGCGAAAGTTGCTGGAAGATGTAGTGTGCTGAAACGTCGCTAGCTGCCAAGGCGACTACTGCCGCGAGTGAAAATAGGTTTTTCATGGTTGGGGATGAACCGCGAGTTAGTCTGGGTGGGCTAACACTTGACGAACATAAGGCAACTGGGTCAATGTAGGTGATGTAAGAAGGGCGGCACAGCTGACGCGGATATGCCTTCGCTTATATATACTGGGACCATGGCAGAACAGAAGTAGGGTCAGTTTACTAAGATAGGGTGGGAAGATATGGACCAGCCTTCTAGAAGCACCTAAAGGAGATCATCCCCCCAGAGTCTACCATCGCAGTCACGTTGTTGCGGGGACATTGTTGCATCTTGGTTAATCTGTATATTAAATGGCCCGCCCGCTCATCTCAAAAAATACCAATTACGGTGCCGGAGCCGACGATGGATGTCCTCATGAGGGACAATGACGAATCAGGGCTGGCGAGCGAGTGTGGGGGACATTGAGTGTGTTGTGCCCGGTAGGCGGTTTTTGCCGAGAAAGGCCAAGACCACTAGGAGGACAGGGCAACCAGGAAACCGTTCGCAGATATTAATTTGATGTACTCGAAATGAATGCTCTACATCCTGCAACGCCGGTTTGCCGGATTGTGGGACACGGCTTAAATTCATGGATCGAGCAGGTTTGAGTGGGTTTTGGCCAGAGAGACAGCTCGTGCATGCTAATCTCGACGCTCCGCTCGATTAAACTCAGTGGCCAACAACGACCTTTGTCGCGGTGAATTTTCCGTCGGTGCCGATGTTTCACCTGAAGCACGGCGCCACGGGCAACGTCGATGCGGAAGTCGACGCTCCGGGCTTCCGATCCAAACCCAGAAGTCCCCGCCACCAGCGACGCCAAAGTCCGGCGGAGAGGATCTACCTGTTTGTAGGAGGCTAACACGAGTCGACGTTACTTACCAAAGCACCTTAAGTGGGTAGTGGCGACAACCCGGAACGCAGTGACCAGACAAGGTTTCCTGTTTCCGGCGTGGCCTCTACGAGCCGTCGACTGGCGGTAAATCGCACCACTTCGATCCTCCGGAGGTCTGCTAACAGGCTTGAAGAGGTGCTACATTGGCCGTTTCTACTCAAACTGCTGGGAGACAAGCACCGACACTGTGAGGTGACCGTGCGACACTCATGGCACCTGAAAACCAGGTCGCATCAGCCAAAAAAGTACGGACATATCTACTAGGCTGGCAGATAATAATTAGTGGAGTACGCCTCGACGGGGAATCACACCTTCGTGCCGATGTAGGTACGTACCTCTCTCCGAACATGTCCCTCAATTGGAGCACGGGACCACCGAAGGGAGAGCCGTTGGATTTTCTCCACATTTTAGGCCCGGCCCCACAGTTCGGAGACCACCCGGATCGGCACAGGGGTAGAGCAGGTCGCGGAGATCGTCAACTCGACGACCGCCAAGCCTCGATATTCACACAATCATGGTTCGACCTTATGCAACCAGCTCGGGCATGGTGACTGACTCGTGGCTGTCTTTGTCGAACGCAGTATTGGAGTGGGGATCCCAGTATTGGACTGATCAGATGCGGTAGATGCTTTTCACCTTATTTACTTCTATGTCGTAATTCGAACTGTATCCTCCGAGAATCGAGAATCAAGGAGGACCATCATAATCTACACTCGTTTCAAAGGATCCCAATTGACGCATTTCCATTTGACTGACGCTCTCCCTTCTTGGCTGAACTGATTGATCAGTACAGGCTGTCTGGGCCTGTCTGGTCGTTAAGTCGATACGACCATTTTTGGTTATTTTGTTGTTCTTGAGGTTGCCGGGTCGCGTCCAAAAACCTAATTTTCCTCACATTTTGGGATCATAGCCGAATTTCACTCCCCTCTTCAATATTCAAACTTTGGTCCTTTCTTCGGTTCATGCTGTGCATTTCCCCGCAACGTTGAT
>Ga0164242_10004914_pt1 | contig 14929 bp, 13 predicted proteins | sample OricomgcompostMG_FD_108783 | JGI IMG/M metagenome (GOLD analysis project Ga0164242, IMG submission 108783) | Miracle-Growth compost microbial communities from Emeryville, California, USA - Original compost - Miracle growth compost (MG) ... | reverse complement strand
CGACCCGCTCCACACCGGGCGGCATCGTCACCTTTTCATTCATCAGGAGGCGACGATGACGTTCTACGAACATATCAGCGAACTGCGGGCGGAGCTCTCGGCGAACACCAGCGCGAAGGAAATCCGGCAAATCCGGCGCGAACTCAACGCCGCGCTGACGAAGCTGGCGCGCGGCCAGGCGAGATTCGATACCGCCGTCCGATCGGGCTGACGGCGCAATCGATCAGCGGAGGCGGCGCGCATCGAGTGCCGCTTCCGCCCCGTTCCGGCCAATGCCGTGATCGCTTGGCAACTGGCAATCTTCGGCGTGGTAGTCGCCGGGATGGCAATGCAGCGCTCCAGCCTTCAGGTCGTCGCGGTTGGGAAGCGGTCAGAGGGGAATTTGGCGACAGACAGGACAGGAAGGTCAGGGAGGCAGCACGGCGAGATAAAAAGGGAGCCGGTCAGCGGCGGCTATGTGGTTGTATAGATAAGGAAATTTCGTCGGGCACGCTGCTGCGCTGTCTGGCACCTTTCGTCGCAACGCCAGCATTTCCGTCATTTTCGCGTCTGGCACCCCGCGATCGGGGCCGCTTATGAGCCGGAACGACGATGATTTCCGGGTTCGGCCCGGAAGGAGCAGGGACTCGGGGAGCGGCGGCGCACGCAAGACCCAGAGCCTCGCGGCACAGGTCCGGCGCGCGGCGGCGAAGGCCGGCTATACCCGCCGCGGTCCCGCCACCGGCCGCGGCACCGGCCATCGCGGACGCGGCCGCATCGCGCGACTCCGCACGACCGGGCGGAGCGCGAACCGGCGCGTCGTCATCAAGGCGCGCGTCGTCCGACACGAGGGGATGCGGTTTCGCGCCGCCCCGCTCGCGCGCCATATCGCCTATCTGAAGCGCGATGGCGTCACCCGCGATGGGCGCGATGCCGATCTATTCGATGCGCGGTCCGAGCACGCTGACGGCGCCGCCTTCGCCGAAAGATGCGACGACGACCGGCACCATTTCCGCTTCATCGTCAGCCCAGAGGATGCCGGCGACATGGCGGACCTGCGCGCCTTCACACGCGAGTTGATGCGCGACGTGGCGGCCGATCTCGATACCGGACTCGACTGGGTCGCGGTCGACCACTGGAACACCGACAATCCCCACATCCACGTCCTGGTCCGCGGCGTCGCTGACGACGGCAGCGATCTCGTTATAGATCGCGACTATATTCGCGAGGGAATGCGCGGTCGCGCCCAGGATCGCGTCACCGTCGAACTCGGTCCGCGCAGCGCCCGCGACATCCGTTCGGCCCTGGAGCGCGAGGTCGATGCCCAGCGTTGGACCAGCCTCGACCGGACGATCCAGCGGCACCTGGATGACGTCACCGGCACGATCGATCTGCGGCCAGCGGGCGGAGACGATCGCGAGATGCGTCGCCTGCTGCTCGGCCGCACCGCGACGCTCGAACGGCTTGGCCTCGCGGAGAAATTGGGGCCGGCATTGTGGAGCATCCGCCCCGACGCCGAACGCGTGCTGCGCGATCTCTCGATCCGCACCGACATCATCAAGACGATGCACCGCGCCATGTCCGGTCAGGGCCTGGCGCCGAACCCCGCGACCTTCGCGCTTCACGATGGCGCGCCGACCGACCCGGTCATCGGCCGGCTGGTCGAGCGCGGCTTGCACGACGAGCTTCACGGCACGGCCTATGCGGTGATCGACGGCGCCGACGGCCGGCTGCACCATCTCACCTTCAGCGATCTCGACATGACCGGCGACGCACCGCCCGGCGCGATCATCGAGCTTCGCTCGCGGCAGGACAGGAATGATCGTGACCGGCTGTCGCTCGCGACCCGCTCCGACCTCCCGCTCGAAGCGCAGGTCGCCGCACCCGGCGCCACCTGGCTCGATCGGCAACTCGTCGCACGCGAGTCCGTCGCGACCGGCAATGGCTTCGGCATGACGATCCGTGACGCGATGGACGCCCGCGCGCGGCATCTCGAAGCCGAAGGACTCGCCCAGCGGCGTGGACGCGGGTTCCTGTTCGCGCAGGATCTGATCGGCACACTGCGCGAACGCGAGCTGACCGCTGCGACCGAGGCGATCGCCGCGCGCACCGGCCTTGCCCATCAGCCTTCGGCGGCCGGCGACTATGTGAGCGGGATCTACCGCGAGAGGGTGACGCTCTCCTCGGGCCGCTTCGCGATGATCGACAACGGGCTCGGCTTCCAGCTCGTGCCCTGGCGACCCGCGCTCGACCAGCATCTTGGCCAGCACATCACCGGCACGATGGGCCACGGCGGCAGCGTCGACTGGACGCTCGGCCGCGGCCGGGGGCTCGGCATGTGATGCCATTCATTTCCAACCTGGAGCAATTGCGATGAACGCCACCAAGATCCTGTGGGGTCAGGTCATCACCGTCTTCACGATCGTGCTCGGCGCGATCTGGGGCGCGACGCAATGGACCGCCCACGCGCTCGCCTATCAGCCCGAACTCGGCGCGCCGTGGTTCATGTTGGGCAACTGGCCGATCTATCCGCCGCCGGCCTTCTTCTGGTGGTGGTTCGGCTATGATGCCTACGCTCCGAAGATCTTCCTCACCGGCGCGTTCATCGCGGCGTCCGGCGGGATTCTCGCCATTGTCATCGCGATCGCCATGTCGGTGTGGCGCGCCCGTGAGGCCAAGAAGGCCGAAACCTATGGCTCGGCGCGCTGGGCGAGCGAACAGGAAGTGCGCAAGGCCGGGATGCTCGGCGATCGCGGCGTGGTGCTCGGACGGCTCGAACCGCATTATCTACGCCATGACGGGCCTGAGCATATCCTGTGCTTCGCCCCGACCCGATCGGGCAAGGGCGTCGGCCTCGTAGTGCCGACGCTGCTCACCTGGCCGGAGAGCTGCATCGTCCATGATATCAAGGGCGAGAACTGGCAGCTTACCGCCGGCTTCCGGGCGCTTCATGGCCGCGTGCTGCTGTTCGATCCAACCAACCCGACATCGGCGGCCTACAATCCGCTGCTCGAAATCCGCAAGGGCGAGTGGGAGGTGCGTGATGCGCAGAACGTCGCCGACGTGCTGGTCGACCCCGAAGGCAGCCTCGAGAAGCGTAACCACTGGGAGAAGACCAGCCACGCCTTGTTGGTCGGCTCGATCCTCCACGTTCTCTACGCCGAAGCCGACAAGACGCTCGCCGGGGTTGCGGCGTTCCTGTCGGACCCGCGCCGGCCGATCGAGACGACCTTGCGCGCGATGATGACCACCCCGCATCTCGGCGACGGCAAGGTCCATCCGGTCGTCGCCTCGGCCGCCCGCGAATTGCTCAACAAGTCGGACAACGAACGGTCGGGCGTGCTTTCCACCGCCATGTCGTTCCTCGGCCTCTATCGCGATCCCGTTGTTGCCGAGGTCACGCGGCGCTGCGACTGGCGCATCGCCGATCTCGTCAAGGGGCCGCAGGCCGTATCGCTCTATCTCGTCGTCCCGCCCTCCGACATCAGCCGGACCAAGCCGCTCATCCGCCTGATCCTCAACCAGATCGGTCGCCGATTGACCGAGGAACTCAATCCCAAGGGCAATCGGCATCGCGTGCTGATGGTCCTCGACGAATTTGCCGCGCTCGGGCGGCTCGACTTCTTCGAGGCCGCTCTCGCCTATATGGCCGGCTATGGCCTCAAAGCGATGCTGATCGCCCAAAGCCTCAACCAGGTCGACAAGGCCTATGGGCAGAACAACTCGATCCTCGACAATTGCCACGTCCGGGTGAGCTTCGCCACCAACGACGAACGCACCGCCAAGCGACTATCCGACGCGCTAGGAACCGCGACCGAACTGCGTGCGATGAAGAATTATGCCGGGCATCGCCTCAGCCCATGGCTCGGTCATCTCATGGTGTCGCGGACCGAGACGTCGCGGCCGCTGCTCACTCCGGGCGAGGTGATGCAGCTTCCGCCGAACGACGAGATCGTCATGGTGTCGGGCCTCGCGCCGATCCGTGGCACCAAGGCGCGCTACTATGTCGATCCGCAGCTCCGGGCGCGTATCCTCGCCCCGCCCAAGGCGCCGACAACCCCTGCGGCACATCTACCCAGCGATGATTGGACCAGGCTGGACCCGGTTCCGGCGCCGACCTCGCCGGCGCCAGAAGCGGCCCCGCCGCCGCAGGCGGATGCACCGCAGGCTACCGACGACGGCGATACCAACGAAGCCACCACGGAAACCGCAACCGATAACGCCAATGGCGGGATCCGGAAGGATCCGGCGCTCGAACGCCACGAGGATATCGCACCGCTCGCGAAAGCGCCGGAGGGAGAATTCGATTTCGATGCGCCGCACCCCGATGAGGACGCGAGCCAGCTTCGCCATGCGGCCGACCGGGCGATGTCCGGCAATGCCCGGCGCACCGCGCTCGATCCGGATGACGGGATCGAGCTATGACAAATCCGCGCATCAAATATACGATCCGACTGCCAGCCGACCTCACGCGCCGGCTCGCCGATCATGCCCGCGCGCGGCGTGCGTCGCAGACGGCGGTTGTCGAGGCGGCGCTGGAATCGTTCCTGTCGCCCGACGGCGCCGAGCGGCTCGAAGCCGCTCTCGCCCGGCGGCTCGATCACCTCTCGCGGCAGCTCGACCGGGCGGCGTGGAATCTGGATCTCTCGAACGAGACGCTCGCCTTGTTCATCCGCTTCTGGCTGACCAGCACAGCGCCCTTGCCGGACACGGCAATGAAAGCGGCGCAGGCAATGGGAAAGGATCGCTGGGAGCGGTTCATCGATAGCCTCACCAAGCGTATGGAGGTCGGCCCGCGGCTACGGCGCGAAGTGGGAATCGATGTTCCGCCTGCCGGTCTTGAGAGTTGAGCTCACTGACAGTTCACGCCGACAAAGACGACCTTCAGCGGATCGAAGTCGGCCCCCGAAAGCTGCCGCTGGTTCATCCGCATGCTGTAGGCGGGCACTGGACCGTGGCCGCCAAGCAGCTCTGGGATTGGGATACGCGGACGCTTGGCCCGCATGGTCGGTTTGGCTGCGGTAGCTTCGAAGACGAGATTCGGATTCAATATGCATGCGATCCCGACAAGATAGCGACGATCCTACACGCCCGTGCCCGCAATTATTGGGAGCGACGCTGGATGGAACGGCTGCGGACGCGCGCGTCCGAAATTCCGACGGAAATCGCGGGTCGATCGACGGTTAGTTAGGCGAATAGCTTGCTGGCCAAGGCGTGGAGCGCACCGCTGTCGAGCCCGGCTGAAGGCGTTCATGCCGTGCAGGAAGCCGATTTCGTCCTCGTCCTCGACATCCTGGTTGGTTGGGTAGAGCCGTTTGGATTGGAGCAGGCCGATCTTCCTGGCGACCAGCGTGTCGCGTCGGTAAACGAAAACGAGGATTGCAATGTCAGCGGTCTCCCAGCGGCGGCGTTGCGGGACGTCCCAGTCCCAATGCGGAGCGCCTAAGCGGCGCAGGCCGCCGATATTGTGTGTGTCCATGCGAACTATCGCGCCGGAAGGTAGCAGTGTCGGCGCGCTGTCGGGGATCATCGCCTCGATCAGCCCGTCGTCGAGCGACGTCTCGCGGATATTAGGAAGATTGACCAGGCGCTCGCACACGCGGCGGTTCGCGTCCGCAAAAATACTGCGGAACCACGCGACCACATCACCGGGTATTGCTGGCCAAGGATTCAACTAGTTCCCCTCGTGAACCAAGATAGTTAGGCCGCGCGACATCAACCAGCGAGAATCTCACCTTCGAGCATGAAGCCCGCGCGCCGGCGGTCCTCGTCCGAAATCACATATTGCGCGAAGATGGGACGTGCGTCGGTCGAGCGGTCGAGCAGGCGTGCGAGCAATTGGCATCCATCGGGCTTTGGTCCGACCACGATATCGACAATTCCGAATTGCTCCGGCTGCACCGCCTCGAACATTTGGCGAAACCTTAATTCCTGGGCGTCTAGACCGATCGCGACTCTCATTTTTGGCGTGATGATGGCTCTCGATCCTGCAACCCTGCTTACCGTATCGGCGACCGCGCTCATCGTGTCGGCGCTCGCGTTGCTCCTGATGGGCAATGCCGCAGGCGCCGATCGGCGCTGGTGGATCGTGGCGTTCCTCCTGGGGGCGATCGGCTTCACGGTGATGATCGCGTCGCCGGTGGACGCACTCGCGCTGCCGCGCGCACTCGCCAATGTGGCGTTCCTCCTCGCCTATGGATGCGCTCATAGCGGCGCACGGAGTCTCGCCAGCCGTCGACCGGTTCCCGCCGTCCTCATCGGCGGCGCGGTGCTGTGGCTGGTCTTCATCTGGGGATTGCAGGTCTCGGTGGCCCTGCGCATGCCGCTCGCCTCGACCCTGATATGTGCCTATACCCTGGCGATCGCCCGCGAGCTCGCAAGAAACGCGCGCGCCGAGGAGCGCGCGCGGCGCTTCGCCGCCTGGCTGTGCCTGCTCCATGCCGGCTTTTTCGCAGCGCGCGTCGTTCTGGGGCCGACCTTCGGCCTCACCGCGCACAATCCGCAAACCGCGCTGAGCATCTGGGCGGCGATCATCGCCTTCGAGACGATCCTGTATGCCGCGGGGCTATCGATCCTGATCGTCGCCGCGCTGCGCGACAAGGAGGCGCTCGCCGATCGCAGGCGGGCGTTAACCGACGCGCTGACTGGTATCGGCAATCGACACGCCTTCGAGATGCAGGCGCGCCCGCTCGTCGAACGGCCCAACCCCGGCGAGCCGCGGCCGATGCTGCTGCTGATGGACATCGACCGGTTCAAAGCCGTCAACGATCGGCGCGGGCACGCGGCGGGCGACCGCCTGCTCGCGGCCGTGGCGGCGTCGGCGCGGGGCTGCCTCATCGACAAGGAGCTGTTCTGGCGGATCGGCGGCGACGAGTTCGTCGCGTTGCTGCGCGGACCGGCGGTGATGCGGGCGCCGCTCATCGTCGAGGCGATCCGCTGCGCGGTGAAGCAGGCGCGGCTTCCCGATTGCGACGATGGCGCCGTCGCCGTGACGATCGGCCTCGCTTCCGCGCATGCCGGCCAGTCGCTGGCAGAGGTGCTCGCCGAGGCGGACGCCGCGCTCTATGCCGGCAAGCGCCGTGGGCGCGATTGCGCCGTCATCGCCGGGATGCCGTCGGCCGGGAGCGGTGCCGTTGCCGCCGAAGGCGCATCACGCGATCGGCCTGCCATCGTCAACGGCTGATCCGACAGCACTTGTAGGACGTCGATCCGAACGGCTCACGCGTCGCCGGGTTGCCGATCGTGTGCGCGGTCGAACAGGATCGTCAGCAGCAGCGACGAATCGTCGATGCCCTCGACCGAATGGGGGACACCGCCGTCGAAAAAGACCCACTGGCCCGCGGACAGGTCGAGATCTCCCGACGCAAGCCCTAACCGGACACGGCCTTCGAGGCAGTGCAGCGTGAACTTGCCGGCGACGTGATGCGCCGGGATCTCGGTTCCGGCCGGGACGATCAGGCGAACCGCCTCGAACGTGTCCGACTTCACGAGCGCGATCGTGCGCGCGCTCCGTAAATTTGCGCCCAGTGGGCCAAGATCGACGATCTCTCCCGATCTCGCGTGGTGCAATGCCATCTCTGTCTCCTTCACGGCGGCGCGAGCGCGCCCGGCTTTTCGCCCTTCCAGGTGTTTACGGCCTCAGCTTCAGCTTTCCGGTCTGTCGTCGATGCGTGTCGCTCGCCGCCTTGGCCGCGACGATCCGCGCGGCGGCGCGAACCTGCTCGAGATTCTCGTCGATGAAGCGGGGCGGCGACTGGTGGTTGATCGGCGCGAAATGGACATGCTCGTCCGACTGCATCGAGAAGATCGTCTTGAGATAATGATCGAAGACGTCCCGCAGCGGGAGCCACTGGGCTTGCTCGTCGAGCCAGTTCTTGGTGTTGCCCGAGGACGTGAGACTGAGCAGATGCGCGCCGGCGAGCAGCCGGTTCCGGTGCTCTTCCCGCATGTCCCTGTGGGAGAAGCCGCTGCCGAAGACGCGCTCGACATAGCCCTTGAGCATCGCCGGCGGCGTCCCGAACCAGATCGGGTAGACCAGCACGAATACGCTGGCGCCGGCCAGGACGCGAAGCTCCTCCTCGACATCGGCATGCAGGCGGAAGTTGGGCTCTCCGGGGCGTTCCTCGTCCTTCAGCACGGGATCGAAGTTCATGCGATAGAGATCGCGCAGGCATACCTCGTGCCCGATCTCCTCGATAGCGGCGCAATAGGCGTCCGCGACCGCACCGTTAAAGCTGTCCCGCCTCGGATGGCAGAAGATCACGGCGTGCTTCGGGATGTCGGACATCGAACATTTCCCTTTCATCGGCTCGAGCATATTTCGGCGCATCGCGAGCGGCGGCGTTTCGCGATTCGAACGACCGAGCCGCGATCCGGTTCATGACGCGGGCTGCCGATCGGTCCGCGGTCGCCACACCACTGGTGCGCTCCACAAGGCAAAAAGCAGGAATGCGCCAATCCACAAGATCGCGGCGACCTCGAGCAGCGATTGGTAGGCGTCCGGCAGCAGCTCGGCCGCAACCCGCACCACGCCGGCGGCATTGACCGAGAGGTAAATGACCACCGCCAGTCTGTCAGCGGCGAGCGGGCGACCCGTGTGTCCACGACAGACCCGCGTCATCACCGCCAACACCATGGTGCCGATCGCGCCCGCCGTCAGCGCATGGACAGCGGCGGATTCGGGAATGACCGGCGCGATGACGGCCAGGCCGAGCAGCGCGGCGCCGACGATCATCCACAGATAGCCGGCGTGAAGGATCCATAGCAGTGGCTCGTCGAGTGTTGTCCAGCCTTTCCAGCCGAGAAACCGGGCGAAGGTCAGCGCCGCGCCGAGCAGCAGAAGCAGGCCAGCCGGCAATGCCGCGGGAAACAGCGCCCAGGCGAGCAGGCCGGTGTGGAGCGTGGCGCTGCCGACCCCGTCGAGCCAGCGATGGGAGCGAGGCAGGGCGGCGGCGCCGCGCCTAGCGAGCCAGTTACGAGTTAACGTCGGCACGATCCGCGCTCCGACGACCGAGATCAGGGTGATCACGGCCGCGAGCGCCAGTCGCCAGCCGAGGCCGGTCGGAATTCCGACTCCGGCTGCTTCGAGATACATCAGCGCGTCCGCCACCGCGAGCAAGGCGATCGGGATCGGCATCATGAAATTGCGCCTGCTCCGCGCTGCGACAATTTCCCGCGCGACGAGCAGCGCAAGAGCCAGCGGGAAGGCGACGTCCGTTGCTGCGACGATCCAAAACGGCGCCAGCGCGGAAAACAGGTTCAAGACACGGCCGAGCGCCCATAAAAGCGCCAACAGAGCGAGAAGCGATCCGTTGATCGGCGGACGACCTGTCCAGCTGGCGACCGCCGTCAGGATGAACCCCGCGATCGCCGCCAGCACGAATCCGAACAGCATGGCATGAATGTGCCAGGACACCGCGGGCAGCGCGGTGTTCAATGGTCGGCCGCCGACGAAGCTGATGATCCAGACAGCCAGCGCCAGAGCGATCCAGCAACTCCCCATCAGGAAGAAGGGGCGGAAGGCTACCGAGAACAAAGCGTTGCCGTCCCGAGACATCGCACCTTTCCCGCTATGGCCGAACTCATTGCGAAGAACCGATTAGCGCGATTGCGGCGATTGCGTTTGCGCCAGCGCAATCTTCTGGGCGCATGGCTTCCCGCTCTTTGGGCGGCGAATTCCGATGCACGCCCCCTGTATCGATCAGGTCGTCGGCCGTCTCCCGATCCAGCCAGGTGGGTCGCTCGCGGGAAACGAGTCTTTGGAGGCTTGGTCGATACAGTCGTCCGCCGCTTTCAGGCGGCGCTCGGCCCGCTGGCGGATTTCGGCCGCGATGGTTTCATGGATGCCGGAACGACTTTGCTCGATCTGGTCTTCGATATCGACCGCACAGGAACAGACATGTTCGTGAACGGCCGTTTCGACATGCTGGTCCAGCGGCGCCGCGGGCGTCTCCCGCCTCAGTTCAAGAACCCGTATCACCGAAGCTTCGATCGCCTCGGGGCTGAAGGGATCGTCATATTCGTGGGTCATGGCTCGGTTCCGTCACCTGTTCGCGGGTCTTCTCCAGTCCGAACCGATCGGGCGGCGATCCGTTGCGGCGAATCCGCGAATAGATGGTTTGCTCGCTTCTCAGGGCCGCATCGTTCCTTCGGCATCGGGCGTCGTCGTTCCTGCCAGGCCGCGATGGCTCGGCTGCGCCACTTCGGCTTCCTGCCGCCGGCCGACGCCGGTCAGCCGGGCGAGCGGCGGGTGGAGCGGGCTGAGCTTGATCAGGAAGTCGATCGCCATCAGCACCGCGGCCGCCGCGAACACCACGTCGCCGGGCAGCCGCATCCACTGCCAGAACAAGGTGTCCTTGTAGAAGGCGCTGCTGCGCGCATAGGCGAGGCCGTGCTCGTAGACGGCGGCGAGCTGCGGCCAGCCTATGGGGAAGAAGTTGAGCAGGATCCACAGGATCAGCCCGGCATTGTACAGCCAGAACGCCCAATAGCCGAGCTTCGAGCTGAACCGCATATGCCCCGCGGTGATGTAGCGCAGGCAGAAATAGACGAGGCCGATCGCCAGCAATCCGAAGGCGCCGAACAGCGCGGTGTGCGCGTGGTTCAGCGTCAGGAAGGTGCCGTGCTCGTAATAATTGACCAGCGGCGCGTTGAGCGTGCCGCCGCCGAACACGCCCGCGCCGACGAAATTCCACACCGCCGCGCCGATCACATAGGTGTAGGCAAGGCCGTATTTGAACTCGCGATCCTTGCGGATCAGGCGGTATTGCTGGATCGCCTCGAGGATCAGCAAGACGAGCGGCAGCACCTCGATGAACGAGAACATGCTGCCCAGCGGAATCCACAGGCTGGTCGCACCTGCCCAGTAGATGTGGTGGCCCGTCCCGAGAACGCCGCCGAGGAAGATCAGGATCAGCTCGAGATAGACCGACCGTTCCGCCAGCTTGCGCGACACCAGCCCCACCGCCATCAGCAGATAGGCGCTCATCGCCGCGGCGAAGAACTCGAACGACTGCTCGACCCAGAGGTGGACGACCCACCAGCGCCAGTAATCGGTGATCGAGAAGGATTTCTCGATGCCGGTCAGCGGGATCATGCCGAATAGATAGAGCAAGGCGATATTGGCGGTCGCCGCCCAGATCAGGTTCTCCAGCCGGATATGGCCCGACCAGAATTGCCGGGTCGCGCGCCAAGCGACCTCGCGGGTCGGCCACAGCGCCCGGAATACGATGAGGCACCAGAAAGCGAGCCCGGCGGCGAACAGGATCTGCCAGAAACGGCCGAGCTGGAGATAGGACAGACCCTGGTTGCCGAACCAGAACCAGCCGCGGTCGATCCAGCCCATGATGCCGGCATAATCGCCGATCAGCGCGCCGGCGACGATGACGAGCGTCGCCCAGAACAGCAGGTCGACGAGCAGGCCCTGCCGTTTCGCCTCGCGCCCGCCTGCCATCGCCGGCGCGAGGAACAGCCCGGCGCCGATCCACGCCAGGCAAATCCAGATGATCGGCGCCTGGATATGCACGTCGCGCAGGAAGTTGAAGGGGAACAGCCGGTTGATATCGTAGCCGTAGAAGCTCGTTCGATCGTAATAGCTGTGGGCCATGATCGTGCCTGCGGCGATCTGGACCAGTAGGAGAGCGGCGACGACGAGGAAATATTTGCCGACCTTCCGCTGGCTCTGTGTCAGCGGCAGGAAATCGCTGAGCACCGGGTCCATCGGCGCGTCGTCGGGGTGGTTGAGGAAGGTTTCGTAGATGAACAATACCAACCCGAAGCACAGGAAGGTGAAGCAGAAGCTGGCCCAGGTCCAGATGAAGGTGGAGGTGCTGGGCACGTTGCCCACCGCCGGCTCGTAAGGCCAGTTCTGGGTCCACGACGTGTCGAGCCCCGGCCGCCGCGCCACCGTGGTGATCGCGGAATAGATCAGGAAATCGGCGGTCTTGAGCGCGAGGCGCGGATCGAGGCTGTAGGCCGGCGTCCAGCCCTCGGCCGGATTGGCGGTGGCGAGTGTCGTGGCGGTATCCTGCCTGACCGATACGATCGCCGTGGCAACCTCATCGGGCAGCACCACTTGCTTTTGCGTCAGGTCGATGCCCTGCAACTCGCGCTGCATCGCTGTCCGCACCGCGGCGGCATCCTCCGGCGACAGCCCCGCTAGTACCCGCCCGTAGCGCGATATGGCGATCGCGTTCGAAGTCGCGTCGGCGAGGCTGACGAGCAGGGTCGCGGTGTAATCCGGGCCGTAATAGGAGCCCATGCCGTAGATGCTGCCGAAGTCCATCAGGTCGGCTTTCTGGAAACCGCCCTTGCCGGCGACGATGTCGTCGCCCGTCATCAGCGGCGCGCCCGATCGGGTCACGAAGCGATCGGGCTGCGGCGGCGTGCTATCGTATGTTTCTACCGTCGCCCACGCCATCAGCGCGAAACAAGCCACGGCGACAACCAGCAGAATCCATTTGAGGACGCTGCTCACCGGATCGGGGGAAACGCGAACTTCGGGATCGACACTCGACGCCATCGAAACCTCCGCTTGCCGAAACTCTATTTCGTTACGTCTCTATATCGAATCGGCGCCACTCGGACCAGCCAAGGGTCGGGAGCACGAGCAGCACACGGATAAACAGGAACGATCGACGAGCCGCCGGCCGATCATAATCGCTTGCGAGCGCACAGGAGTTGAGCTGGCGCAAATCCCTGGCGCGGTCGGAAGACTATGGCTGTGGCGCAAACAGAGTGCTTCGATATGCCCAATCCGTCGTACCAGGTCGGCCTCCTTTTCAGGAGGGGGTGACATGCTGATCGAAGTCGAGGCGACGCCGAACCCGGCGACGCTGCGTTTTCTGATGCCGTCGCCATTGCCGCTGCGCGAAGCCGCGGCGTTCAATCATGACGTCGAGCACCGCCCTCGCATCGCCGATCGGCTCCTGCGGATCGCCGGCGTCGGAGACGTGCTGCTCGCTCGCGAGTTCGTCGCCGTCAGCCGCGCGGCCTCCGCGCCCGACTGGGCCGAGTTGCGGTTCGATGTGCTGATGGCGCTGACGGAAGCGCTCGACGCCGGGGATGACGCCGAGTTGGAGCATTGGGCGCCGGAGGAAGCGCCCCGAACCGCCACGCCGAGCGATCCGATCGAGGCGCAGATCGTCGATATCCTGCGCACGCGCATCGCCCCTGCCGTGGGCCGCGACGGCGGCAACATCACGCTGGTCAGCTATCGCGACGGCGTCGCGATCGTCGAAATGCGTGGCGCCTGCGGAGGATGCCCGTCGGCGCTGATGACGCTCAAGCGGAGCGTGGAGACGACGTTGAAACGCTACGTGCCCGAGCTCGAGCGCGTCGAGGCGCAGCAGGAAACGAAGACGCACAAGCCGTTCTGGAAGACCATGCTGGAGGCGCGCGGTGCCCGCTTTCGCGCCTGACGCGGCTCAATGATAGCCGATGTCGTGACGCACCTTGCCCCTGAACACCCAATAGGACCAGCTAGTGTAGGCGAAGATGATCGGCAGCAGGAACAGCGTGCCGATCAACAGAAAGGCCTGCGTGTCTTCCGACGAGGCGGCCTGCCACAGGGTGTAGGTGCGCGGCACGATATAGGGCCACAAGCTGATCGCGATGCCGATATAGGACATCACGAACATTCCCATCGCGGCGACGAAGGGAATCGCGTCGTGATGGTGGCGGCCGAGCGCGCGCCACTCGAGCAGCGCGAACAGCACCGTGATGATCGGGATCGGGGCTAGGTACAGGATATTGGGCCAGGAGAACCAGCGGTTCGCGATCGCGTCGCTGGCGAGCGGTGTCCAGATGCTGACGACGCCGACTGCTATCAGTACGCCGATGAAGGCGATCCGCCCCATACGGCAGGCGAACGCCTGCAGATCGCCCTCGGTCTTGAGGATCAGCCAGCCGGCGCCGAGCAGCGCATAGCCGAACAGCAGCGCCACGCCCGTGAGCAGCGAGAAGGGTGTGAAGCAATCGAAGCTCGATCCGGTGAAATGCCGGCCATCGACCTGGAAGCCCTGGATGAACGCGCCGAGCACGATGCCTTGCGCGAAGGTCGCGATGCCCGAGCCATAGGTGAAGGCGTGGTCCCAGAACGTCTTGTGCTCGGCATCGCGATAGCGGAATTCGAACGCGACGCCGCGGAAGACGAGCGCAAGCAGCATGATCGCGACGGGAAAATAGACCGCGGGGATGATGATCGCGAACGCCAGAGGGAAGGCCGCGAGCAGCGCGAGGCCGCCGAGCACCAGCCAGGTCTCGTTGCCGTCCCAGATCGGCGCGACCGAGTTCATGATGAGGTTGCGCGCCTCAGTGTCGGGGGCGAAGCCGAACAGGATGCCGACGCCGAGGTCGAATCCATCGAGCAGGACGTAGAAGAAGACCCCGAGCCCCAGGATCAACGTCCAGATCGGCACCAGATCGATCGTGGTCATCGGTCCTCCTCCGCGCCCGACGGAAGCGCATGGATCGGGCCTTCCGGCCGCCCGCTCTCGACCGGTCCTTCCACCGGCTTCGCCTCGGGCCCGCGCCGCACGATCCGCGCCATCAGCAGGATGCCCGCCGGGAACATGATCAGATAGGCGAGCATATATCCCGCCAGCGTCAGCGCGACGTCGCCGCCGGTCAGCGAGGGCGAGACCGAATCGGCGGTGCGCAACAGGCCGTAGACGGTCCAGGGCTGCCGCCCGACCTCGGTCGTCGTCCAGCCGGCGATGACGGCAACGAAACCAAGCGGCGCGGCGAACTCGCAGATGCGCAGGAACGTCCGGTTCTCGTACACTTGTCCGCCGCGTCGCATCGCATTACCGATCAACACCACGGCCAACATGATGAGCCCGATCGCGACCATGATGCGGAAGGCGAAGAAGGTGATCGCCACCGGCGGCCGCTCGTCGGCGGGCCATTCCTTGAGGCCGCGGATCGTGCCGTTGGGATCGTGCGTCAGGAT
>Ga0164242_10004913_pt1 | contig 14936 bp, 12 predicted proteins | sample OricomgcompostMG_FD_108783 | JGI IMG/M metagenome (GOLD analysis project Ga0164242, IMG submission 108783) | Miracle-Growth compost microbial communities from Emeryville, California, USA - Original compost - Miracle growth compost (MG) ... | reverse complement strand
TATAATCAGTCAGCGAATTAGCGTTGTACACCTCTCGCTCTTCTGGCGTGTCGTTGACAATATCGCGCCAGGTAGAGGCTTCAGTGATCATACTCATCTTTATATTATACCACTAAAGCTTATATAAGTCAATATATTAGCTGATGAAGCAAGAGCTACTTCTTGAGGTATTTGCCAGCCACACTTAGCGCGAATGATGGCAAAATAATAAAGATAGTTGCTTGGAACAGCTTAGAGACGATTTTGGTAAACAAATTACTCCCCTCGCCTGGGTCGGTCCCGGTAAATACCAATATAAGCCCCAGCACGCCAAATGCTAGTGATGCTGCTATAAATACGCGAGTTGCTATCTTTTGCATAGTCTTAGTATACTCCTTGGCAAATGTATAATAAACGAGTGAGCTTATATATCTTACTTCACTCGTCTAAGACAGTGCGTGCTGCAAATACTACGACACATGTACCGCTTGGTGTACCGCAACTACTGCCCCGTGCTGAGGAGCTCGCTGCTATGTGGCGTAGTGACTCGCTTGCGGATATTCAATTGCGTATGAAGATAAGCGCCACTAAGGCAAATGAAGTGCAACAGCTGTTCGCCAAATGGTCGACACAGCCTGTGAGCCAAGTGCCCGCAATCGATGCATTTATTGGTGATATCTACTCTGGCTTACAAACTCACACGCTTACTACCAGCGATCGCGCCTACGCACATCAGCACATGCTCATATTATCTGGCTTATATGGTGGTTTGCACGCATGCGACGGCATTATGCCCTATAGGTTAGAGATGGGCTATAAACTGCCAAATGGCAGTAGTATGTACGGCTATTGGGGCGATGCTGTCGCTAAGCTGCTGCCTACGGATGCGCATGTTATTGTTAACCTATCTGCCGTCGAATATACCAAGGCATTATTGCCTTACACGAGCACCACTGTTATTACACCAAAATTTCTCACTGTTAGTATAAAGACCGGCAAGCCGGCCTTTGTGACCGTGCACACCAAAATTGCTCGAGGCGCCTTTGCTCACTGGCTTATCACCAAGCGTATTCAAGACCCATCGCAGCTAAAACAATTCACCGACCTTGGCTATCAATACGATGCCACCCAAAGCACCTCTGCCGAGCCAGTATTCATCTGTCAAACATTTGGTGGATTGGGGTTGAGTGTACGGAAAAATAAGGACTGGTTACAGTCTGTCATTAAATAATAAGACAAAGAAAAGTCCGGCGAAGAAAAACATAGGGTTCGCCATGCCTATAGTAAAGATAATCGACCCGAGCAATATCATCCATGATTTTGATGATAGACCTTTTCTTTTCGGAGACCTTGCCATAGTGTAATATATTCTACATTACCTGAAGTGATTCTATAAACCTCTTTAAGTCGCTCCAGTCATCAACGAAATAGTCGATACCCCCGATAACGTATTACTCGCATCGTTGTAAGCCGTTAGCTTTAATAGCAGTCTTGTCTCGGGTAGGTGCCTTCATCCAGCTCGCTGCAATATTTTTCCTATACATTACGCTGTAGTGTCTTTGTAGGCATGCTCTCCTAGGGTGAGCTTCGTAGTTCTAGTCGGGCACTAATTTATATCATTTATAACCTTGGCAATCCTAAGAGCCAAACTCATCAAGTCATGGGCCGTCTCAGCGTTCATACGGTCCTTACTGCGACTAATCGCTCGGTCGATTAGATAGAGAAGCTCTCGAGATAAGGCTATTATTTTATCACGCTCGTAGTAGGCATACATACCAGCCCCTCTTAACTCGAGTAGCTCCCTCAGTTTTATAACTACACGCATAATATCCTCACTAATACCAGGATGAATCTTATTTGTCTGTATGATCATCTCTATATCATGTGCGGCATCAAGGATGGTGATCCGCTCAAAATAGCTAGTTTGATGAGTGGTATTAAATGATCTGATCTTGTCATGGATGGATTGTTCGCTAGTTATCTTATCAAGTCGGTTCTCTTCGATCTCTCTTATCTTCCTGACCTCTTTGATGGCCTCGCTATCGACTTTGTCGCCTCCTGACTGATAGAATTCTAAGAAGCGATCCGCAGTATAAATATGAAAGTCTACATCTGCCTTATCGAGCATCTCTCGCTTTAATTCTGGGCGAGGCTGAATTCGCTCGTTATTCTTAATAAGCCACCAGTCCTCCTTGATGTCGCCTGAAATAAAAATGATCGGCTTTTTTACAGTCTGTGCATGGTCAATGATCTGCATCCATAAGATGAGATCTCCATATTTCCGGTTGTCTGTTTTCTTAGCGTCTCTGTACCCAGGTGGAATATTATTCTTGTATCTCCCCTCGCCTAGTTTATATAGGTTGTTTAACTCAACTTCCGAGTATTTTTTGCCTGTGGCATTTTCGAATAGATCATTGATTCTATTGAGCATCTCATCATTTTTTGCCCACTTCGGGTGGGCTTTTTTGGCTTGTTTAATCTGGCTCTCTGCACCAGACAGGCCCTTGCTAATTTCTTTGCTAATTGCCGACAGATCTAAGAAAGGATGATTTTTGTACTTATTTGCAATATCAGACTTAGCCTTTTCAAGCATCTTGAGCATAGCGTCGTATGAGCCCTCATACTCACCAATGACGTCTAGTCTATTCTCGTAGAACTCTAGCCCCACTTGATACGGGATCCATATTCTATCTTTTTTCTTCAACTCAGCAAGAACACCCAAGAATTCGTCAACAGTATCACGACTATATCGATACATATTCAGGAGAGTATTTGCGTCGAATACAAATAGTGCTGTTTTCCACAGCTCTTCTATCCCACTTTGATCAAACCTATGATACTCACGAAAGGTCTCTTTCATCTAGGCTCTCCTCCAACTAGCTTGTGTAGATTCCATATTACCGTATGCGCTAACTGCTCCAAAATACTTTTGGTATCACGAATTTCATTCCGTGTCCAACTCGGGGTGTTGGCGATTGTATGTAGCATGATAATGTGCTGCTCGGAATTCATCATTCATTAGTATACTTGTGAAGCCGTGTTTTGTCTTCATGGACCTTTAAGTGCTTGCAATATCAAGATGTTGGATGATACTACGTGCATGAAATTCGATAAACGTTGGAGGTAAGGCATTGCCAATCATCATGGCGATACCTGTTTTACCAGCTTTAAAAGAAAACTTGTAATCTGATGGGAAGGTCTGAAGAAGTGCCGCCTCTCGAAGGGTGATAACCCGGTTTTCCTCTGGATGCAGGAAGCGACCTTTGGATGGATTATTGCACCCGCCAGTTATTGTCGGTGATGGCTTATCCCATGCCATGCGACCATAGACATCTTTGAATCCAGCTGTGCGCTTATGACACTCGAGTTGGTATTCTTCTCCGAGGTCAGTCCGACTCCCGCCATCCTTAGGTATCATTGCAATAAGCCTTCTTACCCTATCGGTAGGCTTGCCAAGCTTATCGTGTAGGGGGTCATTACTCGAGCCGGCAGTTGGTAGGAAGGAAATGGCATCGCGAACGGTTGCCATTTTGTCTTCGTCTAGTTCTTGTTTCACTACCTCTATATTACCAAACCGAGAGGCCAGCATGATCATACGTCTACGACCCTGGGGCACGCCGTAATTAGACATCTTCAGGACCTTATGATCGACTTTATAGCCGATACCCTCAAGCTCATCAATCAATTTTTTCAACCGGCTATCCCTGTCAAGGGCTGGCACGTTTTCCATCATGATAGATTTTGGCTTGAATGCGATGGCGAATCGAAGGACTTCGTAAACAAGCTCATTCCTAGGATCATTCCTCTGGCCCCTATTGCGGGTACCGATCGTGGAATAACCCTGACATGGTGGACAACCAGCCAGCAGGTCCAGCTCTCCAACCTTCAAGCCAAGCTCCTCCATATACTCCAGAGGGTCAACTTTTGTAATGTCACTGATTTTGAGGTTAGTAGCTGGGTGATTCATCTTATAGCTTTCAGCATACACCGGGACGCTTTCGATGGCACCTACTACACTAAAACCTGCTTGGCTTAATCCCTGGCTTAGCCCACCTGCGCCGCTAAATAGATCAATAGCCGTTCGTTTTTTCACTCTTATACTCCCTACTTAACCATAATACAATCTAATGACCATTGTAGCCGGTCTAGGCGATTATGGGTAGCCCTTCTTTTTAAAAAGGTTACGCTTGTTGATAAATGGCTTGTGTTGAATAATAAGTTAGTATGAGTACTAGTAGAAAATTAGCTATGTCTTTTGATCCGAATGTCATCGATGACCTTGGGGCTAAGCTATATTCGACGCTACCCCCAATCATCGCTGAGCTCATTGCTAACGCTTATGATGCGCGCGCCACAAAGGTAGAAATTATTCTTGACGAGAACGACCCTAACAATAAGACGATCACGGTCCGGGATGATGGAGTAGGTATGAACTTCAGTGATATTAATAGTCATTACCTAGTTGTTGGACGAAAGAAGAGAGATGGCAAAAGTGACGGAACAGATGTGTATGAAGAGCGAGCGCCGATTGGTAAAAAGGGTCTGGGAAAACTGTCATTTTTTGGCATAGCCGAAACTGCAATTATCACGACTGTTAAGTCTGGCAAGAAAATCGAATTCGTAATGGACCTTGATAAAATCCATTCTTCGTTAGGAAAGTATGAACCTGAATTCAAGGAGCAAGCTACCTCAGAGAGGGATGGAACTCTAATAGTACTCACGAGGATCAACCGTAAAACAGGTTTTGATGCCAATGCGCTCGCAAAAAGCATATCTAACTACTTTATTCTTGACGATGACTTTAACGTGTTGATCAAAAAGGCAGACGACAAACAATTCATAGAGGTAGATAATTCACTCAGATACAAACACAAAGATCGTAATCCAGAATACTCATGGACATTTCCCGATACCGCGCTAAGAAAAGAAATCAAACAATTCTCGTTTTCATCGAGTATACGCGGAAAAATTATACTATTTGACAAGCCAGTTAGACCCAATCTTCGAGGGGTAACCTTGTTTGCTAGGAAAAAACTAGTTAATCTACCTGAATTTTTCCCGGTACAGGGGTCAAGTTTCTTCTACCAATACCTCACTGGGTGGCTAGAAGTCGACTTTGTAGATGATCTCCGCCCTGATGTCATTTCTACCAATCGAAGCAGTTTAGCCTGGAATGACCCCAGCCTTGATGAACTGAAGGGCTTTCTGGAGGAGGTTATCAAGCTGATTCACAGAGAATGGCGACAGCTCGAAACCGAAAAGGCTAGAAAAAGCTTGTCTGATAATCTTGGCGTTGACACCGATAGCTGGCGTGAAAGCAATAAAAATAATAAGATAATCACGAAAAATATCGATAAGCTGGTCCCTCTTCTTGATGACCCAGAGAAAATCCCACAGAGTGACCTTGTCAAAATGTTTGATATTGTGCATAGCCTAGCTCCTGAACACGCCGATTTCACGTTGTGGAGAAACTTAAATAAAACACTAAAGGAAAACGAAATAGTTAAAGAGAAATTTTTCGCTGGTAAATACCTCGAGGCCGCTCGTGAAGCCGTACAGCTATACGAAACTGAGGTGCAAACCGTTGCTGGGAGTGAGGAGATAGGCCAAGCTCTGATGGGAGAGGTTTTCGGCGCAGACAGTAGCAAACCAATAAGTGTGACAGATAAATCGACTGAGAGTAAAAGAAACATCGATGAAGGCCAGAAATTTCTATCGATGGGGGTAATGACTGGCTTTAAAAACCCTGCAGTTAGTCACACTAGCCTTACTGAGGGGCTGAGAAATGGGAATTTTACTGACAGGGATTGCCTGGATATCCTGAGTACTATATCTTATTTATTTAACAGGCTTGAAAGACGGACATCGCCTAAGCAATAATCTCTAATATTCTACAATATCCCGTAAGCCAGAATCATAACGATAATTAATGATCTCGCCGCTGATCATCAAACTGATTGCTCTATCAATCACTTCAATCGGTACGACATACCATTCGCTTGGCACATGATCCTTATCGCCGGAGTTAATGGACAGGTCGAGCTTTACATCACTAAAAAAACGATGCAACAAATGCTCAAGCTTTTGAGTGTTCATATTGAAGCATTTGTACGTAGCCTCTACCGCTACTGGTGCCATAAGATATGTCGGGTCCTTTTCGGCATCGCGTATTCGATCCTCAACTGAACCCGTCGTAAAGCCAATTTTGTATAAATTAAGCAAGTCTTGCACTCGAGTATCTTCACTCAGTGAGCTGAGAACGTAAATATAACCTGTTGCATGGTCTTCATCCGTCTCATCACTCCATTCTTCCATAGACTGGAATCCTGATGGCACAATTCGAGCACCTTCTTTTGCTCGATACAGTGTTCGAGCGAAAGAGCGGAGCAAAATATTATTTTCGGTACCATTTTCATACACAACGTGTAGACGAGCATTTACTTTTCCGTTCGACTTAAAGCTGTCGTCCCTATCTTCAACATAGGCAAGTATGCCATTAAACACAAAATATCGCCCTGCTATGATCTGGTACTCACTACTAATGGTCTCTCGCAGCATGTTGCCTGTCGATAAAGCTACATGTATATCTTTAAAGCCCTGCTCATATTTATCGAAATCTTTCGCCTTGTGTGCTCGTGCGATATTCTCTGCTTTTTTGATATTCTTGGGCACATTCTTTATAGTGAGGATGCCAGTCGGGTCGTCCAAGAGTCCGAAATTATCATCCTTGAATATGTCATCTACACTTTCAGGGGGATTTTCTGGCCTAAGTAGCTCGTTATGATCGATCGACAGTAACGCTTCAACCTTCGCGTCGTCAAGCATAATCGCTCGTAGACGGACGCCGAGCTTTCGCTCGTTGATATCTGTTGTGTTAACGTCTGGTATACGACCATTCTCAGCATAAAAATCATTGATCTCAAGAAACGAGCTTGCAAGCCGGTCATCTGAAGTGACAGCCTTATTGCGTGGCGTTATCTTCAGTAGATCATGCTCGTCACTGTCAAATATTTTCTTTAAACGATCAGACATCACATGACCTCACGCTCAGCCTCTTCAGCCTTCTTACGACGTAAGTATGCCAGCACTTCAGCCATGCGCTTCTCTTGTTCATCATGAGCATTAATATCTGGCTTTCGCCCACGTACTTCATAGAAGAGTTTGATTTTTGGCCATAATAACTCAGCTTCTTCCTCGGTTACATCAATTCGGGTCGAAGCGATTGCCTCCTGTATGGTCCGCAGCACCTGTGAAGTGACCGACTTAGACAGAATCTCAAATGCTTTCTGGAATGGGTTTACAGAATCAATCAGATCGATGTTGATATCTTCGATGTTGACGAACTTATCAGCCATCTTGATGAATTGCCGGCCACCAACTTCTTTTCGCTCACCATTCTTGATAGCGGAATCGACTACAACTTGTTGGCGCAGCTCCTCGACCTCTTGCTCACTCAGGTCTGGGTAGCGCTCACGAATAATCTTCGGCACAAGAACTTTGTTTGTCACTTCAGGATCGAGGTTGCCTGCCGCTGCCTTGATGAATGTCTCATCTTGCAAGATATTTGCCTTCAGATCATTCAGGTCGGTCTCAACGATCTGCTTCACTCGCTCAGTACTCGGCTCTATGAAGCCTTTGATACGAAGTACGCCCTTCTTCGGTGTTTCGCCGTCGTCTTCTGGACGCTTTGCTTTGAACTTGAAGTTTGGCGCGAGTACCTGTTCCATAAGTAATGAACCCGTAATTGCCTTCAGCATATTGTTTACAGATAGCTTAACCTCATCAGTAGTCGCAGCAGGTTCGGCTACAAGGTTCGTAAACTGCGCATGCGTTTTGTTGAAGCTATCACGAGTACAGCGTCCAATAATCTGGATGATCTCGGTTAGTGACGCTCGATATCCCACTGTCAGCGCGTGCTCACAGAATGGCCAGTCGAACCCTTCCTTCGCCATACCAAGCGCGATAATTATATCAACTGCGTCGATATCTTTTTTTGCAACCTGACTCAAATAAGCAAGAGTCTCGGCACGTTTTATCTGATCAGTATCATCCACAAGATCTGCAACTTTAATGATTTTTCCATCGTCACTGCGCTTGACGTGGATAATACCAGTACCGTCGTCTTGATCAACCACTTCACCGATACTGCTGAGTATAAGTCCAACTTCTTCAATCTTATCTTTGGTCGATTCGCCACTATTTACATTTGGAATATGAATAATCGTTTTCTTATCAGTATCAAGAATCTCATGTATTGCAGAAGTATAGCGCCCTTGGTAGAAATGATAGCCAATACCCAGCGACTTTAGATATTCATATCCGTTGAGTTGGTCGTAATAGTTAAATGTTACTGGCCGAAACAGAGCCTCATCTTCAGGAGATAGAATTGGTACCGCATCGCCGCGGAAGTATGATCCAGTCATCGCGACGACATGCACGTCGCTACCATGCATAACATCGCGCAACAAGTTACCGAGCCGGCTTGAGCCTACGTCAGATGAAACATGATGAAATTCGTCAATCGCTAGTACCGTACCATTAAACACGTCTGGCGATAATGCCTCGAAAGCGAAGCGAAGTGTCGCATGAGTACAAACTAGAATAGGGTCACCGTTGCCCATAAATTGAACAAAGGCATCAACTTTACTTTTCTCAGTGCCAGGCGTACAGAGATTATTTTTATCATCAACTTCCCAATCTGCAAAGAACCCATGCGATTTTAAGTCGGTCGTTTCAAATGAAGCGCCAATAGATCGTTCTGGTACCGATACGATTACTTTCTTTCGGCCCTGATTAAATAGCTTGTCGAGACCAACAAACATCAATGCGCGCGACTTACCTGAGGCTGGCGGTGCTTTCACGAGTAGGTGGCGACTATTGCGTTGCTCATACACACGCTGCTGCATCTCACGCATCCCCATAGTATCAGTGCTCACGCTTTCACCTGTCTGATCGTATTCGATATCAACTAAGTTCACTGGCTGTTTTTCACTCGTCATCGATTTCTCCTCTCACTTGCTGTCATTGTCTCGTAAAGATCAAACAAATGAGCGAGCCGCTCCTCGTCATTCTCAAATTGTTTCTTTCGATATACAGTATCAACCACAGAATCGAGTTCCTCATGTGCTTTGCGTAAATCTTCGGGCATTTTATCTGGATCATACAGTTCCGCCAGGGTTTTTTCGGGATGACTTTCACGAGCATCGAGCACGGCAAATACTTTTTCCTCAATAGCCTTCTTCTCTACTTCAGTAAGAGGTGGGACCGGAAAGTTATTATAAACAATCGCCGAAGAATACCGGATACGAGTTTCAAGCTGGCCAGCAACGGCGCGCACCCATACCATGTGCATTCGAGATGAAATGAGACCAAATACATACGGCTCCGCATTGTATATTACCTGGCCTGCATTTGATATAACTGTCTTGTCGTCTAGATATGCAATAGGGATGTAATCTCTACGTTCAGATGTAGTCGACGGAATCATTATTGAATTGCCAGGTTGCTGCGTCCAAAAGTAGAATCTATTTGGGTGCGCTGCAAGTTTCTTTGTACTTGCCTCCGTGCTCTTTTCTCTATGGGCGGTAACACTATTGAGTCTAGCGTTTATGAAGTTTGAGGACCTAGCCCGTGCGACTTCTTGATCTTTTATCACGAGACACCAACGATGTTTACCCTTAAGTAGCTCCTCGGCGCCCATATAATTTAAGATGAACTCAGAATATCCAGACATATCCAGCTCACGTTTCTCCTCTTCATTTAAAAGTAGTGAGCCACCATCGTTTGGCATGTTACCAAAAGTTGCTACTGGTATTTTTGATAGAGGCTTACTTCTGCGGGAAATGAAAACTTGCTTTGTAGGACTCAGATAGAAATTGATATAGTCGACACTCAGCCATATCCCGTCACGGTTAATCTTCTTTGGTGCGGACGACTCATTTCTTAAATTGATGATCACGCAGGTTACACCAGCTGATCCTTTCGCGCTATTCGACCACTTAAACGAGGTATACGCATATCCAATCTCAAGGCCCATCTCAATTATTGATGGCCAGAGCAAAGATACCTGCTCGCCCTGCGTTATGGAATTCGTTGTCACGAAGCTTAATTGAGCGCGACTGCTTGATACGTACTCCGCCCCCTTAATGAACCACACACTCACATAGTCAAGGCTCTTGTATTTCGGACTTAGGGGCTTTATATCCTCCTTCTGCGACTTATGTTGGTTTCTACTACCAAGATAAGGCGGATTGCTTATCAGGTAAATTTCCTCATCGCCGTTGTTTGGACAAACCTCACGCCAATTGATACGCGCAGCGTTCGCATGTACGATATTCCCCGATTCCTTTAGTGGAATAAGTGGCAAATCAATACCAAACTTTTCTGTAAATTCTAGATTCATCTGGTGTTTCGCGAGCCACAATGAGAGAATTGCCACCTCATGAGGGAAGTCATCGATTTCAATGCCGTAAAAATTCTCGATATTGATACGCGAACCAAACATTATCTGCTGCGATTGACCAGTAAGTTCTGCTTGGCGTCCTAGGATTGCATGTTCAAGTCGGCGAAGTTCCTTGTAGGCGATAATTAAGAAGTTGCCAGAACCACAAGCTGGGTCAAAAATCTTGATAGCACTAATGCGAATAAGTAGCTTCTCAAGCTTCCGTGTATCATCGAAGCTATTGTTTAGCTCATCTTTTAGCTCATCTAGAAAAAGTGGCTCGATCGTCTTCATAATATTTGGCACACTCGTGTAGTGTTGGCCCAGACCTGTACGATTTCCAGGACGGACCACCGCCTGGAACATGCTTCCGAAAATATCTGGGTTGATATCGCTCCAGTCAAGCTTACTTCCTGACTCAAGCAAAAGGTCACGTGCAGCTTTATTGAAGTTTGGTATTTGCGAGAAATTTCTGAAGAGTTGGCCGTTCACATATGGGAAAGCGGCAAGGTGTGCTGGGTAGCCTTCCTTATCTGCATCATCAAGCGATGCGAACAGTATTTTCAGAAAATCTTTGAGGTCAGATCCATCTGTCTGCGTGTACGAGCTAATCGCATTACTAAATTGATTCTTCTCAAAAATATCGGTATCTTCAGCGAAGAAGCAGAACAGTAGCCGAGTAAAGAAGGTCGTCAGGTTATGCCATTCAAGAGCAGTCGTGTGGCCATTATATTCGATGAGAATATCGAATAGCTTTGCCATCTTCTCTGCTGCTTTTACATCGGCATGATTTTCAGCGAAAAACTGTGCCTTTTCCATGCCAGCCCACGGCAGGAAAAATGTATAATGCTTGTCAATCTCCCGAATGTCGATGTCTAGCGGCTCATTCGTGCGGGTGTCGATAGCAAGCAGCTTGTGGTAGTTTGTAACGATCACAAATCGCGTACTGTAACGTACAACTGTCGGATCAGTTTTTAAATCATCGACAATAGCATATAGCTCGTCGTCACTGGCGTCTGCGGGCTTAAAGTAAACTATGCCCTTCTGGGCAACTTCTGAATTCTTGTCGTTCGCAACGTTGAGGTGGCCGTTGCGTAGGCGTGTAATATTACCTGGCGCCCTACCGTAGGCCTCAAGTAGCTCAAAGATAAATTCTTTGTCATAGTTGAGTTTATTCCCAAGAGGTTTAATTTTATTTTCTATATCTTGCAGTGTTGTACTCATAAATCATTCTATTTCTGCGAATATGACGCAAAAACTCCCAGTTGCCGTGCTAGTCTATCTTTTCCGAATCAACCTTGTCTACACTGCCCTCGTCGTTCATTTGGCCACTCGCTTCTCTCGGGAATTATGTATGAAATCCCTGGTTATTATAGCACGAAAGACACCATATCAGGGGTGAACTTGCTATAATATAAAGTGGAATGAATAGAAATCGAGTTAAATTCTTTGGTCGCGGCGATTTGTCGGTCGGACTGTATCTGGATAGGCTCAAGACCATTGTCGATTCTATCAACCCAGCCACACATGTGATAGGCTCACTTAATGACGCTTTGGAATTATTCAACATTGCAAAGTTTATCGATGAGGGTCTATTTCATAGGAACTGGTCGCAGGATTACACCGACGAACTCAAGACGATAAGTCCGAAAATAAAGGACCTAGTCGCCAGATACTTTAATACATTGACGCCTGAAGTAGTTGTCGATGAGGTTAAAGGACTTTATCGTGAATATTACGAAGATTTTATAGCACTGTTCACGCAGTACGACCTAGGGCGTAAGGTTGCCGAAGCGGACTTCAAAAGCCTTTTTGAAGAGTCTAGCTTATCGGTGCACGACATCTTGCAGTCAAAATACCTTGTAGGCAAGTATCCAGCTGCCACTAAAGAGTTATTTCTGTCAAACCCTAAGCATTTTGAGGTGTTTCTAGGCATGTACACATACTCTCGTAACGAGAAGAAGCTGTATATTCCAAGCAATATCACTAAGCAAGAGATGCTAGAGCTGTGTAACGGCTACATAGAATCGGACGATGCAAACCCCAACTATCTCGATGTGCTTGTCAGACCAATAAAAGGCTCTGAAAAATACATCACCCTTGACCCAGTTACCAAGCTGAAGATTAAAAAACGCACAGATGAGATACAGGAAAAGCTGTTTGGTGATATCGGTAAGAACGGGATACGGATTGGAATTGCAGTTTTGTCGTCGAAAGAGGCGTATGAGAAAGAGATACAATCAAGCTCGCCGACAGATATGATCGCTTATGTAGATAATAGTTGGCTAGAAGAACATCACGAATACCCTGATATCCTTAACGGCTTTCTACATATCTGGGAATTCTTTTCGGATGACTTAATATCTGAGATGCCAAGTTTCCCAAATAAAGAGATGAGTGCACTTATGCGACACATGGGTGTTACGACAACGAACTCCTATGAAATTGATATGTATTTTGATCTTAAACACCAGCTCGCCATTGGCAAGATGCAGATGGTAATGGAGCTACTGTCGAGGTATGACGTTCGCCTTGAGGACGTTATTGACTGGTTCTTCTCTACGTACTCTAAGGGAGAGTTTGGCGTGGAGTGGCTGCCATTAAACATGCCGAGTAAAGATGAAGTTACTGGCAACAAGACAGCAACGCTCTTTAGGGTTGAAGAGAGTATCAGAACTCAATATGGAGTCCTTGCTGCGCATGGGACTGTTGATAGGGAGATTGTTAATATGACAAGCACGCCAAGCCTAGCGAGCTTGCCAAGCTTCATCGAAAAGAAATATGCGTATTTTGATGGTGATCTATCTCGGACAATTGCTAATCTATTGTATTCTGACCAAACCTCTATAACACATATTGACGATGTCAGAAGCGGTCATGCCTTTATTAATCTGATAGCGAAACATAGTGTGAGGCTGTCTGACTTTCTCGAACACCAGAAGCCAGCGGTGCAATATCTTATTGACAGTGGAACTATCACTGTCAATAAGAATGGCATACTCGGACATGCTGACATAAATGAGCTGTATGTCTATAAGAAACTATATGCGGACGGAGTGGTTGGCTATCACCATAGCTCAAACGAAGTCCAATCTGTGCTTGATGACATGCAGAGCAAAGAGAGGGTTACCTTTAAGGATACATTGTTGTCTACACAAGAATCAGACTACCTGAACTTTGTGCTCAACAATAGTCAATTTGATAATAGCTGGGCTATAAGGAATATGTATCAACACGGCATGCCGTCCTACGAAGATGCTCATGTGTATGAGTACCACTATCGCATAGCACTCCTGGTACTTATTCACCACGTGATTAAGATAAATGATGAACTGATGCTCAGAAGAATATCGCAGGGTGAAGAGCCTGCTTATGTAGAGTTTGACTAGTTTATCCTTCCTTCAGCATACGCCTTTGCACGTTAGTCACTGCATGGCTGCGAAAAAAATATCTATTTGATTACTCCAGTATGAATCAACCATGTTTCTTGTGTGGTGTATTTTCACGTAATAACGGAAACTATCCAATGCTATTGACAGATATCACTACCTGGGAGATCCCGTCAATAATCTAATCACTTCTAGCGAGCAGCTCATACAGCTAGACTAACTACTCCTTTGCAAAATACAGAGATCCGATCCGTTGGATCGACTATAATAACTATATGCCTACCATTTCCTTCGCCACCACCAACCCACAAAAACTCGAACTCGCACGGGCTATTTGCGCGCAGTATGGGTATGATATTGAGTCGGTAAAGTTAGAGATTGATGAAATACAAGGCGAAGAGCCAGAACCGATTGTGACAGATAAGGCGCGACGCGCCTATGAACTATACGGTAAGCCGGTAGTTGTGAGCGACGATAGCTGGGGTATCCACGCACTTGGTGGCTTCCCGGGTGCGTATATGAAGTCGATGAACCACTGGTTTACGACTGAGGACTTTTTGCGCTTGATGCACGGCGTGCAAGATCGCCGGGTAACACTGTATCAGTACCTCGCCTACTGCGACGGCGAATCGGTAAAAGTATTTGGTACCCAACTGGACGGAACGATTGCCGAAGAACCGCACGGGCACGACAAAAAGTCACCTATTATCGAGCTGGTGCGGCTCAACCACGATAACGGTAAAACGATTGCCGAAGTGTTTGAGCAGGATGCCGAGACGTTCGCCAAGCGCTACAACGACCGCCGCGAAGCGTGGCACGAGCTAATGGACTGGTACACGACAATTGACAAATAACCATAAAAAATGGTATAATAAAGAAGTAAGGACATACAACCCCACTCTCTCTAGGAGGAGATGGCAATGAAATGGATCCTACTGGCACTGGCCTGGCTGGCGCTGCTCGCAGCGGGCGTGTACCTCGATCTCTACCTGCTGCTCGTCGGCGGCATCGAAGAGCTCGTTCACGGCCTAGCGGCTGACCACGCAAACCAGATCGCCTGGGGCGTGGTGCGCATCCTCTGCGCTGGTGTCGGCGTCGGCGTCGCGGTGCTCATCGGCATCGGCCTG
>Ga0164242_10004912_pt1 | contig 14937 bp, 9 predicted proteins | sample OricomgcompostMG_FD_108783 | JGI IMG/M metagenome (GOLD analysis project Ga0164242, IMG submission 108783) | Miracle-Growth compost microbial communities from Emeryville, California, USA - Original compost - Miracle growth compost (MG) ... | reverse complement strand
CACCGTGATCACCAACGGCCTCTCGATCGCTCTCGCGCTCGAGCGCGCCATCCCGCGCTTCCAGGTCGTGGTCACCGGCGGAACGCTGCGGCCGCTGCAGCACTCCCTGGTGGCGCCATTGGCCTCTGCGATGTTCGATCACGTGCACGCCGACCTCGCCTTCATCGGCTGCAACGGCGTGGATGCCGTCGGCGGGGTCACGAACGTCAACCTGCCCGAGGCGGAACTCAAGCGCAGCATGGTCGCGGCATCCTCCCGAGCGGTCGTGCTCGCCGACGGGTCGAAGATCGGTCGTGTGCGACCGGGCCGGATCGGGCCGATGGCGGATTTCGAGCTCGTGCTGGCAGGTGCGTCCGCCGACGCAGACGCGGTGACCGAACTGCGCGAGCATGGCACCGACATCCGTGTCGTGACAGCATGAAACCATGCGCGAACCGACCGGAGACCAGTACCAGCTGACCCACGAGACACCGAACGGCACGCTGCGTGCCGTGATCACCCAGGTGGCAGCAGGCATCCGGCAGCTCACCCTCGACGGTGTCGACCTGACCGAACCGTTTCCTGCGGACACCACGCCGCCGTCGGGCGACGGGATCGTGCTCGTGCCCTGGCCGAACCGGGTGAAGGACGGCCGGTGGACGCCGGTCGCGGGCGGTGCCGAGCAGCAGCTCGCGCTGACCGAACCGGCCAAGGGCAATGCGATCCACGGGCTGCTGCGCTACGCGCCGTACGCGCTGGTCGCGTGCGACGCGCATTCCGTGACGCAGTCTGCGACGATCTACCCTCAACTGGGCTACCCGTTCCTGCTCGATGTCACCGTGCGGCACGAGCTGAACGACGACGGCCTGGTTGTGAGCATCGCCATCGCCAACGTGGGCGATGGCAGCGCGCCGGTGGCCGCCGGCGCGCACCCGTACCTGAAGATCGGCGGCGTTCCGACCGGAACGCTCACTCTCCGCGTCGCGGCCGACACCCACCTGATCAGCGACGAGCGTGGCAACGTCACCGGCTCGCAGCCGGTCGAGGGCACACGCTATGACCTACGCGCGGGCCGTCTCGTCGGCGAGCTCGACATCGACGACGGCTTCGCGGACGTGCGCGTCGTCGACGGAGTCGTCGAGCACGCCGTCACCGCGCCGGACGGCCGCACGGTCGCGCTGTGGGGCGACGCGAACATGCGCTACGTGCAGGCGTTCACGCATCGGTCGTTCGCCACCCTCGCCGCGGGCGAGGTCGCGGTTGCGGTTGAGCCCATGACGGCGCCGGCGAACGCACTGAACACAGGGGAGGGGCTGCACCGGCTGGAACCGGGGCAGAGCTGGAGCGTCCGCTGGGGCATCCGTCCGGTCGGTTTCGGGGCCGGCGCCTGAGCGACCTCGACGCGCGCGCCTGAGCGGCCCTCGGGGAACAGATCACTCCCATGGTGGAGCCCCAGGACTGGGGGTGCGCCGCGGTCGGATTTCGGCAGGAGCGCCGCTGGATCGGCCATAGGCTGCAACATGGTCGCATCGCGACCCGATCACCCTTCTGAGCCCACCCGACCCGGGCCGCGAGGGAAGAAGCCATCAGCAGGGGCGCATGCCCATGCCCGCTGCGCATGCCTTAGGGGAGAAACACAGAATGATGACGCGCGTGCGCCGGGCGAGTGCCCGGCTGGCCCTGGTGATCGGCATCGCCACCGTTGGCAGCCTCGCCCTGACGGCACCGGCATACGCGGACGTCACGTTGACGCAGCTGAACGTTGAGAGCTTCACGGGTGCGTCCACCGTCAGCCCGAATTGGGTGAAGCCGGACGGCGGCAACGTCGCGTGCCTGACCGCCGGCACGAACGCGGCACAGAGCCCGATTCCAGGATGCCAGTCGCCGGCGATCAACACTGCGGGCAACGGAACCCTGCGTCTGACCTCGAACGTGAACAGCCAGGTGGGCACCGTGTTCAGCACCGTGAGCCTGCCGACGGCCCAGGGCCTGGACATCCGGTTCAACTCATACCAGTACGGCTCGAGCGAGCCGGCCGACGGCATCGCATTCATCCTTGCCGCCACCAACCCGAGCAACCCGGCGGCGCCGGCCGTCAACGGGCCGCTCGGCGGCTCCCTGGGGTACTCCGCCGCGGGCGGCACGCCGGGCGTCTCGTACGGATACCTCGGATTCGGTCTCGATGTCTTCGGGAACTACGAGAGCAACAACTTCGGCGGCACGGGATGCCCGACCACGGGCGCCGCCCCCAACAGCGTCGCGGTGCGCGGTCCCGGCCAGGGCACCGCCGGATACTGCCTGCTCAAACACGCCACCGTCGGCGGCAGCGGGCTCGACAAGCCGGCCTCGACGACGCGCCCGGCGCCGGTGCCCGTCGAGATCGCGCTGAACCCGGCAGCGACGGCAGCGACGACCACGAGCGGGCTCGCCGTGGCCGGGAACAGCTGGGTGATGCAGGTCGGCACATACAACGGCACGAGGACCCTCACCGGGACACTGCCGTCGATGGCAGGGATCACCCCAGCGGGCTGGACGACCGCGGCCGGCCTGCCGTACCAGCTCACGTTCGGCTGGGCGGGCTCGACCGGCTCGAAGAACGAGGTGCACGAGCTCAGCACCCTTCAGACGCAGACCGTGAACGGGCCGCTGCCGGCCTATACGTTGTCCGCCACCGACAACGAGAACGGCGCCCTGCTCGCCGGCAACCAGGCCGTGGTGTCGGTGACGCCGGCGCTGAGTGCCGCGCAGGGATCGGAGGATCAGCCCGCGACGGTGACGACCACGTTCCCCGCCGGGATCGTCCCGTCCTCCGGAACCTTCCGCACGAACGGCTATACGTGTACAACGAGCGGTTCGACGGTGTCGTGCACGTACACGCCGACCGCTGCGATCGGCGCTGGCACCACTCTGCCCTCCGTCGACATCCCCGTCACGGTGGCGTCCAACATGACCGCCGGCTCATACACGATCGCGTCGAAGGTCTCCTCGACGGACGCGAACCCGGCGACGACCAGCCACACCGTGACGGTCACGCGGTTCACGGCCTCCTCGAGCGGCAACATCACCTTCGGCGCCGACGAGACCCTCACCGCGACGGGACTTCCCGCCGGGGCCACCGGCTCGGTGACCTTCAATGCGAGCGGCGGCAAGCTGCTGTGCACGATCCCCGACATCACCACTGCGACCAGCTGCGTGGTCAGCGCGCCAGTCGTGGCCTCCTATTCGGTCGTCGCGAGCTACGAGCCGCCAGCGGGGAGCCCTTACGCGCACCAGCGCGCGGCGAACGCATCCAGCTTCACGGTGAGCAAGGCCGGCACACCGTTCACGGCCGCGGCGACGCCGAGCACGGTCGACTACGGTCAGGTCTCCACGCTGTCGGCCACCGGGATCCCCGCGGGCGCGACCGGCACCATCGCATTCCGCGACGCGCAGACCCACGTGCTGTGCACAGCGACGCTGCCCGCCACATCCTGCGGGACGTCCGCGACCCTCGCGCCCGGCGGATACGACGTCACCGCCGCCTACTCCGGCGATGCGAACCATCAGCCCGCGACCGCCACGACGGCCGTCACGGTCAGCCAGGCAACCCCAACCGTCACGGCCGCGGTCGGCGACCCGTCTGCCGCGTACGGCGCCACCACGACGCTGTCCTTCAGCATGTTGACGCCAGGTGCCGGCGCGTCCGAGACCGGCACGGTGACCTTCACGGACTCGCACGGCGCGACGCTGTGCACGGTCGCACTGCCCGGCACCTCCTGTACGGTGCAGGCCGTGCTGCCGGCCGGCAGCTACCACGCCACCGCCACATACTCCGGGGACGGTAACTACACGCCAGCGACATCAGACCAGGTGGCGTTCGAGGTGACGAAAGCCACGCCGACGCTGACGGCCGGGGCGACCGATAACACGGTGACATACGGCAACAGCGACACGTTGTCCTTCTCCGGCCCGGCAACCACCGGCCCGTCGGCCGCGACGGGGACTGTGGCCTTCCGCGACGCCGACGGTCACCTGCTGTGCACCGCGACGCTGCCGGCCACCTCGTGCGCGACCGATACGACGCTGCCCGCGGACGACTACCGCGTCACCGCCACATACTCGGGCGACGACAACCACTCCAGCGTCACGTCGGATCCCTTCACGTTCACGGTCGGTCGGCACGGCTCCACCGGTCTGAAGGCTTCCGCGACGCGGACGACGCCATACGGCACCGCCGACACGCTGTCATACACCGGCCTGACGCTGACCGGCCCGAACGCGGCTACGGGCACCGTGACCTTCACCTCCGGAGGAAAGACCCTCTGCACCGCGACCCTCCCGGTCACCTCGTGCTTGGCGCCTGCCGGCCTGAACGTGGGTCACTATGCGGTCACCGCGGCCTACTCCGGCGACGGCAACGAGGAGAGCGCGACCGCGACCACCGCGTTCGACGTGCGGGTGGTCGACACGGTGATCACCGCGACGGCCGCAGACGCATCCGTCGTGTACGGCAATGCCGAGGTCCTGTCGTACGGGGGGCTCGTCCTGACCGGGCCGGCCGCGGCCACCGGCACCGTGACGTTCCGCGACGCCGGCGGAAGCCTGTTGTGCAGCGCCACACTGCCCGACACCTCGTGTGCGACCCCGAGCGATCTCGACGCCGGACACTACGAGGTCACCGCGACCTATTCCGGCGACGACAACCACTACGGGTCCGCGGCGGATACAGCGTTCGACGTCGCGAAGGCACCGAGTGCCGTGACAGCTGTGCCGACGACCGGAACCCATGGCGAGCCGACGACCCTGACCGCGGCAGGCATCCCGTCGGGGGCGACCGGGACGCTCACCTTCACCGACGAGGACGGAACGGTGCTGTGCGCCGCCACGCTGCCGGACACCTCCTGCGCGGCGCCGGCGAACGTCGCGGCGGGCGTGCACACGATCACCGTCGCGTACTCGGGCGATGCCGACCACACGGACTCGGATGCGAGCGCCGACGCGACGATCGCGCGCGGGCAGTTCCCGATGACCGCGGTCGTGTCGACCACGACCGCGACGGCCGGTCAGCCGGTCACGATCACGGTGTCCGGAGTGCCCTCCGATGCCACCGGCACGGTGACGGTCGGCTCGAATGGGACGACCCTGTGCACGATCGCGCTGCCCGCGGACGCGTGCACCACCTCCACCGCGCTGGCCATCGGCGACTACCCGCTGACGGCGGCTTTCTCGGGCAACAGCGACTACGAGCCGGCCACGGCGACCTCCGCGTTCACGGTCGTCGCGGTGCCCAGCACCATCGAGACGGCGACCGCGCACCCCGAATCCGGCGGCATGATCGCCACGGTCGCGGTCCCGTCCGGCCCGGATGAGACCGTCACGATCGAGAAGGCGCCGGGACACGGCACCGCCGTGATCGTCGACGGCATGCTGGTCTACCGAGCGGACCGGGGCTACAGCGGGGTCGACACGGTGACCTACCGGGTCACGCTCGCCGACGGCAGCAGCCGTCTCGTCACCGTCTCGATCGGTGTTCCGACGATCATTCCTCCGCGCAGCTCGGACCCGGCCGCAGCCCTTGCAGAAACCGGCGGAACGATCAGCTGGTCCCTGCTTGCGGGTGGTGCGATGCTGCTGGTGCTCGGTCTCGTCGCGCTGCTGGGCGGGCGCAGACGCCGCCTCGGCACAGCCGCATCCTGAGCCGGCCGCGGCCCGCACGGGCGCGGTAGGCTACCCGGATGCAACGACTGCACGCCGAGGATGCGCGCGGTCCCCGGCCGGTCGGCGCAGCCGTCTCGGCGTCGCGGCTGTGGCTGCGACGGTCGTCCGCCCGTGCCGGACTCCTCGCCGCCGCTGCTGCCATCGCTGTCCTGGTGAGCTATCTTGCGGTCGTCATCGTCGGACTGGCGCTGCTCTCGCAGGCGCCGGCGGTGCGCGACACGCTGAAGGCCGGTCCGGTGCAGACGATCGGCGTGCAGGTGCAGGCTCCGCTCTCCACGCACCAGGAGGCGCAGAACGCGGCGGCGCGCGGCCGCATCGCGGCACTGCTCCCCGGCGTGCCGATTCACGTGACCGATCTGGTGGAGACCTCGCCGATCCGGCTCGGCGAGTCGCAGGCGGCGAGATCCGGGGCATCCTCGGTGGTGCTCATGCTGAACGGCGCCCCGGTGCGCGACGGCATCCGGATCGTCAGCGGGCGGTGGCCGGCAGCAGACGTGGCGGGCTCGAGCGGGCACGAGGGTTCTGTTCCGGCGCCGGTTGCCGTGCAGGCGGATGCCGCGCGTCGGCTCGGTCTGTCCTCCGGCGACACGATCACGGTGCCGTCGTCGAACGGCGCCGTGACGCTACGCGTTGCCGCGACCTGGCGGGTTCGCGACGCCGCCGCACCAATCTGGTTCGGGGATCAGCGTGTCGCCACCGGTCGTGCGCAGGATGCTGTCGGCCCGTTCATCGTCACCGCCGATGTGCTCGACCGGTTCGACACCACACCGTCCGTGAACTGGGTCGTCACCCCCGACTCGGTCACGACATCCCCCGCCGATGTGCCGGTGCTGGCGCGCGGCTTCGGTGCGATGGCGAGCGCGCTCAGCGCGGACGACGCTGTGACGGGCTCACGCGTGAGCGTGACGGGCGACGGGCGGCAGACCGCGTTGAGCATGCAGCAGTCGATGGCGTCGCTTGCGGCGGTCGTTCCGCTGCCGGTGGCCGTGCTCGCGGTCGGAACGATCCTCGCCCTCGTGCTGCTCGCCCGGCTGACCGCCGACACCCGAGCGGCGGAGACCACGCTGCTGCGCGCGCGTGGCGCGAACGGCGCGCTGCTGGTGCGCGCCGCCGCGGCGGAATCCGCTGTGATCGGTGTCATCGGGTCGGTCATCGGTGCGACGCTGGCAGCCCTGACGCTGTGGATCGCCGATGCCGCGGTGCCGTCAGCAGCCGTGTTGCTGATCCCGCCCGCCATCGTCGCGCTCTGCGTGGTCGTGGTGCAGACCGGCGTCGTGCTCACCACCGTGCGGCGTGCACTCGGTGTAACCCGCGACGCCGGCCGCGGCCGCACAGCGGCATCCGTCGGCCTCACCGTGCTGGTGGTGCTGGCTGCCGCCTTCGCGCTGTGGCGGTTCACGCAATACTCCGGACCGGGGGGCGCCCTGGACGTCGCCTCCGTCGCGGCGCCCGCACTCGCCCTGCTCGCCATCGCGCTGCTCGGGCTTGTCGCCTTCGCGCCTCTGGCGCGTATGTTCGAGGCGGTCGGGGCACGGTCGCGGCGCGTCGGGCTCGCTCTGCCTGCCCGGCAGGTCGGTCGAGGGCTCGGATTCTTCACCGCCCCGGTCGCCCTGGTGATCCTGGCCGTCGCGGCCAGCCTGCTCGGCTCCGGGTTCTATGGAACCTGGGCCGCATTGAGCGATTCGGCGGCGCACGCGGTCAACGCGGCCGACGTGCGGGTTCAGACGGCGCTGGCGGCTCCCGTGCGCGGTGCTGCCGACAGCGTCGGTGCGCCCGGATACGCGGCGATTCCCGGCATCACGGCCGCCGTGCCGGCGCTGAATGCGCCGGCTGAAGTTGGCGAGACGCAGCTGGCGGCTGTGGCGACGGCTTCCGACCGGCTCGGGGCGGTCGAAGGAACCAACGCGCGGCCACTGGAGGTGCCGAGCCTGCGCCGTGCACTGTCCCCGGCCACGGTGCCAGGAGAGATCGCGCTACCGGCTGGGACGACACGGCTCGCGGTCGACATGGCGACGGCGGGCGATACCGCGCGTGCCGGCGGAACGGTCGGTCTCACGATCTGGCTGTGCGACCACGACGGCGAGCTGATCCCGCTCGATACCGGAGCGCTGCCGGCGACCGACCACGTGAGTGCGCCGCCGCTGACCGTTCCGGCCGGTTCCTGGCGCATCGTCGCCATCGATGTCGCGCTCGACGGCGGCGGCACGGCCGATGCGGACACCTGGCGGATCACGCGCATGGATGCGACAACGCCGGCCGGGACCACATCGGTCCCGACCGGCGGGATCGCCGGGTGGAGAGTTGTCAGCGAGCCGTTCGACACCCCGCCCGGCGTGACGACGACGCGCGGCATCGGCTTCAGTGCGCCCGCGCTCGACACAGCAGGCGGTGCGACAGCACGGCTGATGCCCGGCGTCGCCAGGCGCCCACCGGTCGCGGTCACCACGACGTTCGCACAGACGAACGGCCTGGGCGTTCACGACGCGGTGAGCGTCGACGGCGGCTGGTGGAGCGTCGACGCCACCGTCGCCGCCACCGTTCCGATGGTGCCGGGCGAGCGGTCGCCGGATGCCGTGCTCTTCGATCTCGGCACCGTTGAACGTGCCGTGCTGCGTACCACGGCGATGCCGCCAGCAGCCAATCAGGTCTGGGCATCCGCTTCCGACCCCGCGCGCGTCGAGACGGCGGTGCGACGGCACGCCGGCGCGGCCGCCACCGTCACGATCGCCGACACCGCATTCGTCGGCCGCTTTCTGACCAGTGCCTTCGTCGGGCTTGCACTCGGCTGCGCCGGTTGCATCGCGCTGGCGATCATCGCCATCGCCGCCGCGACCGCGGCGCTGTCGAGACGTCGCCGTCCGGAGGTCGCGGTGTTCCGGGCACTGGGCTTCACCGCGCGGGAACAGGCAGCATCCCGCGGCGCCGAACTCTGGGTGATCACCGGGGTGGCGGCCGTGATCGGAGCGGCCGCCGGCATCCTGGTCACCCTTCTGGTCAGCCCGACTCTCGCACGCCTGACGGTCGTCACCGCTCCGGCCGCGTTGCCGCTGGCCATCACAATGGATGCCGGTGCGGTGGCCGTCGCGCTCGTGTTCATGGCGGCTGCGGCAACCGCGGTCATCCTCGTCTACCGTGCTGCGGTGCGGCGACAGGCCGGCGACGCGGAATACCGGGAGGACGCCAGATGACGCGCCGTGCTGACGGAGCGCTCGCCCTGCAGCTGCGGCAGTGGGGCGCGTTCCGCGGTGCGTTGATCGCGCTGGCGGTCGTCGTGCTGCTGGCCACCTTCGCCGTGACCGCCTGGCCGCGCGCCGTCACCGCGTTGCAGACCGGACAGTTGCACTATCGCGTCGGCGGCCAGCCTGCAGCGCTGCGCACCGTGCAGACCCACCAGCACCAGCAGGGCATCCCGGCCGGTAGCGCAGCCGACCAGACCGATGTGTCATCGACGTCCGACACCTTCATCTGGGATGCCGTCGGCGGCATCCTGCAGAAGGCGCATCGAGCGATGCCGCAGCCGCTGCGTCACGTACTGACCGCGCCGCAGTGGACGCAGCGCACCACACCGATGGACACCACCGGGCCGAGGGCGAATTACCACTATCTGGTACAGCTGGAAGCCTTCCCGGAGTTGCGCAGCCAGTCGAAGCTCGTCTCAGGAAGGTGGCCAGCGCCGTACCGGCCGCAGAAGGACGAGGCTCTGCCACCGGGCTTCGTCGGCCCGGTCGTGACGACTTCGACGCCGATCGAGATCGCGCTCTCCGCCGACACGGCCGCGAAGATGGGGTGGAAGCTCGGTCAGAGCCGCCAGCTCGACCTCGCTGACGCCGTGCCGCTGCGGCCGGGCACGGGACCCCAGCAGCCCGTGAAGCTCGTCGGAACCATCGCACCGCGCGGGTCGGGTTCTGATTTCTGGGGCATGGATGCGCTGCGCAATCATCCGGCGCTGGAGGAGATCTGCCCCGGCGGCATCTGCACCGGTCAGTTCACGCTCACCTCGACCGCCTGGCTCAACCCGGCGCCCTGGTCGCAGATGCAGTACACCTTCACATCCGACCTGACCGGCTGGTACGGCGTGGACACCGACGCGCTCACCGCGTCGAACCTTCCCACGGTGCAGCGGCAGCTGGCGAAGTTCCTCGCCTCGCCGCCGACCGGCGGTATCCCGCTGCACTTCTCCACCGGGCTCAGCGAAACGCTGGACGACGTCGTCGCGGCATCGGGCTCGACGCAAACCCTGCTGCTGCTGCTCGCGGCCGGACCGCTCGGCGTGGCGATCGCCGTCCTGGTGCTCGGCTCGGAGCTGCTCGTCAAACGCAGGCGGCCCGTGCTTGCGTTGCTGTCGGCGCGCGGCGCATCCGCCCTGCGCATTCGGGGTGCACTTGCCATCGAGGGCGCACTCGTCGCGGTGCCGGCCGCGATCGTTGCCGCGGTCGCGGCGGTCGCGCTGTTCCCGCCGTCCGCCGGTGAGTCGATCGGAGCGACGACGATCGCGCTCGTGGCGTGCTGCGCGGCACTGCCACCCGCAATCCTGGCCGCGCTCGGCCGGTCGATGAGCGGCGAACGTCCGCGCAGGCGCTGGCGCTGGGTGATCGAGGTGGTCGTCGTGCTCGTCGCTGTGGTCGCGCTCGTCGTGCTCTTTCAACGCGGACTCGCGCCGCCCCCGGGCGGAAGCGCCGACCCGTTGCTCGTGCTGACGCCGCTGCTGATTGCGCTCGCGGTGTGCGTCCTCGTGCTGCGGGCATACCCGGTGCCGTTGCGTGCACTGGCCGCTGCGCTGCGGCGGGCTCGCGGCGCCGTTGGCGCGGTCGGCTCCGCGCGCAGCAGGCACGGCGCCTCCGCCGCGCTGATCCCGGTGCTGGCCGTGCTGGTCGGGGTCGCCACCGCGGTGTTCTCCGTTGTCGTGTTCCAGACCGAACAGGCCGGAATCGTGCAGGCCTCCGTTGGCCGCGTCGGAGCCGATCTGAGCATCGCGAACCCGGCGTTGACCGCGGCGCAGCTGAGGACCGCGCGAGCTGTCGACGGCGTGCGCCGCGTCGTGCCGATCAGCAGCGCGGGCTACGCGGCGTTGACCGCGCGCGGAGACGTCGAGGCGGTGCTGGTGCTGGTGGCCGACACCGACGCGGTCCGGGATGTTCAGTCGGCCCTCCCGGATGCGACCCGCACGCCGAGCGGCATGGCGCACACGATCGACGGGCGGGTGCCGCTGGTGCTCGGCAACTGGCCGGATCAGAGCACGCCGAAGGACGCGATCCTGACCACGAACAGCGATCACGGCGTGCGCGTCGTGTCGACCACGGCGCCGATCGGCGGCGTGGGCAACGGAGTGCCCTGGGTGCTCGTCGACCGGAACCTGATACCCGGCGGGGTGGATGCTCCTCACCTGGCCGGCGCGCTGGTCGCGGTGCAGCCCGGGGTCGATCCGGTCTCGGTCGCGGGGCCGGTGCAGCGGGCGGCCGGGCACGACGCCGTCGTCACCTCTGCGGCGGAACAGGCACACACGATCAGGGCGGCCCCCGTCGTCGGCGGGTTGCAGTTCGCGCTGCTCGCCGCCGCCGGCCTCGGCGCCCTGCTCGCCGTGATGGCGCTCGTGCTGACTCTCGTGATGAGTGCGGCGGCGCGCGTGCGTCTGACCGCGACGCTGCGCACGCTCGGTTTCAGTCGTCGGCAGTCGACCTGGCTGGTGGTGTGGGAGGTGGCGCCCATCGTGCTCGCTGGGCTCCTGGGCGGTGTCGTGGTCGGCCTGCTGCTGCCGCCGACCGTGCTCGCGCCGCTGAACCTGACCGCGTTCAGCGGCGGCGTGGAGCCGCCGCTGACCTTCGACCCGCTCACGATCGCTGCTGTGGTCGCGAGCTTCCTGCTGGTGGTGGCGGCGATCGTCGCTGTGACCCTGGCCGTCGCGACCCGCCGCAATCCGGCCGGCGTGCTGCGCACGGGAGAGGATGAGTGAGATGACCGAACGCATCGATGCCCCGGAGATCCTCTGCACGGATCTGGTGCGCATCTACGCCGCGGAAGGCGTCGAGGTGCAGGCCCTGCAAGGCCTCAACCTACGCGTCGACAAGGGAGAGATGGTCGCCATCGTCGGGGCATCCGGGTCGGGCAAGTCGACTCTGCTCGGCATCCTCTCCGGCCTCGACCGCCCGAGCGCGGGAACGGCCGTCGTCGCCGGCGCGAACCTGCTCGCACTCAGCCGCGCCCAGCGGGTCGCCTACCGCCGTCGCACGGTCGGCTTCGTCTGGCAGCAGACCGGTCGCAACCTGCTGCCGTACCTGACCGCGGCCGAGAACATCGCGATGGCGCGCTCGGTCGCGAAGACGCCCAGGAACGCCGTGGACGAGGACGCCCTGCTCGAACTGCTCGAGATCGGGCACTGCCGCGACCGCACTCCGGCTCAGATGTCCGGCGGCGAGCAGCAGCGCGCTGCGATCGCCGTCGCCCTGACCAACTCGCCGCGGGTCTTGCTCGCCGACGAGCCGACGGGCGAGCTGGATGAGGCGACCAGCGCCGAGGTGCTGGAGGCGATGCGCGGCGTGAACGCCGAGCTGGGCATCACCACGCTCATCGTCACGCACGACCCGACCGTCTCCGAGCATGTGCGCCGTACGGTGCAGATCCGCGACGGACGCACATCCACCGAGGTGCTGAGGCGCACCGAGCAGCATGAGTCCGGTGACGAACGGGTGATCGCCGAGGAGTTTGCCGTCATCGACCGGGTCGGCCGGCTGCAGCTACCGCAGGACTATGTGAACTCTCTCGAGTTGCGCGAGCGGGTGCGGCTCGCGCTCGAGCCGGACCATTTGACGGTGTGGCCCGGGCATGAGCAGGAGCAGCACGGCGGCGAGGAGGAACGACGATGACGACGAGCGTGCTGCGGGCCGAGGGAGTCCGACGTGTCTTCGGCGACGGCGCGGCGGCGGTGACCGCCGTCGACGGCGTCGACCTGCACGCGGATGCCGGCGAACTGCTCGTGATCAAGGGGCGCTCGGGCAGCGGCAAGACCACGCTGCTGAACCTCCTCGGCGGGCTCGACCGGCCCACCGACGGCACGGTGTGGCTCGGCGACCTCGAACTCAGCTCGGCACCGGAGGACCGGCTCGTCGACGCCAGACGCCGCGATCTGGGCTTCATCTTCCAGACCTTCGGCCTGGTTCCCGTGCTGTCGGCGGCGGAGAACGTCGAGGTTCCGTTGCGCCTGATCGGCATGGAGGCGTCCGAACGGGACGCGCGGGTGAACGAACTGCTGGATGCCGTCGGCCTGGCCGCGCACGCGGCACAGCGGCCGCCGGAACTCTCCGGCGGTCAGCAGCAGCGCGTCGGCATCGCTCGCGCGCTGGCTGCGCGTCCGCGCGTGCTCTTCGCCGACGAACCGACCGGCCAGCTGGACAGCACGACCGGTGCGGCGATGATGGACCTGCTGGTCGCTCTCGTGCACGACGATGGGGTCGCGGCCGTCGTCACGACGCACGACCCGTTGCTGATGGCCCGTGCCGACCGCGTGCTCGAACTGCACGACGGACGCGTCAGAGGTGAGGACCGCCAGCACGGCCGACATCTCTGACGAGGTCACTGAAGTCACCCCGATAGCACCCAGTCTCATTCAGATGTGGGCAAAGTGTGGGCAGAAACATCACCCGCTGGGTGCGTGTCGGTGTCAGGCGCTGAGTGGCTGGATTGTGCTGAGCGGAGCCGTTGCGCGTGCGAGTGCGAGGTCGTAGCTCTCCTGCAATCGGAGCCAGAACTGCGGGGTGGTGCCGAAGAAAGCGCTGAGGCGCAGCGCAGTGTCGGCCGTGATCGCCTGGCGGCCGCGGATGATTCGAGAGATCCGGGACTGGTCGACGCCGATACGCTTGGCCAACTCGTATTGGGTCACACCGAGCAGCTCGAGGAACTCCTCGAGCAGGATCTCGCCCGGCGTGGACAAGTCGTCAGGGATAGTCGATGAATGCGACATTCTGTGCCTCCCCTCCGTCCCAGCCGAAGACCAGTCGCCACTCGTCGTTGACCCGGATGCTGTAGCTGCCCGCCCGGTCGCCTTGCAGCTTCTCAAGGTGATTCGAGGGCGGGATCCTCAGATCGTGTAGCTCAGCCGCCACATCAAGCAGCTGAAGCTTGCGCACCAACCGTTTTCGCACGTCTGGCGGCACACGCCGCGGAGTCGGACCGCCGAACCAATAGCTCTCGATGTCCCCAGCCGCGAACCTCACGCCATCGTACTAGCGCATCACGCAAGTATTAGGGCCACGCTTGGGGATCCCTCTCCCTGCTATGGCGTCTGCGAACCCAGGCTTGGGAGCTGGACCTCGCACGTGCTGGCTGCTCTCTCTGCGGTTCTGAGCGCCAGAATTCATGGGCGCAACCTGGGCAAAACCCGCAATCGAGGAGGCTCGTTCAGTCGCAAATGGGCCTGGATCCCAGTGATTCATTGGGTGCCCCCCGCCGGGCTCGAACCGGCGACCCGCGGATTAAAAGTCCGATGCTCTACCAACTGAGCTAGAGGGGCGTACCGAACTAATCTAGCGCGAATCGGTGCGCGGCCCGGGACGGTCCCGGGCCGCGTGCGGTGAAGCCGTGCGTCAGGCTCTGCGCCCCGAGATGACCCGGACCAGCCAGACGATGATCGCGATCAGGGCGAGGGCGATCCCCACCCAGAGCAGCCACTGAACGACGTGCACGATTCCGCCCGTGATCAGCAGGATGATGGCGATCACGGCAAGGATGATCAGAAATATATTCATGCCGCGACCATAGCGGCCGCGATCATCGGTGCGGGAGACCTTGACACGAGTGTGTCAGTCTGGGTAGATGGCTGATTTCCATAAGCCGGTGCGCGCGCCGGGCGCCCTGTTCGAGAACATGCACGGGGCGGACGATCCCGCCGAGGTCAACCGGGTCGCGCACGAGACCGCTCAGGCCCTGGTGGCGCGGGTGCACGCCGACCCACAGCCGGCCGTCGTCGACCGGCTCGTCGGCTACGCGGACGACGAGGGCATCGACGTCGTCGCCGAACTGTGGTCGCGCGCCGCGGCGCGCAGCCTGCCCGGCGCGCTGTGGCGGATCTACCTGCTGCGCGCGGCGATCAGAACCGACCCGGAGGAGACGAGCTACCTTTTCCAACGCGGGGCGGAGACCATCGATACCATCGACCCGGTCGTGGCGGGAGCGCCGGTTCCGACCTCGCCGTCGGAGATCACCGAACTCGCCGATCGCATCCTGCGCGGGTTGTTCGCCGGCGACTTCGCCGGCGCCCTGGAGCGTGCT
>Ga0164242_10004911_pt1 | contig 14938 bp, 22 predicted proteins | sample OricomgcompostMG_FD_108783 | JGI IMG/M metagenome (GOLD analysis project Ga0164242, IMG submission 108783) | Miracle-Growth compost microbial communities from Emeryville, California, USA - Original compost - Miracle growth compost (MG) ... | reverse complement strand
GGCTGCCGCCGTGGCTGCTGCCAGCGACCCCTTCTCTCAGATGGGGTTCGGTGATGAGGGTGGCGGTGACCAGGGCGACGAGAGCAACACGCCGGATCAGCAAACCGTAGACTTGGGCGTTACCGAGTAGAATCTTACGCATGATCCACACAGTTGGAGATGTGCAATGGTCGCCAAAAGGAAGAAAAAGCGCAAAGCAACGTACCACGGTTTCAAAAGCAAAAAACAGTGGCGTTGGGCTTTCGCAAGCAAACAACCTTGGGCGCACGAAAAGGCACACCGCACTAAGGGCGGGAAGAAAGTAAGATACCGCAGACTTCCAGAATCTAAACATTCCGGTAAAAAAGGAAGGCGGTATCCCCGCTAATGGCTAAAAAACACGTTATGACCGCGGCTCGTAAAAGAGCACTTCGGAAAGCTCAGCTAGCCTCTGCTAAAAAGCGTCGTAAGGGTATCCGTCGTAGGACTATCGCCAAAAAGAGTGCTATTGCTGCTAAAAAATATAGCGGGCCTGGCGGCAGGTACAAAATGCACAGGGATCGGTACCATTCCAGGGGAATCTATTCAACCAACTGGAAAGGTAAAAAGCTAGGCAAAACAGCAAAGCGGATCAACAAAATCGGTGGGGCGTATTTAATGATGAACCCCGGTTATAGTGGCGTTGTGGCCGCATCCTATATTAATGGTCGTCGCAAAGGCACCATTAAAAAGCGTAAGCGTCGCTAATGGCTCGCAGACGGCGCTCTCGGCGTAGGACACACTATCGTCTTACGCCAAAACGTCGTGCGAGCATCATTAAAGCGCAGCGCATTTCAGCACGGAAGCGAAAGAAGCCAGTTCGCGGCAAAGATACCGTTGGGTACTGGGCAGCGAAGGGCGTCAAAAAGACAGCCAGCGTAGCAACGATGGGAATGTCTTCCAAGATGTTTGCTGGAAAACATAACGCACGCGGATATTACTGGTAGGCGGTAATGGCGAAACGTTACAAGATGACTCCAAAACGCAGAGTTGCGCTAAGGAAAGCGCAGCTAGCTTCTGCGCGAAAACGACGTAAAGGGTTTTCCTATAAAACGAAACGAAACCTAAAACGCGCTGCGATAGGTGGTGCTGCAATTGGGATCATTGCTGCTGGCGCACATTCAAGTGTAAAATCAGTCAAAAACGGAAGGGCCAATCGTGCAGCAATAAGGGCTAACGGGAAAAAGAAACAAGCCAAATATAGTAGCATTGCAGCGTCTCCCGCCACTGCTTCAAAAATTGCGTCGTCGGTAAGAAATAGTCAAAAATCAACCCCCAAGGCCGCTCCACGACCACGGGTGCAAAGAATTCCATCAAGTTTTTACGATGACTGGGATAAAGCACGAATGCACTATGAAAGCGGCCCGAAAACCGAAGCCACGCATCAAGAATACACACGTAAAGTTCGAAAGCTTCACGTTAAATACGGACTGTAGGGAAATCGGTAATGGCGAAAAACAAGCGCGGTCGCAAATACCGCATGACGCCACGCCGCAAAGCAGCGCTCCGCAAGGCACAGATCGCGTCAGCCCGCAAGCGTCGAGGGCACCGGCGCAAGCGTGTCGCTAAGGTAGCCGGGGTGATCGGAGCTACCCTGGTGGCAGGCGGAACCGTATACGCCGGTGGAAAGTTTTACAATTCAAAAAAGAATAAAGCAGTAATCCCGCAAGCGCCAACCGCAAAAATGACGGTGATCAATTTGGATGATACCGAAGAGGAAAGGCGTCTTGCGCGTGAGGCTGCAAGAGAGGCAAGACACGCGAAAAACGCGATAAGACGAGCCAAGCACGCGGAGAACGCCAAGAAAATAAACCAACGCAAAAGAATGAAATATTGGCAGAATAAGCCAGTGTCGGGAGGACATAAAATCCCTCCAATTTCCACCGCAGGAAGCCGTAAAGCTGGCGCGAAACGTAGAAAGAAGCGGTAATGGCAAGAAAGCGAGTACGTCGTAAGACACGCGGTGGCTACAAGATGACTTCTGCTCGTCGTGCCGCTTTGCGAAAAGCTCAACTAGCGTCTGCTCGTAAACGACGGGGCCGCGGAAAAGTACGTTCTCATGTTTCTCGTAATCGTCGTCGTTATGCCGTTGGTGGCGCTGTTGCTGTCACCGCTGTGGCGGGTTTGACTGCGCGTCATAAATTGAGCGGATCGAAGCTTGGTGGTTTTACCACTGAAAACGTGAGTCTTATTGACCAGATTCACGGAACGAAGAATCCCGTTCCTTTAGTGCGTGGCATAAAAGTTAACCGTAGCTCAAACCACATTGATGTGAGTATTCGGCTTCCCAAAGGAATGCGTGGTGTTGCTGCGTATAACCATCGACCGGTAAACATCCCGTCAGCTCGAAAAATGGTTACTGGGGTGAAGCAGTCAGACTTGCTCAAGCCTATTCGTGATAGGCGGCAGATTAAGCAAGCCGCAGAGCGTAAAGCAGCGTGGCAGCGTGATCTTGCGGCAATTCGGCTTAAGGAACAAGCCGAGGCGAAACGGGAATACGCGAGGAAACAACGTCGCGCAAAGGCACTGAAAAAACGGAGAGAAGAGGCGTCTTCGCTTGCTAAAGCGCAAGCGCACATTTTGGAGATGGTGTAATGGCTAAGAGTCATCGTCGGCGCAGTCACGGAAATTACAAATTTACGCCAAAGCGTAGAGCGCAACTTAAGCGTGCCCAGATGATTTCGGCTAGAAAGCGTCGAAACAAGCGAATCAAGACGGGTGCAGCCATAGTGGGTGGTGCGGCTGCTCTTGGAGCTTCCGCATATTTGGGTAACCGATACGGTGGACAGGCCGTATCGTCGGTTCGCGCCTACAGGCCAAAGGTTGCAAACGCACGAAACAAGCTCGCCGCTCGTCTTGCGGTACAGCCGGGAGCAAAAGAAGCGACGCGAATCGCAACCAAAACCATGATTGCGAAGCCGACTCCTGAACAGATTAACGAAATTCGGGAAAAGGCTAGCGCCCCAAGACCAGACACCCGTATTTATGACGAAGATTTGAACATCGATTCCGAAGCCATGGCCGACCGTTCTGCCAGGGCAACAAATCGATCCAAAGCAGCAAAAAATGCTCGTCGTAAAGAAGCTTCACAACGGAGGCGTTTGGCGAAAGCCCGCCAGAACCGGGCGAACGCGATTGGCAAACCAGTAGAATCACTGTCCGGTACTCCGGGTGGTGGATTGAAACCGCCGAAGGCACGTAAACCTCGCGAAGAAATCGATCCGATTGAAGGGTTGAAACTTCACAAAGCGGACGCTTCAGTGCGAATTCTTAACGGAACTAGAATTGCTGGCTGGGACGGCATGAGCGCGGCGAACCGTAGTGTTATCACCGACGCTTTCGCAGGCTTTGGATATGGAGTTGGTCAAAAAGCAGGATGGGTGTTCACTCCGAAAGTGAAAAAATAATGGCTGGGAGACGCAAGCGTAAAAGTCGCGGTGGACACCGAATGACCCCTGCGCGTAAAGCTGCACTTCGCAAAGCGCAGCTCGCATCGGCACGCAAACGTCGCCGCAAAGCACACGTAAAAAAGGTAGGAAGAGTTGTCGGTGGCGTTGCGGCTTCCGCAGCAGTAGCCGGTTTGTCGTATGGATTGCACCATCCTGGTAAATCAGCGAAAAACGTAAAAGCCGTTTACAAGTTTGGGAACGATCGGATTAAAAATCGAAAAGGGTCGAATCCTTCAAGAGGTATAACTCCACAGCCGCCACATTGGGGCGAAGCGAGAGCGTATCTGTAATGGCTAGAAAACCGTACGTATTCACGCCAGCGAGGGCCGAAGCCCTCGCTAAAGCGCGCTTGGCGTCGGCTCGCGCTCGCCATCGTAGATCAAAACGCGGTTACAGCAGCGATCTGAGTAAACGTGGGCAAGGCGTAAAAGGGCTGAAGAAGAACTTTACGCCCTACGCTCGTATTAACAAGCGTTCTCAAACGGTTGGGGCAAACGCCGGAACTCATATTCCCGGAACCCATAAAAGGATCGCTCTTGGCGCTTACGTTCGGGTTGAGAATACCGGCAGTAAGGGTGCTGTCGATAAGGCAATTAGTAAAGGATTGAGCAAGGTTGCACCACACAGTACAAAGCGAGGTCGAGCAAGAACTTACTTATTCAAAAACGTATCTGTTTCAAACCCTGCGGTTCGTGGAAATTTCGCCGGAGGGCAAGTTAGGCTTGGCACTTCTCGCGGTGCTGGGCCAACTATTATTGTTCGTCGTGGCAGTCATAAAACTCCATTAACTGCATCTCGTCGTGGAGTACAGAAGTTTGATACAGCAAAGCGCAAGCGGCGTAAGAGGCGTCCGCAACGACGCCGTTGAGATAAGGTGTCTTACATGACGATCATCGATCCAACTAATCCAGCGCATCCGGCCCATCGAAATCATTTGATTTCAACCAGGGGCAGAACAGCACAGCGGGTTTGGCACCCGTCGGTACCGATCCTTGAATCAGTACAAAACGAGTTACTTTCTATTTGTCAGTCGCACGCGAAAGAGCGTTGCGGCTTTATTTCTTCTCGGTGGGACGTACATCAAATAGAAAACGTTCACCAAGCCCCGTACCATAATTTCTTTATGGACGAAACCGAAGTAATCGAGGCGATTGACCAAATTTACAATGTGCAAGAAGAGCACATTATTGCAATTTGGCACACTCACCCCAACGACGTGGTTTGGCCTTCACCTCGCGACCTGGCGGGTTGGCCTCGCAAAGAACTTAATTGGCGATATCTGATTGTGACAAATAAAGAGGTCTTGGAATGGCAGCTAGAAAAATAGCTCGTCGTCCGTACCGGATGACCTCAAAACGACGAGTTGCGCTAAGAAAAGCGCAACTGGCTTCCGCTCGCGCTCGGAAACGCGCTGGCTCTCATATTTCTCGAAATCGAAAAAAATACACCAGGGTGGCAATAGCGGCGACTGCTACTGGGGTAACTGCCGCCGCAAGCTATAAAGTATATGACCATCGAAATCCTGCCCTTTATCACGGAACATACCGGCATAAAGCAAAAACTATTGCCAGAACAAGACAATGGAAGGGGATGCCGTTTGACCACCCGGTTGATGGTGGAGCAGGACGAATGCGCGGTTTTGATTATGCGACTGGAACTGGCAGCCCAAAAATTCAATATAACGAAAATGTGTACTTTTTCACCAAAGATCGTGTTCGAAGAGCAAAGACCGGGAAGAAAAAAGATGCCCTTTACACGTACGGCACGACGGTAGTAAAAGTCAGAGTGCCGAGAAAAATATACAAGCAGCATTTTTACAGTGATGATACCGAAAGGGACGCCGTTTACGCTGAGGCAAAACATGTCAATGGTAGAAAAGTAAAGATTCTTCGGCGCAACAAAAGTAGAAAAATGAGGAATTCCGGGCATAGGCCGGTTGAACGTAATTCATCGGGGTGGCACTAATGACTCACTTTCTGCCAACAGATGATTCAGATGAATTGAGAAAACGATGGCTGAATCGATACCTCAATCAACAGGCCAAATTCGATACGAAGCTCCGGACCCTCTTAATCGCGTCGGCAGAAGATGCGTACGATCAAGTTTATGCTTTAGACAAAAGCTCAACATTTTCGTCCGGTGTTCGCACTGCGAAAACTCGTATGGCGATAAAAGTAATCCAGGGCGTTTTAAAAGACCTATTTGACGAAGCGATTCCGCTCATTACAGACGGCCAGAAACAAATGGCCGGTAAATCAGCGGACGCACTGCTTGAAACAGACAGGCGATACTTAGAAGCCGTTTTCAGGGAAGCGTCTGGAAGTACGGGGATTAGCGTTAAGTCATTTATCGAAGGTCAAAAAGCAGAGGCAATGACCGGCGTTGTTCACGCGGTTCAGCGAATCACGAAAACAGAGCAATCTCTATCGGCAAGGGTTTACAGAACTCGCGCTTTGGCGAACGGTTGGGTTTCTAAGCAGATAAACTCCGTCATAGTCAGGAGTGGAAGTGCAAAAGAAATTGCGATGGCGGTCAGGTCGTCAATCCGTCCAAACACCCCAGGTGGTGTATCTTACGCCGCACTTCGTCTTGGACGAACGGAACTCAATAACGCCTTTCACGCAACGGCGATTAATATGGCCGAAAACAGACCGTGGATCACGGGTATGGGATGGCATCTTTCGACTACCCATACATTTGATCCAAAAAGGCCGGATATATGCGAAGCATACGATGGGAAAATTTTCAAAATAGACGAAACACCGGCGAAACCACACCCACAGTGCCGTTGTTGGGTTGCTCCCGAGGTCGAATCATTCGAAATGTTCCTTAGCAACTTGACAGCAGGGAGCTATAGAGATTGGATAGAGAATGCAGCGTAAAATCCACTCGTCCACGACGACGATCACCGATCCGATTGAGGTAACACAAATGCTCAAGCCATACAGCAGCAATTCTGCCGGTTCTCCAACCATCTTCGACCCCGAGGTAGTAAAATCCTGCCTTCCGTTTTTCGGTGGAGAAGACCCCAAAACCCCCGAGTCCTCGCCCGAAGGCTCTGCCGCCGAAAACCCTTCCGCTGGGGGTAATTCGGGCCAGGCGGGTAGTGGTGCAGCCTCCGCCGCTGGCGGGGATTCGGGCCAACCTGAAATGACGCCGCAACAGATCACTGATCTGTTGAAGCAGGTTTCTGATCTGACGAAAAACGTAAACACGCTGAGCAAGGAAAACGAGACCTATAAGAAGAAAGAAGCAGAAGCGATTAAGGCGACTCAAAGTCGCGAAGAAGCCCTTGAATCAGATTTGACCGAAGCGCAGCAGACAATTGCGAAGATGGATTCGGTAATCCGCCACGTTGCGCTAATAAACGCAATCCAGTCCAACAAAGATTTGGAATTCCACAGTGCAAAGCACGTTCTGCGTGAACTGGACCCGAATGCTTTCGAGTTGGATGTTGATTTGGAGAACGGTACAGCAACCGTTACCGGTATCGAAAACGACTTGAAGCGAATTGCAAAAGAATGCTCTTGGCTTGTTAAGTCAAACGGTGCAAGTAATGCCGGGAATCAAGGAACTCCCCAGGCTCCCCGGCGAGGTTCCGGCAACCCACCCAGCGGTGGCAGCGGAACTCCCGATGCAGCCAGCCGACGCGCTGACCTGATCAAGCGGTACCCGATCATTGGCCACGGGAGGCCGGTCGCGACACGCTGACAGCTTCCCCGAGTGGAATTCAATTTTTGATAGCATTGTTTCGACCAAGCCACAAGTAAAGGACTGGACACATGACCCTCACGACCAAGCCCCGGTGGGACAAGTACGACGGTTACGTCGGCAACTTCCGCGCTCATTTGGCCGCTGATATCGACCTCGCGACCCAGGCAAATAAGGTGCTTGCTGTCGGAATTGACAGTAATGGCGCAATTACCATTGGCGCTGGTCAGACCGGAATTAAGGGTCTGATGATTGTTGCGGTTGCTGCTGATATTCACGGTAATTTGCTCGACGGTGGGATTAACAACCAGGCGGGTGACCCGCAGGATGTTGGCAAACATGGGGAAATTACCAACTTCGTTCCGACGAAATTTACCAACAGTACGGTAATTACGATTACTGATGCTACCGGTGGTACTTGGCTTCCCGCTGTAAATGGAAAGCCGGTTTCTGCTCCGGTTGCCAACAACGTTTCTACTGCGAATTTGCAGACTGCGCTTAATGGCATTGACGATGGGGTTACCGGAATTACCGTTACTGGTACTGCCGGAAGCTCTTACACGATTACTCATCCTGCGGGAGTTAAGATCACTGCGGATGGGTCGTCTTTGACCGGAGACAGCACCCCGACGATTGACGTTCAATCGGCTAGCGCCACTGGTGCGGCGGGAACGAACTATTACGGCCACGCCGATGGTTCGGTGGATTCGGTCAAGGGTTCAGACGGCGTTTACGTTGGTCATACGGCAGAACTTGGTCGTTTGATCGTAAACGTGGACGATCAGGTTTCGTAAGAAGACGAACTTCATAAGAAAATGAAGAACGATAATCGGAAGGGAATGCCGATGTTGGCATACAAGGAAAACGGGTGGCCGACGATTAACGGCGTTCCGGTGGGACCGCTTTTCGGTGGTACTGCTCCGGTTCGTCAAGAGGGTATCCTTACCCAGGGCGATCTGGTCACCGTTACCGCAGATGGCATCGACCTCAACGCGCTCTGGAATTCGTTTTCTGAATCCATCAGCATTTACAACGAGGCGATGGACGACCTTATTCAGCTTTTGACCTACCCGGTCACTACGCCGATTGAGCCGGTCGTTCAGATTGGCGAGGCCAGTTTTGAAGAGGCCACCGAACTCGGTGTTGCTCGCGGTGCCGGTCTGCCCATCGAAGTGTTCCAGATGGGTTACGACCTGCGTCACTACGACAAGCGAAATGCGTTTTCGTGGATGTTCCTGGCTGACGCGGATGCGCGTCAGGTCGAGGCAATTCACGACGCAATTCTATGGGCCGACAAGCGTCTCGTTTTCCGCAAAATTATGGAGGCGATTTTCGACAATCGCACCCGTAAGGCGAACATTCGCAACCAGGCGTACAACGTCTATCCGCTCTACAACGGTGACGGCGTTGCTCCCCCGCGTTTCAAGAACAACACGTTTGACGAGACGCACTCGCATTACCTGATTTCGCACAATGACACCATTGACTCTTCCGATTTGGAAGACCTGATGGAAACCATTGCCGAGCACGGGTATTCACCGCAGGCCGGAACGCACTTCCTGCTTTTGGCGAACAAGGCCGAAACTGACGTTATTCGTCAGTTCCGCCGGGGCGTGGTGAACAACAACGGGGCGTCCGCTGGATATGACTTCATTCCGGCTCCGACGCAACCGGCGATGATTCTGCCGAATGCCGAAGGTCTGCTTGGTTTCCAGCCTGCTCCTACTTTCGGGAACTTGGCGGTTATCGGTTCCTACGGATTCTGGAACATTGTCGAGGAAGAGTACATTCCTCCCGGCTACATCCTGGGTCTTGGTTTCGGTGGTGCATTTAATCTCGGAAACGTGGTTGGCCTGCGCCAGCACGCGAATCCGCAAATGCAGGGGTTGCGAATCATCCCCGGTAACTACCAGCGATTCCCGCTGATTGACGGCTTCTACGCTCGGTCGTTTGGTACGGGCGTGCGTCAGCGCGGCGGTGCGGCCATCATGCAGATCAAGTCTGATAATGGTGGCGACGGTTCCGGGAAGTACGAAATTCCCGACGTTTACAAGCGTGGTGCGGGCAAGTACCTCGTTTGATAGGCTTCGATGGTCGGGAGCGGAAACGACGTTATAGGCACAGAAGCTCCCGGCCATCGAACTAGAAAGGATTTGAAATGGGCCGTCAGGTAAATTTGGATGCACCGCTTTCCGAAGTGGACAAGGCATATCTTCGCGAGCGCGGTCGTGGATATCTTATCCATGCGAACGAACGAAAATTCGGCGTAAACGGAGAGAACTTTGACCCCGACACAATGGAACCGGGGACCAATTCGCCATTCTATGACAGCAATGAGCGGCAGAAGGCCGTTTACGATGTCGGTGGCGCACCGCTTCCCGGAACCACCCTGGATTACAACACCGGACGTGTGGCAGATCGTGAAAACGGCGTTTCTGTCGAGTTTACCGGTCCTGGCCACACCCCCGGCGCTCACGATTTACGCGGAGTTCGCGGTGAGCCGGAGGGTTTTGATTCGTACGAGGTTGACGAAAACGGCAATCCCGTTGAAGAAATCGATGACGACATCGTTGAGAAAGTTCTGGCTATCGGAACCGTCAAAGAATTGCGTTCTGAGCTGAAAGCGCTGGGCGTTGATGTTCCGAATAATGCTCGCCGCGACGATCTAGAGCAAGCCCTTGCAATCGCATTGCAGGACCCTCGGGACGAAGGCGAAAACGAAGAGTCGGAAAATGAATCGGGCGACAATTCCTCTGGTGACTCCCCTACATCGGAGTAGTTAAGTGGCCGATCAGTCCGCAATTGATGCGGTGAAGTTGCAACTTCCGGATGAGGCTTCGGGGTTAGGTATCTCTGATGCCATTATCTCGGGGCAACTTGATGGCGGTGCCACGCAGACCAAAACAGTGCTGTTTTGTCTGCGTGGCATCGCTGCAAAAATCGCATCTGTTGAAGATGTTCAAGAATCGGGAAGTTCGCGTACCACCAGATTCCATGATCGAATCATGGCGATGATTACCGATTGGCAGGCCCGCGCTGACGCGGAAGACGCGCAGTTGGGGAATCTCCCGCCGAAAATGCCCGCGAAACTTTACACTTCTGTCAGGGTGTAAAAATGGCGTTTTCCGATGTCGAGCTAAACTTACACAGAATCGGAACTAAACGATTTATTGATTCGGACCCCACTGAGATTATTCTTACTCCAAGAACTGCACAAATTGTAGCTGGAACTAAGAAGTTCGTAGATGGGGTGCCCCGTGCTATGCAAAGGTTCAAAATTGTTTGGGCAGGCGATAACGGAATCGTGCGAATCCCTGGACAAGAGGGAGGCGTTCGTAGGTTCGATTTCATCATTGTCGGTGAATATGATGCAGTCGTGGCTATCCACGATTTTTGGAAAGTCGAAAATCAAGAGTTCACAATAGAGTACGTCTTTCCTTCTCTTGGATATGAGGTAAAAGCCGGTGGAGTCAGTCACGGGTCAAGCCCAACATGAGTTAGGAAACGATCATGGTCTCTTTTGTCAAGAATGTGGCAGTCGCTTTAATACTTTACGCATTCGCGGCAGGGATAATGGTTATGTTTGCAATAGATGCTTTAAAAAAGCAAGATTCGGTATTATTCTAAGCGAAAACCAGGCTCTCCTTAATATACGGAACCCTCATGGCCCGTACTAGAGTGGATTTTGACGATCGAGAACTAAGAAAGAATCTTGAAACTTTCGATTCTGATTTGCGCGCTGCCTTCCGGGCTGTCACGGATCGACGTGCGGCGGTAACTGTCGGATGGATGAAGCAAAACGCTCCCTGGACAGACAGGACCGGAGCCGCCCGCGTAGGTTTGATGGCTTGGGCAAACCATGGGCGAAGCTTCGAAGAAATCGTTCTGTCATATTCTGTGAACTACGGAATTTGGTTGGAAATAGCAAACAACCGTAGATTCTCGATTATTCAACCGGCAATGCGAATCATGGGCGATGCGTGGATGAAAGATTTGCATTTACTCATCGAAAGAATGAGCGTGGCATCCATAACTCCACCGACCCCTTCGCCAGGACTGCCTAAACAACCGAACAAGCCGCAACCGAATAAAAAGAAATACCGAAGACGTAATCGGAGACGCAAATGATGCCATCAATTATTTACGAAACCCTCGCCGGATCGATGGATGATTTAGGCGTAACTGCCGACCGCATTATGGAAGCAGAATCTCTTGACGAACGTCCATTTGATGCAGGATATTTCGTAGTTGTGTCTTTTGGGGAAGAATTGCCCGCTGTGGCGGGGCTACTGGCCCCAAGAACAATGACAATTGCGGTGCATTATCCGTGGGACAAGGACAGAGATTATGTGCCCATTACCCGCATTATTAATCGAGTAGACCAATTGCTTTTGCCCCTGGAACTGATAAAAGGACAAGATGGTGTTCAGGTGTCCCAAATTCGACGTTCCGGCAGGTCAGGCAACCTGTCCGACGAGGGGTGGCGCACCATCACTCGCACGGCAACTTACGGCGTTTCCTATGACGAATCTGCCGCGTAACCGGATATGATAGCTGCGACGACCAGAAAGGATCGACCCCCCATGGCAGGACTACCGAGCAAGCAGGGCAAGGCCGACGAGACCGGCACCGAGGCTCCACTTTCGCACGATGCCGTGCGTGATGTCGAGGACACGACCGTTACCGGCCCTTCTCCGAATTTGGACGGAAAGCGCTTGCAGGCAATTCCGCAGCAGGGCGGAACTCGCGTTACCGTCAAAGACACTTTTTTCGCCGAACAGGGTCTTGATCACCCGACTGTGACTTTCGATTTCTTCCGGGATCGATTTACCCTCCCGGTCGGCGGTGGCAAGGCTTTGTCGGATGCCGGTGCAGATGCGCTTTTGAAAGTTTTCCCCAATCGATTTAAGTTTGTTAACGGCAAATAATGTGCCCGAAATACGCTGCTCGAACAAAAAACATGGGGAAGTAAGCGATAATTCAATAGGGCTTTTTGAAAGAATTTGCGATAGTAGGTTTTGCAAAGTTAGGCCAAATGAAGTAGTTCTGCACATTTGGGATTTAGCAAAACTAAACGCAGACGGAACAATTAAGATGATCGACACAAAACGGTTTAAACGACCGGAAGTGAAAGGAATACCCAAATGAGCACTCTCGTCAATGACGCTCTCCCGTATGGTGTGCGTGACATTAAGTTGACGAAGTACCTGGATGCTCTCGGAATGCTTCTCGACACCACTTCCGTCGATCTTCCGTACATTCAGCGACTCAACTTTACCGAAGCCGAGGAATTCTCCGAACTGCGCGGTGATGACAAAACCATCACGACCCGCGGTAAGGGATCAACGGTTAACTGGGACTTGGAATCCGGTGGTATTGCACCGTATGCCTGGGCCGTGTTTACCGGTGGAACTGTGGATGAGGTTATCGTCGGTTCTGACGTAACCGAACTGAACATGCACAAGCGCTCCACTACGGCTCGTCCGTGGTTCCGCATTGACGGTCGAATTATCTCCGACTCGGGCGGCGACGTTTTGGTTCGGATTTACCGGTGCCGTGCAAACGGTGATATCACGTCGAACTTCCAAGACGGCGAATTCACCACTACTGCGGTTACTGGCGTTGGCTACCCGCTGCTGGACGACGCAAACGACCTGCTTTACAGCATCTTCCGGCGTGGAGATGACTCGGCGGTGTCGCTGACGCTGACCCCGGACCCCAACCCGCTGGCCGCGCCGCTGAATGTGACCGTGGGTAACGTGACGGCCAGCAGTGCCGAGGTCACCTGGGGTTCGGTGCCAAACGCGACTTCATACAAGGTCGAATCGGCGGTCGGTCCTGCTTATGACACCTGGACGGCGGTCTCTCCGGACCCGACGACCACCACCGCAACCCTGTCCGGTCTGTCCGCGAGCAAGACCTATAAGGTGCGGGTTACCAGTAAGGGTGCGTCCAGCGCGACTAGCTTGCCGTCTATTCCGGTGACTTTCAACACCCCCGCTTCGTAAGGAAAAGTTACAGAAAAAACTGTAACTTTACATTCAATAGGCGCCCCAGGAGGCCAGAATGGAAAATCAAATTCAAGACGAATACGCACTTTCGCCTGCGTGGTCGAAATCAAAAGGTTTCAAAAAGCCTTTCGATCATGTTTGTTCTGAGACCGGGCAGAAGGTGCGTATTCGTCGTCTTGATATGGGCGATTTGCTCAAGCTGGATATTGCCGAAGAAATGGACTTTATGTCCAAGGCGGTGATGTCCACAGAAACGCCCGCGCAAGAAAAACCGGAAGCGCAGACTTCGCAAGAAGCTGTAGCAAATGCCATCAAGAATTCCAAGAACTTCTCCAAAATGGAGAAGATGATTAATCTTGTTGTCGCTGCCGGTGTTATTAAACCGCAGCTTTACGCCGCGCCGGAACATGAAAACGCCCGCCAGGCAGGGCTGAACTACGTGGATGAAGTTCCGTGGAACGACCGGATGGAGCTGTTTTCCGTCATTTTTGAAATGGACGGGATTGCCACGTTTCGCGAAGAAGAAGAGCCTGGTGTGGGAGACGTGGCAGATGTCCCAAGCGTTCCACTGCCTGCCGAGCGACCTGTGGATGTACGACCCAGCGACACCGAAGGGGTTTTACTTCAATAGGGGAGTTTTCCATTTTGGAAGAAAAGTGGAAGGCGACATGAATGAAGCCGAACGGATTTCTAGGAAAGGCCGGAAACCAGGACCAGGGGTTGATCGTCTTGTTAACTCAGCCAGGCTGGGAGCGCTCAGCAGAAATCTCGGAATTGAGATTAAGCGCCACCGAGAGCCAGACCAAGTTGATAATGGCGATCCATCAACGAGGCCGAAGAGAAAACCGAGCAACGAGGATAAAGACGAAATAGTCAAGCTTGGAACTTTCTAGAAAACGGGAGGAAAAGTGCCGCAGAATGATTTGGGCACTGCCCGTGGTCAAATTAAGGTCGAATTTGACAACCGTGGTTCCGTCGCAGCCCTAGCTGCTCTCACCAAAGTTCATCAGCAGCTCGAAACCATGAACCGCTCGCTGGCGGGGATGGAGAAATCCTTTCGTTCTACGCAGAATTCGATGGATCGAATTTCTCGTAATATGGACCGAATGGTCCAGAGCACTTCTCGGGCTTCCGGTGAGCTTGACAAAGCGAGCCGTTCTGCCCACAACTACTCTCGTAGTATGCACGACATTTACAGCGACACTATGCGAGTGATAAACGTTACTCGTAGAGTTATTGAAATTTCTCGTCCTATTCGGCAAGCAGCAACCTTTGCAAAAGTTTTCTCTCGTTCTATGAAGGAGGCTGACCAGACCGCAGTCGGTTTTGGTCGTGCTCTCAAGGCTTTGGATACTGCGGGCCTAAGCGCTGCACGAATGATGGTTAAATCTGGAGTTGGTTCGACCAACCTTGCGAAGGGTTTTGCGGTAGCCGCATCTAACGGTAATGCTCTTGCCCGAACGATTCAAAAGATTTCCGCGTCTAATTTAGGGTTGGCGCTTTCGTCTTTGGATGCGCGGGCAGTAAGAATTGCCAGCAGTTTTACGGCAATGAACAGAGCGCTGAAGGCATCGGGGCTAATAGGCGGCTCTCTTGGTCGAAGTGCTTTCATTAAATTAGCAGGCATTAACGACGGCATGAAAATGCTGCCAACCTGGACAAGAAATCTTCGTACTTTTGGTCGAGTCATGGGCCAGGTCGGTATTGCCGCTGGAATCTTTTCTCGACTGATGAGAACGGATAAGTTCT
>Ga0164242_10004910_pt1 | contig 14938 bp, 19 predicted proteins | sample OricomgcompostMG_FD_108783 | JGI IMG/M metagenome (GOLD analysis project Ga0164242, IMG submission 108783) | Miracle-Growth compost microbial communities from Emeryville, California, USA - Original compost - Miracle growth compost (MG) ... | reverse complement strand
TTCGTCTTTCCCTTCCTGATCTTCCGCTTTCCGCAAACGGCGAAGGCCTGCCTGATGTACCGCTACCGCCGGCTGGACGCGGCGCGCGCAGCGGCGCGGCAGGCCGGCTATCGCGGCGCGATGTATCCATGGCGCAGCGCGAGCGACGGCCGCGAAGTGACGCCCGAGCACCAGAAGAACCTGATCTCCGGCGCCTGGATGGAAGACGACACCTATCTGCAGCGGCACATCGGCTCGGCCGTCGTGTTCAACGTCTGGCATTACGTGATGGCGAGCGGCGACCACGCCTTCCTCTCCGAATACGGCGCCGAGATGATGCTGGAGATTGCGCGCTTCTGGTCCAGCATCGCGGTGCCGGGCAAGGAAGCCGGCCGCTTCGAGATTCTCAGCGTGATCGGCCCCGACGAATATCACAACGCCTATCCGTGGCGCGATGCGCCCGGCCTGGACAACAATGCCTACACCAACGTGATGGCGGCATGGACCTTGTGCCGCGCGCTCGAATTGCGCGAATGCCTGCCCGCCCCGCGCTGGCAGGCGCTGTGCCGCCAGCTGCAGATCGACGATGCCGAACTGGCGCGCTGGGATCTGCTGAGCCGCCGCCTGTTCGTGCCCTTCCACGACGGCATCATCAACCAGTACGAAGGCTTCGAGAAGCTGGAACGATTCGATCCCGCCATGCTGCCGCCGCACATGCGCGAGCAGCGCGCCGACTGGGCCCTGCGCGCGATCGGCCGCCATGCCGACCAGTTCCAGATCGCCAAGCAGGCCGATGCGCTGACGCTGTTCTACCTGTTTCCCAGGCAGGAAGTGGCGGCGCTGTTCGCGCGGCTCGGCTATCAGTGCAGCGATGACTGCATCCTGCGCAGCGCGCGCTACTACCTGGCGCGCACCGAGCATCGCTCCAGCCTGTCGCGCGTGGTCTATGCGGGCGCGCTGGCGCAGGTCGCGCCCGACATGTCCTGGGACTTCTACCAGCGCGTGCTGAACACCGATCTCGACCAGTTGAAAGGCGAGAGCGTGGCCGAAGGCATCCACCTGGGCGCGATGGGCGGCTCGATCGACATCCTGCAGCGCCGCTATCTCGGGGTGAACGTCTGCCGGGACGCGCTGACCATCTCTCCCTGCCTGCCGCCGCAGCTGTGCGCGGTGCAGCTGGCGCTGCGCTATCGCGGACAGCTGCTGCGCATCGAACATGCCGACGGCAGGCTGCGGGTGCGCGCCGATGCATCCAACCGCATGCCGCTGACGCTGCTGTTCCGCGATGCGCGCCTGCCGCTGGCGCCCGGCCAGGCACGGACACTGACCGAAAACCGCGCGCTGGCCGCGGTCTAGCAAGCGGCCTTCCCGAGGGCCCGAACTTTGGGCCTTGCCTCCAGTCTATCCATCGCCTAAGCTTGCCGAAGTTCCCGTGTGTTCAACGCAGGAGGGTGTGTGAGACGATCGATCTTCATTGTCCTTGGTCTGGCCCTCCTGCCGTTCTCCCCGCCCGCCTGGCCGCAGGAAGCCGGGGCGGCGCAAGCGGCGCAAAGCCCGCCGAATACGATGGAAGAAAGGCTGCGCGCCTGCGTCTCCTGCCACGGACATGCCGGCCGCGGCATCAGCAACGTCTATTTCCCCCGCCTCGCCGGCAAGCCGGCCGGATACCTTTACAACCAGCTGGTCGCGTTCCGCGACGGCCGCCGCATGTACGCGCCGATGAATTATCTGCTGGCCTATCTGCCCGACGACTACCTGCGGCAGATGGCGCAGTACTACGCGAGCATGCAGCTTCCCTTCGACGTGCCGGCGGTGCCGAGCGCGGCGCAATCGGTGCTCGATCATGGAAAACGGCTGGTGCAGCAGGGCGATGCATCGAAGAAGGTGCCGGCCTGCATCGCCTGCCACGGCAGCAATCTCGGCGGCCGCGAGCCCGGCATCCCCGGCCTGCTCGGCCTGCGCGCCGATTACGTGAGCGCGCAGCTTGGCGGCTGGCGCTACGGCACGCGCACCGCGCTCGAGCCGGATTGCATGCAGCTGGTTGCGGCCGGGCTGAGCGAAACGGATGTCGCCGCAGTCGCGGCCTACCTGTCCTCGCTGCCCGCGCCGACCGGCACGCGGCCGCTGCCGCCCTCCGACCGTTTGCCGCTGGCCTGCGGCAGCCAACAGCATTGAGGGGACGCGATGAAACGATACTTCCTTCGTCGACTGTCGCTGCTCGCGCTGCTGCTGACGGCGAGCGCCGCCGCCCTCGCGCAGAGCAGGCCCGCGAGCGGCAAGGCTTCCGCCGAACAGCTCGCGCGCGGCCGCTATCTGGCGCAGGCCGGCGACTGCATCGCCTGCCACACGGCGCCGGGCAAGCCGATCTTCTCCGGCAACCGCGCGCTGCCGACGCCCTTCGGCACGCTGTACGCGCCCAACATCACGCCGGATGCGAAGACCGGCATCGGCGGCTGGAGCGCGACCGAGTTCTACAACATGATGCACACCGGGCGTTCGCGCGACGGCACGCTGCTGTATCCGGCCATGCCCTTCGCGAACTACACGAAGGTCACGCGCGAGGACAGCGACGCGATCTTCGCCTATCTGAAATCGGTGCCGCCGGTCAGACAGCAGAACCGGCCGCACGAATTGCGCTTCCCCTACAACAACCGCAGCCTGCTGATCGGCTGGCGCACGCTCTACTTCCAGCAGGGCGAATACAAGCCTGACAAGAGCAAGTCGGACGAATGGAATCGCGGCGCCTACCTGGTGCAGGGCCTGGGCCACTGCTCGATGTGCCACACGCCGATCAATGCGCTGGGCGGCTCTTCGCAGGCCAAGGCTTTCCAGGGTGGCCTGATCCCGATGCAGAACTGGTATGCACCTTCGCTGACCTCGAACAAGGAAGCCGGCCTCGGCGAATGGGAGATCGGCGACATCGTCGACCTGCTGCAGACCGGCGTGTCGCGGCACGGCGTGGTGTACGGCCCGATGGCGGAAGTCACCTACAATAGCCTGCAATACCTGAACGATGCCGACATCCGCGCGATGGCGGTCTATCTGAAGAGCCTGCCGGACAAGGAGACCTCGATCGCGGCGCCGAATCCGCTGCCGAACACGCCGGAATCGGTACAGATCTTCTCCGAAGGCCGCCGCGTGTATGAAGCGCGATGCGCGGTCTGCCACGGCGCCAATGGCCAGGGCATGCCGCCGCACTATCCGCCGCTGGCGAACAACCAGTCGATCGAGATGAGTTCGGCCGTCAATCCTATCCGCATGGTGCTGAACGGCGGCTATCCGCCGGGCACGCGCAAGAATCCGACGCCCTACGGCATGCCGCCGTTCGCGCAGGAACTGTCGGACGTCGAAGTCGCCGCCGTCGTCTCCTACATCCGCACCGCCTGGGGCAACCGCGGCAGCACCGTCACGCCGCGCCAGGCCAATGCCCTGCGTTCCGCCACCATGGAGTAAGCATGATCGAAGAACCTCTCGATGCGCGCGCGCTGCGCCCTGAAGACGACCAGCAGGCGGTCGACGACGTGGTCGGCCGCGGCCCCGCAGGCGCGGTTGCCGTCGCCGGCGTCGCGGTGCTGATCGTGGTGGCGATCTGGTTCGCCTTCTACCTGCTGGTTTTCATCCCGCGAGGCTGATCGTCATGGCGACTGCATCCGAACACAGCGAACATGTCGCGGCGCGCGCAGAAATGCGCTGGGTCTATTTCGTCATCGCCGTCATCGGCCTGCTGCTGGTGATGATCGCCTTCACCAGCCTGCACTGGGTGATGATGCCGGCGCAGCGCATCGAGACCGTCAACCCGTCGACCCTGCACCTGGCCGGCGAATTCACCGAGGACAATCTCGGCACCGAAGCGAATGCCGACGGCTCCGCCACCGTGCGCCTGATCGCGCAGCAGTATTCGTTCACGCCGCAATGCATCGTGGTACCGGCCAACACGCCGGTCACCTTCCGCGGCACCAGCGCCGACGTGATCCACGGCTTCATCATCGCCGGCACCAACGTCAACGTGATGCTGGAACCGGGCTATGTGTCGAACTTCCGCACCGAATTCAAGCGGCCCGGAGAACACGTGATGCCCTGCCACGAGTTCTGCAGCGTCGGCCATGCCGGCATGTGGGCGCACGTCAAGGTGATCGACCGCGACACCTTCTTCAGACAATCACTATCGACGCGGAGGCAGAGCTGTGTTCCACAGTAGACGACTGGTGCTGGCCCATTTCTGGGTCGCGTTCGCCGCATTCCTGCTCGCGCTGATGCTGGGCGAATGGCAGATGTATGTGCGCAGCCCGCTGTTTTCCGGCCTGAGCAATCCCGAGCTGTACTACCGCTCGGTCACCGCGCACGGCTCGGCGATGGCCTATGTATTCCCGACGCTGGTGGCGATGGGCTTCGGCTACGCGATCGTCGAGCTGTCGCTGAAGCGGCCGCTGGTCGGCCTGCGCTGGGCCTGGGCCGGCTTCGGCCTGCTGGTGGCCGGCACCGTGATCGCGATGATCCCGGTATCGATGGGATTGGCTTCGGTGCTGTACACCTTCTATCCGCCGATGATAGGCAATGCCTTCTATTACATCGGCGTGGTGCTGGTGGTGGTCGGCTCCTGGATCTGGGTCGCGCTGATGTCGGTCAACCTGCGCCTGTGGAAACGCGACAATCCGGGCGTGCCGGTGCCGCTGCCGATGTTCGCCAACGTCGCCGGCGCCTATCTGTGGGCCTGGACCTCGGTCGGCGCGGCGCTGGAAATCCTGCTGCAGATCCTGCCGGTCGCGCTCGGCTTCCGCTCGACCATCGACGCCGGCCTGGCGCGCGTCCTGTTTTCGTGGACGCTGCATGCGATCGTCTACTTCTGGCTGTTCCCTTCCTACATCGCGTTCTACACGCTGGTGCCGCGCGCGATCGGCGGCCGCCTGTACAGCGACCTGATGGGGCGCGTCGGCTTTGCGCTGTTCCTCGTCTTTTCGATGCCGATCGGCATTCATCACATATTCCAGGACCCGGAGGTCGGCGAAGGCTTCAAGTTCCTGCATGCGATCTTCACCGCGATGGTGTCGGTGCCGACGCTGTTGACCGTGTTCACGATCACCGCCTCGGTCGAGATCGCGGCGCGCCTGCGCGGCGGCACCGGCGTAGTCGGCTGGGTGCGCGCGCTGCCCTGGGGCAATCCGATGATGCTGGCGGTCGCCTTTTCCTTCATCATGCTCGGCTTCGGCGGCGCCGGCGGCATCATCAACATGAGCTACCACCTCGATTTCGCCATCCACAACACGCAATGGATCACCGGCCATTTCCATCTCATCTATGGCGGCGCGATCGTGATCATGTATTTTGCGATTGCCTATGACCTGTGGCCGCACCTGACCGGCAAGGCGCTGGCGCAGATCGTCCTGATGCGCGTGCAACTGTGGCTGTGGTTCGTCGGCATGATCGTCGTCACCTTCCCGTGGCACTACGTCGGCATCCTCGCGATTCCGCGCCGCATGGCTTACTTCGATTACAGCGATCCGGCGATCGCGCCGCAGGCGCTGTCGGTGATCATCACCTTCTTCGGCGGCTTGCTGCTGCTGGCATCGGCGCTGCTGTTCATCTTCATCCTGCTGCGCGGCCACCACGCGCCGCGCATCACGCTGCCGGAATTTCGCTTCAGCGCGCCGGTACACGCGGTGCATCATGTGCCGGCCGCGCTGAACGGCTTTGCGCTGTGGCTGGCGCTGATGATCGGCCTGACCGTCGTCAACTACGGCTATCCGATCGTCAAGCTGCTCGGCACGCCCGGCACCGCGGTGCCGGCGATACCGGTGGGAGTCAAGCGATGAAGGACGAAGCGCTCTTCTCGCGCAGCAACCGCTGGTTCGTGTGGTCGGTGGCCGGCGTGCTGGCGCTGCTGCTGTTCGGTCTGGCGATCGGTTTTGTCTGGATGCCGTATCACAACGGCGAAGCGGGCGGCAGCTTGTGGGATGCGATCTGCCGCGCCGCCGGCGCGCCCGGCGGCAATTCTTATCGCGACGTGAACGCGACGAAGGTGATATCGAGCGACGTCATCGTGATTCCCGACATGATTGCCGCCGACAAGGAAGCGATCGGCCGCGGCGCCACGCTCTCGCTGCGCTGCACGATGTGTCACGGCGCGCGCGGCATGAGCGAAGCCGGCACGCCCAATCTCGCAGGCCAGGACGCGGTGGCGATCTACAAGCAGCTGCGCGACTTTCAATCGGGTCAGCGCAAGAGCGCGATCATGGAGCCGCAGGCGCACGGCCTGAGCGATCAGGACATGCGCGACCTTGCCGCTTACTTTGCGTATCTGCCGCGCACGTCGCCGCCGCCGGTGCTGGTCGAACAGCTGAAAGCGCCGCTTGTCGCGCAGATCGGCGCGCCGATGCGCAATATCGCGCCCTGCATCTCCTGTCACGGCGGCAGCGACCGCAAGACCGGCGCGCCGACGCTGGACGGCGAACCCGAATCCTATATCCTCACGCAACTGCAAGCCTTCGCCGACGGCCACCGCCGCAACGATATCAACGGCCAGATGCGCAATATCGCGCGCCAGATGACGAAGGAAGAAATCACGACTGCCGCGCACTATTACGCCGGTCGCTGAGCTCGCCGGCGCACAGGCGCAACAAAAAAGCCCGCATCGGACGCGGGCTTTTTTTCTGCGCGCCCGGGATTACTCGACGTCATCCTCATCCAGCGCTTCGCGCGCATTGCCGATCGCCTTGTCGGCCTTGCCCTCGACCTGCTTCTGGATCCCTTTCACCTGTTGCTTGGTGCTGCCGATGGCTTCGCCCATTTCCTCCTGGGCCTTGCCGGCGGTTTCCTTGACGCTGCCTTTCAGTTTGTCGGTGTTCATGTCGCTTCCTTTTCAGAGTGGAACGTCTCGCTTCGACTTGCGCCGCCGATGCGAGTTCTGCGCTTCGCCGTGCCTTGCCGCACATACGCGGCGGCAATGGCGCGGCATGCTGGCCCTGATCATTCAAGGGCAAGACGGAGCATGGCGTGAAACAGCACTGGACAGGAGGCAATAGTTTCGAGCTGCTCGAAAACGGCGAGCAATTCTTTCCCAGCGTGTTCGACGCGATCGCGCAGGCGCGCAAGGAGATTCTGCTCGAAACCTTCATCTTGTACGACGACAAGGTCGGCCGCGCACTGCACGCCGCGCTGATCGCGGCCGCGCAGCGCGGCGTGCAGGTCGACCTGACGATGGACGGCTGGGGCTCGCCCGGCCTGTCGAAGGAATTTCTGTCGGCCATGACTTCGGTCGGCATCTGCGTGCACGTATTCGACCCCGTGCCCGGCTTCATGCGCCGCCTCAATCTGTTCCGCCGCCTGCACCGCAAGATCGTCGTGATCGACGGCGCGATCGCCTTTGTCGGCGGCATCAATTTTTCCGCCGACCATCTGCTCGATTTCGGGCCGCAGGCAAAACAGGATTATTCGGTGCGCGCGCGCGGACCCATCGTCGGCGAGATCCATGCGTTCGCGCGCGCTGCCTTGCAAGGCAGGAATGTCCGGCCGCGCAGAGGACGACGCGCCGAAACGCAGGCGCCGCATTTGCCGAAAGCCGGCGACGCGGAGGCGATCTTCGTCTGGCGCGACAACCATCGCCACACCAGGGACATCGAACGCCAGTATCGCGTCGCGATCCGTCTGGCGAAGCAGCGCGTGACGATCGCCAACGCCTATTTCTTTCCCGGCTATGCCTTCCTGCGCGATCTGCGCAAGGCAGCGCGGCGCGGCGTGAAAGTGGCGCTGATCCTGCAGGGCAATCCCGACATGGCGATCGTGCAGGTCGCGGCCGGCATGCTCTACCACCACCTGCTGTCGGCCGGCGTCGAGATCCATGAGTATTGCGAGCGACCGCTGCACGGCAAGGTCGCGGTGGTGGACGACGAATGGGCGACCGTCGGCTCCAGCAATCTCGATCCGCTCAGCCTGTCGCTGAACCTGGAAGCGAACGTGATCATCCGCGAGCGCGCCTTCAACGCGCGCCTGTCGCAGGCGCTGCAAGGCCTGATGCAGGAAGGCTGCAAGCAGATCAATATCCTCGAATTGAAGGAAGCCGGCTGGTGGCGCGTGCTGCGCGGCTATCTGCTGTTTCATCTGCTGCGCCGCTATCCGGCCTGGCTGGGCTGGCTGCCGGCGCATGCGCCCAGGCTGGAATCGGTCGCCGAGGAAACGGCCGGCGTCGACAAGCTGGCCGAGACGGACAGCGAAAGGGCATGCCCATGAACCCTCGTCCGCCGCGCGCCGAAACTGCCGGCGGCGCGCGCGCGCCGGCGCAGGGCGGCATCACCGCTCGCCCGTGGTGGCCGTGGGCAAGGACGGCGGCGCAGATCGCCTTCTTCGCGCTGGTCGCCTGGCTGCTGCTCGCGCAGGCGCGCTCGATAGAATGGGACAAGGTCATCGCCACCGTGCACAGCAGGCCGCCGCGCAGCCTGCTGCTGGCGGCCGCGCTCGCCGTGCTCAGCTACGCGATCTACGGCTGCTTCGACCTGCTCGGCCGCCATGTCACGCGGCATCGTCTGCGGCGGCGCGTCGTGGTTGCCGTCAACCTGATCTGCTATGCGTTCAACCTGAACATCGGCGCCACCGTCGGCGGCGCGGCCTTCCGTTTCCGCCTGTATTCGCGGCTGGGGCTGGATGCCGGCACCACCGCGCGCATCATCGCGATCACGATGTTCACCAACTGGGCCGGCTATGTGCTGCTGGCAGGCACGGTCTTTCTGCTGCGCCCGCTCGCGCTGCCGCCGGACTGGGCGATCGACCGCAATGGCTTGCGCCTCTTCGGCGGCGCGCTGCTTGCCGTCGCGCTGGCCTACCTGCTGCTGTGCATCCTTGCCAGCGGCCGCGGCATCGCGTTCAAGGGCCATGCCGCGACCATCCCCACGCTGCGCTTCACGCTGCTGCAGCTCTGCATGTCGAGCGCGAACTGGCTGCTGATCGCCTCTGTCATTTACGTGCTGCTGAACCGCCAGATTCCCTTTGCCGACGTGCTGTCGGTGCTGCTGGTGGCGGCGATCGCCGGCGTCATCACGCACGTGCCGGGCGGTCTCGGCGTGGTCGAAGCGGTGTTCGCCGCGCTGCTGTCGCATCGCCTCGCCGCCAGCGAGCTGATTGCCTCCATCCTGATGTACCGCACGATCTACTACTTCGCGCCGCTCGGCCTCGCCGTCGCCGGCTACCTGCTGATGGAGGCGCGCATCAGGAAAGCGCGCTGAAGCTCATGCGCGGGATTCCGACACGCGAAGGTGCAATCGTCTGATTGTGGCGGCGGGATGCGCTCGCTAGGCTGAACTGCTCACGACGAGGAGATCATCATGTCGAACACGGATGTCATGCAGGAAAAACACAGCGAACCGGTCAAGCAGCCGGAAAGCCCGGCCGCCGGCCCGCAAAGCCAGACGTCGGAACAGCGCCTGAAACCCGACGTGCACACGCCGGAAAAAAAGAAGGAGAGCGATGTCGCGCCCGAACGCGACGAAAGCGAGCAACTGCGCCGCCATCAATGAATCTGCGCTGCAATTTTTCCGAAACGCGGTGCAGCATGGCCGCGATATTTTTCTGACCCGACTTCGGGGCGATGTCCTATCGGCCGTTTGCATGCGGCGTGCAAGAATCAGATAGCGACGAACGTTTCGTCATGTTCCACTCAGTTCATAGCGAAGGAGCTTCATGATGAAGAAATCGACATTCATGCTGGCGGCCGCGCTGGCCGCCGGCGGCGCGTGCGCGCAAAGCATGGGCACCGGCTCGAGCACTTCGGGCAGCGTCAACGGTTCCGCCGGCACCACCGCCGCGCCGACCAATCCCGGCAGCACGAGCACCACGCCCTCGATGTCCGGCAGCGGCACCTTGAACGGCCCCGGCATCACGACCGGCAGCACGAATTCGGCCGGCGGCACCATCACGCCGTCTTCGCCCTCGCCGACCACGACGCAACCGGTTTCACCGAACGGCAATGCGACCGGCACCGGAACCGCGGGAACGACGGGCACTTGGGATAATGGCGCGCCGGAAGGCGTGAATGGCTCGGCGGGCACCGGCATGGGCAGCTCGAGCTCGACCGGCACGACGAGCGGAACGGGAACGGAAACCGGCACTGGCACTGGCACCGGCGGCAGCGCGGGCACCGGCGTCAACGGATCGGGCAGCGTCGGCGGCGGCATAGGCACCGGCGGAAGCGGCGTCGGCGGCGGTGCGGGAGCTGGAGCAGGCGCCGGCATCCGTTGACGGCCGTTCCGATCGGCACGGCAGCCGAACGATCGCAGCGGCCGCCGCCGCTGACCCCTCCCCAAAAAAAAGAGCTTGCCGTGCGCAAGCTCTTTTCTCATCGCGGCTTCGCCGATGCGGCGAAAGCCAGCCCGGACCGCAACTACTTCTTCTGGTTCTGTTGATTCTGGCCTTGCTGGCTGCCCTGTTGCTGGCCGCTGCTGGCCTGGCCATGCTGCTGTTGTTGCTGCGAGGAGCCGCGCGTGCCGGAGCCGGATTGCGTGCCGACGTTCTGGCCGCTCGATTTGTCGCTTTTCATTCCGGAATCCGCGCTCGGCGATTTGTTCTGGTTGGATTGGGAGCTGCCCTGGTTTTGCTGTTGCTGACTCATCTCACTCTCCTTAAGTGAAGATTCGTGCCAACGCCGGCCACACCGCTTCGGCACGAATCGGCGATTGATGGATGCAGCCGGAACGCCATGATGCAGACGATGCGTCCGCATCGATATAGGAAAAGCGCGCAAAGAACTGTAGGAAATTCATTTTTTGCCGGCGGGGACGCATGCCCGGCGGCAATGCAATCACGCCGTTTTTTCGCGCGGCGCAGCGCGCGTTCGCCAGCGCATCAATGCGCGCTCTTTGTGCGACGGCTCACAGACGACGCGCGGCGATTCTCATAAGCTTCGGCCAACGTACCGACCACACTGTTACAGGCGCACGCGACGCAAAAACTTGCCGGCGGGCGCCGGAATCCGGGGACTCCCGATCTCTATGAACGTGAAGATCTTGATCGTCGAACACTTTCCCGTCATCCGCGCCGGCATACGCGAATGGCTGGAGGAATTGCCGGACTTTTCCATCGTCGGCGAAGCATCCACCACGGACGAGGGTCTGCGGATGGTGCGCGCGCTGCATCCGGATCTGGTGCTGCTGGACGTCGCGATGCCGAAGAAGAACGGTTACGAAGCGCTGATTGCCTTCAAGGCCGAGCAGGAAAATCTGCCGGTGCTGATCATCACCAGCCAGCCGGAGCAGTTCTATGCGATGGAGATGGTGAACAACGGCGCCGACGGCTATTTCGCCAAACATGGCAACGCGGACGAACTGATCGCCGCGATCCGCACCATCTTCAGCGGCCGCCAGGCGAAGAAGGCCAGCATCGAGGCGATGCAGCGCGAAGACGGCCAGGTGCGTCCGCTGCACGAGCAGCTGACGGCGCGCGAATACGAAATCTTCTACAGCATCTGCCGCGGCGAGAAACCCTCGGAAACCGCCGACAAGCTGTCGCTGAGCCTGACCACGGTCAGCAAGTACCGCAAGCGCGTGCTGTCGAAGATGCGCGTGCGCAGCGTGCCGGATCTGATCCGCTATGCGGTCTACCAGCAGATCGACGTCTTCCACAATTAAGGATCTTTAACGATCGCGCGCCCTGCATTTACATTCGTCCACATATTTATGGGATTGCGGAATCGGCGGGCGTCGGATGTAATCGCTACCTCTTTTTTCAGTCCACGCGGAGCCTCATGTCCAGCACATCCATTGTCGGCAAGTTCAAGAATCAGACAACAGGTATGCTTTGCACCATCATCCGTCTCACGCCGTCCGGTTATCAATCCGGCAACGCCTGCTACGTGACAGACGAAGCGGAATACGTCGAGCAGGATCCGGCCGATCCCAATCGCTTCACCACACGCGAAGGACACGTGCTGATCGCGGCCGGCTGAACGCTCCTCCGCTTTCGTCTCGCGCATCCTCGCGCAAATTTTTCGTCCCCGATATATAGTCGTGCTCGGGCTGCGCGCTTTTCTGCAGCCTGTTTCGAGACATCGACAAATAGAGAAGAGGACGACATGACGAGAATCAACAGAAGAGGTGTGCTACAGGCGGCCGGATTGATGACGGCAGGCCTGCTGACCGGCTGCGCAACATCGGCCGGCAGCGACAGGAAGAACGGTGTCGCCTTCTCGGTGCCGCAGGCGAGCATTCCGATCGCGGGCAGCAGCGAGCGTTTCCCGGTGCGGCGCATCTACTGCATCGGCCGCAACTACGCCGCGCATGCGCGCGAAATGGGCTCGGACCCGACGCGCGAGCCGCCCTTCTTCTTCCAGAAGCCGAGCGATGCGGTGCAGTTCATCGAACCCGGACGCACCACCGATCATCCGTATCCGACGCTGACCAAGAACTACCACCACGAAATCGAACTGGTGGTGGCGATCAACAAGGGGGGAGCCAACATCCCGGTCGAGCGCGCGCTGGACCATGTGTTCGGCTACACGGTCGGCCTCGACATGACGCGGCGCGACCTGCAGACCGCGATGAAGAAGCAGGGCAAGCCCTGGGAAATCGGCAAGAGCTTCGACAAGTCGGCGCCGATGGGTCCGCTGCACCCGGTGTCCCAGGTCGGCCACTTCAAGGAAGGCGCGATCTGGCTGAAGGTCAACGGCAAGCTGCGGCAGAACGCCGATCTGAAGATGATGATCTGGTCGGTGGCCGAGCAGATCAGCGAGCTGTCGCAGGCTTTCGAGCTGCAGCCGGGCGACATCATCTATTCCGGCACGCCGGCCAATGTCGGCCCCGTGGTGCGCGGCGACATCATGGAAGGCCACATCGATGGCCTGCCCGACCTGTCGGTGCGCGTGGTCTGATACGCACCGCCGGCCTCGGAGCCTCATCGAAAACCGGCTGCTCTGCAGCCGGTTTTTTCTTGCCGCGCGCCGGATCAACTGCACAGTATTGCGCAGCTTCGCCAGCCCGGCGCGGGCAACAATTACTACCGGTCTGCCTTCGGCAACAATTAATAATTCTGCAACAAATCTCAGGCAAAATGCGTCAAAATAGTTATCGTATTGCTAATAGTTAATTTGTCCGCGTTTGTCCTCCACTGCAGATCGGAGCCAGCATCATGCGCAATTTCATTCCCCTGAGCCTGTTTGCCGCCGCCGCTTCGCTGGCGGTCCTGAATACGCTTTCTCTCTCCAGCGACCGCGTCGCCGCCAGTCCTTATGCGCCGCTGATCACGCCGGCCGCAAGCGACGCAGGCGCGCATTTCCCTTCGTCGCCGCGGCCGGCCGTGCTGCAGCTGGCGAACCCGCGCTGCGCCTACGCTTCCTGCTCGCTGCGGCGTCCGATGACCTGAAGCGGCGATGCAGGCGATGCGCAAGCTTCGATACGCAATCGCGCTGGCACTGGCATGCGCGGCGCTGAGCGTGCCCGGCGAAGCCGACGCCGGCAAGCGGCACGGCAGACGCCACGCAGCGCCGGCCGCGCCGCACTGGACACGGGAACCCAGCAGTTTTCTGTCGCTGCCGCTGGGCGCCGAACTGCAGGCCGGCCGACAGTGTCCGCCGTCGCTCAGCGACGAAGCCGCCACCTCGCCGCAAGCCCATCCCTGCTGGCAGGGCGAAAGCAATGTGAAGCGCATCTACCACCTGCCCTCGCCCGGCTTTCCGCTCGATAGCGTTTATGCGGTGCCCGACGACGGCAGGATAGGCACCATCATCGTCAACGGCGGGCGCGAGCAATACGCGGCGATGAAGCGCTATCTGATCGACCGCTACGGCCGGCCGACGCAATCCGACATGACGCCGATGGGACAGGCCGGCGGCATGATGCTGGGCATAGAGACGCTGCGCTGGAACGGCGACACGGTGGCGATCCGCCTCGAGGAAATCTACAACCGCGTCGACATGTTCCGCCTGGTCGTGATGTACAAGCCGGCCACCCTGCACACCGCGCTGGCCTCGCCATAGCCGGGCGGCGCCGGCTTCCGCATTTCCTACAGCAGCCGGCGAAGAGCGCTGATAGCTGGCTCGACCGGCGGCCGATATATTCCACTGTGGAACAAGCATCTGCAGGAGGAATTCATGCGCAAGATTTCGACCATCGGCCTGATTTCGGCCGCCGCGGCGCTCAGCTTTCTGTGCGCGATGGCCACGCAGAGCGACGATTTCGACGGCCCGCCGGTCGCGACGATCGCCTCCGTCCGTTGAACGCCGCGGATCGCCCATGAATTACGCCCATCAGAAACTGAAGAACGCGGTCGAGGCGCTGCACGAGCATTACGCCTGCAAGCGGCAGTGGCTGGCCGGCCATGACGTGTACCATGTGCTGCATCTGGCGCCCGAGGAATTGCCGCACGATGTGCGCGCCGATTTCGAGCAGCTGCGCGGCGATGCGCATGTGATCGGCATGCGCGAGAACGTCTGGCGCCAGCGCGACATCGCGCACCAGCTGCCGCAGGCCGATGTCGAGCGCCTGTCCGACACCATCGTCGAACTCTACTATCACGTCGACACCGCGGTGTGCCCGCGCGCGCCGCATCCACGCGCCGTGCTGCGCTGATCGTCTTCGAGCCGTCCGCCGCCACCCGCGTCATTGCGGACCGCCGCCGCAAGCGTCCTTGCGCAGCTTACTCCACGGAACTTGAGCAGCGGCAAGGCCGATGGCATCATAGAGCGTTTGGTGCGCAGCACACGCTTACGGAAGTCTTGCCATGTTCGATCTTTCCCTGATGGGCCGCCTTTCCTTCACGCATGCCGAGCCGGGCAAGGGGCCGCTGCCGGCCGGCCGCAACCGGCTCGGCATCGCCGAGGAGCGCGATGCGATCCTGTACGTGCCGCAGGGGCTGGACCCGGACGCCGAGATTCCGCTGCTGGTGATGTTCCACGGCGCGGGCGGCTTTCCGGAAAAGGTGCTGCCCTTCCTGGAAGAGCATGCGGAGCGCAACAAATTCCTGCTGCTGGCGCCGCACTCGATGT
>Ga0164242_10004909_pt1 | contig 14939 bp, 12 predicted proteins | sample OricomgcompostMG_FD_108783 | JGI IMG/M metagenome (GOLD analysis project Ga0164242, IMG submission 108783) | Miracle-Growth compost microbial communities from Emeryville, California, USA - Original compost - Miracle growth compost (MG) ... | reverse complement strand
GTGCAGATCATCGTCTACACCGGCGCGATCATGATCCTGTTCCTGTTCGTGCTGATGCTGGTCGGCCGCGACGCGTCCGACTCGATCGTCGAGACGCTGCGCGGGCAACGCTGGGTGGCCGCGCTGTTCGGCATCGGCTTCGCTCTGCTCGTCGCGATCTCGATCAGCCGGGCGTTCACCGACAGCAAGCCGGTGAACCTGGACGAGCAGAACGCGGCCGGCTCGAACGTCCAGTCGATCGCCCAGCTGCTGTTCACCCGGTACCTGTTCGCCTTCGAGCTGACGTCCGCGCTGCTGATCGTCGCCGCGGTCGGCGCGATGGTGCTCGCGCACATCGAGCGGGACGGGCCCAAGCCCACGCAGAAGTCGCTAGCCCGCGAGCGGATCCGCTCCGGGCGTCCGCAGCCGCTGCCCGGCCCCGGTGTGCTCTCCTCGGGCAACTCGATCGGGACGCCGGCGCTGCTTCCGGACGGAACGCTCTCGCACGAGTCGGTCATGGTCGGCGCGAGCGGCGAGCAGACCCCGAGCGTGCGCGAGCAGGAACGCGAGCGCCGCGAGCTGGAAGGCCGTGATCTTTCATGAGCACCCCAACGAATTTCCTCGCAAAGAACGCTCCGAAATTCGCCGGGGGCCCCGCATGACGCCGACCTATTACCTGGTGCTCAGCGCGATGCTGTTCGCGATCGGCGCCACCGGTGTGCTGGTGCGCCGCAACGCGATCGTCGTCTTCATGTGCGTCGAGCTGATGCTGAACGCGGTGAACCTGACGCTCGTCACGTTCTCGCGGATCAACGGCAGCCTGGACGGCCAGATCATGGCGTTCTTCGTCATGACCGTGGCGGCCGCCGAGGTCGTCGTCGGCCTGGCGATCATCATGACCATCTTCCGAACCCGCAGGTCCGCGTCGGTCGACGACCCGAACCTGCTGAAGTACTAGGGGCTCCGGGTGAATCCTGCTGTGCTTCCCGCAGACCACCTGCGCTCCGCTCCTCGCTCGCTGGCGCTCGCTGCGATGCTCACTCCGGAGGTCTGCTCGTGCTGAACGCACACGGAATCGAGAGCTTCGCGTGGCTGCTCATCGCGGTCCCGCTGGCCTCGTCCGGACTGCTGCTGATCGGTGGCAACCGGCTGAACAAGTGGGGCCACTGGCTCGGCGCGCTCGTCCCGGTCGCCCTGTTCGGCTACGTGATCGCGCTGTTCTTCGCCGTCAAGGGCGAGAGCAACCGGCACGTCGACCTGGACATGTTCACCTGGATCCCGGTCGCGGGCTTCCACGTGGAGGCCGGTCTGCTGCTCGATCCGTTGGCGATCACGTTCGCGCTGCTGATCACCGGCGTCGGGTCGCTGATCCACATCTACGCGGTCGGCTACCTCGACCACGACCCGGGACGGCGCCGGTTCTTCGGCTACTTCAACTTCTTCGTCGCGGCGATGCTGCTGCTCGTTCTCGCGGACAGCTACCTCGTGCTCTACGTCGGCTGGGAGTGCGTGGGCCTCGCGTCCTACCTGCTGATCTCGTACTACTTCAATCGCAACACCGCGGCGACCGCGGGCAACAAGGCGTTCTACGCGAACCGTGTCGGTGACGTCGGGCTGTCGATCGCGATCATGCTGATGTTCGCGTACTTCGGCACCACCTCGTTCTCCGGCGTCTTCGCCCACTTCGGCGCGAGCGGCAACGCCGGCAAGGGCGTCGCGGCCGCGATCGCGATCATGTTGCTGATCGGCGCGTGCAGCAAGTCCGGCCAGGTGCCGCTGCAGGCCTGGCTGCCGGACGCGATGGAGGGCCCGACCCCGGTCTCCGCGCTCATCCACGCCGCAACCATGGTGACCGCCGGCGTGTACCTGATCGCGCGGTCGGCGGTGATCTTCGAGGCGTCGCAGGCGGCCCGGACGCTCGTCGTGATCGTCGGCGCGGTCACCCTGCTCTACGGCTGCATCAGCGCGTTCGGGCAGGACGACCTGAAGAAGGTGCTCGCCTACTCGACCGTGAGCCAGATCGGCTACATGTTCCTGGCCGTCGGCCTCGGTAAGGGCGTGTTCGCGATCGGCATCATCCACCTGCTCGGCCACGGCTTCTTCAAGGCGGCGCTGTTCCTGTCCGCCGGTGCGGTCATGCACGCGATGAACGACCGGATCGACATGCGCCGGTTCGGCGGGCTGTGGCGGGTCATGCCGGTGACGTTCGGCGTGTTCGTCTGCGGCTGGCTGGCGATCATCGGCATCCCGCCGTTCACCGGGTTCTTCACCAAGGACAAGATCATCGAGGCCGCGTTCGACAAGGGCGGCACGTCCGGCTGGATCCTCGGCCTCGCCGCGCTGATCGGCGCCGGCCTGACCGCGGCCTACATGACCCGCGCGCTGGTGATGACCTTCCTCGGCAAGCGCCGCTGGGAGGACGACGTCCACCCGCACGAGGCCCCGACCGTCATGACGGTCCCGATGGGCGTGCTCGGCGTCATGTCGCTGATCGGCGGCTACCTGCTGATCTTCGGCGGCGGCGTGCAGCACTGGCTCACCCCGTCAGTCGGCCCGAGCGTCGAAGAGGGCGTGCACACGATCAGCCCGGTCGTGCTCTCAGTGATCACGATCGTGGTCGTGCTGCTCGGCATCGGCGGCGCGTGGGTCGCCTACGGCGTGCGGCCGGTCCCGGCCACGCGGCCCGAGGCCGTCTCGCCGATCACCGTCGCCGCGCGCAAGAACCTGTACGGCGACGCGTTCAACGAGGCCGTCCTGATGCGTCCCGGCCAGTGGCTCACGCGGGCGCTGGTGTTCTTCGACAACCGCGGCGTCGACGGCGCGGTGAACGGCGCCGCCGCCGGCTTCGGTGGCGGCTCCGGCCGATTGCGACGGATCCAGACCGGATTCGTGCGCAGCTACGCACTCTCGATGCTCGGCGGATCCGTCGCCGTCATCGCGGTCCTGCTTGCGGTGAGGTTCCAGTGAGCAACGCGCACAACGTCGCACTGCCGATCCTGCTGGCGATCCCGCTCGTCGGGTCGCTCGTGGTCTTCGCGCTCAGGGAGGCGCAGGCCAAGCTGGCCAAGCAGCTCACCCTGCTGATCTCGCTGATCGTCCTGGTCTACACGGCGGTCGTCGGCTTCAGCTTCGACACGAGCGCGCACGCTGACCGGTTCCAGTTCATGGGCAGCTGGACGTGGATCAAGGCGTTCGGCGTCCACCTCGCGTTCGGCGTCGACGGCATCGCGATGGTGCTGGTCGGGCTGTCCGTGGTGCTCGTTCCGACCGTCATCCTCGCGTCCTGGAACAGCTTCGACAGCAAGTCCGGCGCGGAGGAGGAGACCTCGCCGTCGGGTCGGCAGCGCAGCACGAAGAACTTCATGGGCCTGATCCTGCTGCTCGAGTTCTTCATGATCGGCGTCTTCGTCGCGATGGACGTCTTCCTGTTCTACGTCTTCTTCGAGGCGATGCTCGTGCCGATGTACTTCATCATCGGCAGCTTCGGCGGGCCCCGCCGCCAGTACGCGGCGGTGAAGTTCTTCCTGTACTCGCTGGTCGGCGGGCTGGTGATGCTCGCGTCCGTGATCGGCCTGTACGTGTCGACCGGCTCGCGCACGTTCGCGATCACCGACCTGATCGGCCAGGTGCCGGACAACGCGACGCAGAAGTGGCTGTTCATCGGCTTCTTCATCGCGTTCGCGATCAAGGCGCCGCTGGTGCCGGTGCACACCTGGCTTCCGGACGCCGGCGCCGAGGCGCCCGCCGGTGGCGCGGCGCTGCTCGTCGGCGTGCTGGACAAGGTCGGCACGTTCGGCTTCCTGCGCTACTGCCTGCCGCTGTTCCCGGACGCGTCCCGCTGGGCAGCGCCGCTGGTGCTGATCCTGTCCGTGATCGGCGTGCTGTACGCCGCGTTCCTGGCGATCGGCCAGCGCGACATGAAGCGGCTGGTCTCGTACACGTCCGTCGCGCACTTCGGCTTCATCGGCCTGGGCATCTTCGCGTTCACCACGCAGGGCAACTCCGGTGCCGTGCTGTACATGGTCAACCACGGCCTGTCGACCGGCGCGGTGTTCATCGTCGTCGGCCTGCTGATCGCGCGCGGCAAGAGCCGCAACGTCGCCGACTACGGCGGCGCCGCGAAGGTGACGCCGCTGCTCGCCGGACTGTTCCTGTTCGCCGGGCTGTCGGCGCTGGCGCTGCCCGGCCTGAGCACGTTCGTCAGCGAGTTCCTCGTCCTGGTCGGCACGTTCACCCGGTACAAGGCGCTCGCGATCTTCGCCGCGACCGGCATCGTGCTCGCCGCGATCTACGTGCTGTACCTGTACCAGCGGGTGTTCCAGGGGACGGTCAACGAGAAGGTGACCAAGTTCCGTGACCTGAACGTCCGCGAAGTGTTCGCCGTCGCACCGCTGCTGGCCCTGATCGTCTTCCTCGGCATCTACCCGAAGCCGGTGCTGAACGTGATCAACCCGGCGGTGAAGGCGACGCTTTCCGACGTGCACAAGACCGACCCGGCGCCCGAACTCGGCCCCGTTGCCGGAGGACAAAGGTGAAAACGCTCATGCTGGCGGACTCGGCGCAGACGATCTCCACCCCGTCGATCGCCTACCACGCGCTGCTGCCGATCTTCATCGTGCTGGGCGCGGCGCTGCTCGGCGTGCTGGTCGAGGCCGTTGTCCCGCGACCGCAGCGGTTCAACACCCAGGTGTTCGTGACGCTGGCCGGCCTGATCGCCGCGCTGGTCACGGTCGCGGTGCTGCACGGCACGCACGTCGCCACCCCGTCGCCGGTCGGCACCGACAGCCCGTTCGCCGGGTCGCTCGCGATCGACGGCACCGGCCTGTTCCTGCAGGGCACGATCCTCGCGCTGGCGATCATGGCCGCGCTGCTCATCGCCGAGCGCAGTGTCGACGTGGGCAGCGCGATCGTCGCGTCGGCCGCGTCCGTCGTCGGCTCGCCGACCGACCGCGAGCACTCGCGCACCCAGCGCGTGCAGACCGAGGTCTTCCCTCTGATGCTGTTCGCGGTGTCGGGCATGCTCGTCTTCCCGGTCTCGAACAACCTGCTGCTCATGTTCGTGGCGCTCGAGGTGCTGTCGCTGCCGCTGTACCTGATGGCCGGTCTGGCCCGTCGGCGCCGGCTGCTGTCGCAGGAGGCCGCGCTCAAGTACTTCCTGCTCGGCGCATTCGCGTCCGCGTTCTTCCTGTACGGCCTCGCGCTGCTGTACGGCTACGCGAACTCCGTCGACCTGTCCGCGATCTTCACCGCGACCAAGACGTCGACCAAGTCCGACCTGCTGCTGTACCTCGGCCTCGCGCTGCTGTTGGTCGGCCTGCTGTTCAAGGCCAGCATCGCCCCGTTCCACGCGTGGACGCCGGACGTCTACCAGGGCGCACCGACGCCGGTGTCCGCGTTCATGGCCTCGTGCACCAAGGTCGCCTCGTTCGGCGCGATCCTGCGCGTGCTGTACGTCGCGTTCGCCGGGACGAACTGGAACTGGCGGCCGATCATCTGGGCCGTCGCGATCGCCTCGATGGTCGTCGGCGCGATCTTCGGCCTGACCCAGACCGACATCAAGCGGATCCTCGCGTACTCGTCGATCGCGCACGCCGGCTTCATCCTCGTCGGCCTCGTCGTCATCTCGCAGGACGCGTCCGCGAGCGTGATGTTCTACGTCCTCACCTACGGCTTCACCACGCTGGCCGCGTTCGGGCTGCTCACGCTGGTGCGTGACGCGGACGGCGAGGCGACGCACCTGTCGCAGTGGTCCGGCATCGCGCGCAAGAGCCCGATGGTGGCCGGCCTGATGACGCTGCTGCTGCTGTCGATGGCGGGCATCCCGCTGACGGCCGGGTTCACCGGAAAGTTCTTCGTGTTCAAAGCGGCGTGGCACAGCGCCGGGCCGCTGGTGGTCATGGCGCTGCTGTTCTCGGCGGTCGCCGCGTTCTACTACCTGCGCATCGTGGTGATGATGTACTTCGCCGACCCGCCGGAGAACGCGCCGACCGTGGCGATCCCGGGCTGGACGTCCTCGGTCGCGCTGACCGTGGGCGCGGTCGTCACCGTCCTGCTCGGTGTCTTCCCGCAGCCGATCATCGATCTGGCGACCAAGGCTGCCGGGTCGCTCATCGGCTAAGTACCGTTACCTCTGTGGGAACAGTGGGGACAACTTCGCTCGGCGTCGAGTTCGCCGATCCTGAGCTCGAGGCATCTGTCCGGGCCGGGCTGAGCACGATCGAGGCGGCGCTCGCCGCGGCCGTCCGTACCGACGATGCGTTCGTCGCGGACGCCGCCGGCTACCTGGTCGATGCCGGGGGCAAGCGGTTCCGCCCGCTCGTCACGACGCTGGCCGCGCACTTCGGCGACCCCACCCGGATCGAGATCGTTCCGGCCGCGGTCGTCGTCGAGCTGACGCACCTGGCGACGCTGTACCACGACGACGTGATGGACGAGGCGCTCGTGCGTCGCGGGGCGCAATCGGCCAACGCGCGGTGGGACAACACGGTCGCGATCCTGACCGGCGACTTCCTGTTCTCGCGGGCGTCCAACCTGCTGGCCGACCTCGGACCGTGGGCGGTGAAGCTGCAGGCGCGGACGTTCGAGCGGCTCGTGATCGGCCAGATCCACGAGACCGTGGGTGCCGCGGAGGGTGCCGACCGGATCGAGCACTACCTGAGCGTGCTCGCCGACAAGACCGGTTCGCTGATCGCGACGTCCGCGGAGTTCGGCGCGCACTTCGCCGGCGTCGACGAGGCGACGGTGACGCGGCTGCGCGAGTACGCCGAACTGATCGGTGTCGCGTTCCAGCTCAGCGACGACATCCTGGACATCGCCTCGGACTCGGTCGACTCCGGCAAGACGCCGGGCACCGACCTGCGCGAAGGGATCGCGACGCTGCCGGTGCTGTACGCGCTGCGGTCCGACGACGAGGCCGGGCAGCGGTTGCGCGAGCTGGTGGCGCGTCCGATCGCGGACGACGCCGAGCACGCCGAGGCGCTCGGCCTGCTGCGCAAGTCGCCGGCGCTGGACGAGGCGCGCGAGACCCTGCGCGACTACGCCGCGAAGGCGCGGGCAGCGCTCGACGGGCTGCCGGACGTCCCGGCGCGGCAGGCGTTCGCGCTGCTGACCGAGACCGTCGTCGACCGCACCGGCTGAACCGCCCCACCGCCTTTTCCGACACCAGAACCGCTCCGGCGGCTGAAACCGGGCACCGTGTCGGAAAAGCGGGCTACAGCCAGCGGGACAGTTCCGGAGCGTTGGCCAGTCGGTCGCCCGCCGCGGCGGACCGTCCCAGCAGCCAGGCGAGCACGGCCCAGTCCGGTCCCGTCACGGCCGCCGGCTCGCCGTCGCCACAGGTCCAGACGCTGCCGCCGAGATCGGTGGTGACCGAGTCCTCGGGCGTTACCTCGATGCGCACCGCCGTCCCCGCCGGCACGCGCTCGTCGAGTCCGGCGAGCAGCTGGGGCAGCAGGTAGCGGACGAACGCGGCCGGCCAGTCGGACGCGCCGAAGCTGCCGCCGAGGTCGACGCGGTGAATCTCCACCTCGCGCCACCGGCCGCTGACGTACTCGCCGGCTGTGCGGTCGTCGCACTCCAGATCCCAGCCGTCCTGGTCGGCGACGGCGGCGAAGAGCCGGTCCAGCCGGTCGGCGGACTGCTCGACGTCCAGCAGCAGCTCGCCGACCGGACGTCCCGCGCCGGCCTCGATGTCCGCGTTGCGACCGGCCACGCCGTCCGGGTACCGCTCCAGTCGCTCGCCGCGCAGCGCGCCGGACAGCGTGCGCGCGATCCCGTCCGCGTTGCGCGCGATATGCGTCAGCACGTGGCCACGCGTCCAGTCGGGCAGCAGCGACGGCGAGTGCACATCCGCGTCGGACCAGCGCTCGTCGGTGAGCCCGCGGAGCAGGTCGGCGGTGGACGAGCGCAGGGCGGCGAATTCGGGAGGGGAAGTCGTCATGCCCCGATCGTGTCAGATGCCCGACCCCGTCGGTCGAACGCCCGACGTGTAGTCCGCTCGGTCGCCGCGATCAACCCGATCGGCGGCTGATGCGCGCGCTTGCGGTCCGGGATCGTTCCTGCGATGGCGGCGGACGCCGTCCCGTCCCGGGAGGTCCAGGACGGATCACCTTCCCAGAGGAGGGACGCACATGGACAAGTTGATGCGGCTCGTTGTCGCGATGCAGCTGCGGCTGATGGGCGCCGTGGACGAGAAGGACAAGGGCGCGACCGCGACGGAGTACGCGCTGCTGGTCGCGTTCATCGCCCTCGCGATCGTCGCTGGAGTCACCGCCTTCAGCGGTGCGCTGAGCGGCTGGTTCTCGGATCTCGGCACGACGATCACCGGCTGGGCCAGTTAGGCCTGGCTCACCGGGCTGCTTGGCCGTCGGCGATTACGACGCCGACGGCCAAGTCGCTCGGGACACAACTGGCGAAATACAAACCAAACCCAGGGGGACGCGATGCGCGGCTGGCGGCGACTCGGACGTGTGCGTGGTGATCGCGGCGCGCAAGCGGTCGAGTTCGCGCTGGTGTCCGTCCCGCTGCTCACAATCCTCTACGGCTTGATCGCCTTCGGCTTCGCGATCAACCAGGAGATCACCGCAACCCAGCTGGCGCGCGAGGCGGCCCGCTCGGCCGCGATCTGCGCGGGCGCATCCGGCGCCACGTCGGGGTCGTGCCAAACCGCCGGTCAGACGCGCTTCGACGCCAACCGGCCGGCCGGCTTCAGCGGAACGCTGAGCTGGGACATCGGCGCCTGCTTCCCGGCCCCGTCGACGGGAGACGCGAAGGTCACCGTCACGACCACGCCGATCCTCGCCATCCCCTTCTTGACGCAGATCGAGGGGGTGTCGACGACGCCATGTGGTGGCTGAGGCTTCGCTCCCGACAGCGGGCAAACGACCGCGGCGCGATGGCACTGATCGTCGCCATCGTGGTGCCCGTGCTCTTGCTCGGCATCGGCACGCTGATCGTCGATGTCGGTGGCTGGTATGTCGGCCGTGCGCAGGATCAGAACGGCTCCGACGCCGCCGCCGTCGCCGTGGCGAAGACGTGTAGCGCCGGCCTCTGCGACACAAGCGTCGCGTCCAAGTACATCGACCCCGGCGCCTCGCCCAACGGCGACCTGGCCCACCAGTACAAGGTGTGCGGAGTCGCGCCCGGCGGCGGGGCGGGGGCACATCCCTTGCTCACGTGCGGCTCGCAGGGCGTCCCCGAGAACGGGAAGGCATGCCCGGCGGCACCGGCGTCGAACTACGTGGACGTACTTGCCATGCCGCGGAACGCTGACGGGTCCGACACGATCACCTCGCTCTTCGGGAAGGGCGAGCAGGCCGTGGGCGCGTGCTCCCAGGCGGCGTGGGGAGCTGCCGGGTCTAACGGCGGAATCGCGCTCACGGTCTCCTACTGCGACTGGAACAACTACACCAGCGGCGGTACAAGGTTCGCCCCCGCACCGCCGTACCCGCCGTACCCGTCGGCACCATTTGCCGAGACCGTCCTGCAGTTCAAGGCGGTCACCGACACAAGCTGTCCTCATGGACCCGCGGGCGGAACGCCGATCCCCGCCGGTTTCGGTCGGCTCGACCCGAACTCGGCGGATCCATGCACGGCGACGTTCAGCTCGACCGGGTGGTACGCCGCCGCTCCCGGTAACGGCAACGCCGACGGCTGGCTCACCGAGTGCCCGGACCAGATCTATCAGTACTGGCACGATCAAACGATCATCGAAATCCCGATCTTCGATGCTGCCGACAACGGGGGCGCGAACGGCGAATATCACCTGAACAACCTCGCCGCGTTCGTGATCACGGCTTACTTCATCCAAAACGGGAACCAGGTCGAGTACTCGAAGGTGCCGGGCAGCCGTTACGCCGCCGCCAACTTCACCCACGGCAGCAAGCTCTGCGACGGCAACACCTGCCTGATCGGCTACTTCGTCTCCGAGACCGATCCGGACGCGCCCCCAGGTACGGGCGGCCTCAACGGCGGCGTGACGGTGCCACCGAAGCTCACCGGCTGACAGCGAAGGAAGATTGAGATGAATCGACGGATCGGGCTGATCGCCCTCGCAGTCGTGCTGGCACTCATCGGCACCTTCGCGGTCTACAGCTACGCGCACAACGCGGACAAGCGAGCAGTCGCGGCGACGCGGCACGTCCAGGTGGTGATGGCCGACAAGGCTGTACCGGCCGGCACCAGCTGGGCCGACGCGCTCAAGGGCCATTACCTGTCGCAGCAGAACGTCCCGGTGAACTCGAAGCCCGATCGCGCGGTCGGCAGCCTGGACGTCTCTATCCCGACCAGCGAGGTCGCGACCGCGCAGATCGCGGCTGGCCAGATCGTCGTGCGGCAGATGTTCGGCAAGCCGAGCTCGGCCACCGGCATCCTCGCGATCCCGAAGGGCAAGCTGGCCATCTCGGTGTCGCTGTCGGACGACGCGGACGTCGCCGGCTTCGTCCAGCCGAGCTCGCAGGTCGCGATCTTCATGACCGCGAAGCTGTCCAAGACGTCGTCGACCACCACCCAGGGCGCGCTCGGCGACAACGCCGACCTGTACATCTCCAAACTGCTGCTGCCGCGGACGACCGTGCTCGCGACGTCGCAGGTTGCGCCGAGCGATCTGGAGAAGGCCGGCGCCGGAAGCTCGAACAGCAACGGCAAGGAGTTGCTGACGCTGGCGGTCACCCAGCAGGAGGCGCAGCAGATCATCCTGGCGCAGCAGACCGGTCAGCTGTACCTCGGCCTGCTGTCGGACTCGTCCGTGACAGCGCCCGACGGCGGCGACATCAACGTCGGCCTGTTCAAGCCGACCCCGATCTTCGTCAAGTAGGGCGCCATGGAATCCACCGCACCCGCGCCGCACGTCGATCCGGCACCGGCGGGCCCGGCAGGCCGCACGATCACGGTGTTCTCGCCCAAGGGGGGGACGGGCAAGACCACCGTCGCCACGAACCTCGCCGTCGCCCTGCACCAGGACGGCCGCCAGCGGGTGTGCCTGGTCGACCTCGACCTGGAGTTCGGTGACGTCGCGATCTCGCTGCGCCTCGAACCGGTCAAGTCCCTGGTCGACGCGGTGAACGGCGAACTCGAGCGCGACGAGGACGACGCCGTCGGCACGCTCACCACGGAGTACCGCCCGGGCCTCGACTGCATCCTCGCGCCGATCGAACCCGGCGACGCGGCGAAGATCCCGGCGGACATCGTGACCGCGCTGCTCGCAGTGCTGCCCTATCGCTACGACTACGTCGTCGTAGACACGCCCTCGCAGTTCTCGGAGATCGTGCTCGCCGCCCTGGACGCGTCCGACCACCACGTGCTGATCACGAACCCGGAGCTGCCGTCGCTGAAGAACCTGCGGCTCACCCTCGACATGCTCGACCTGCTGCGTTACGGCCACGAGCAGCGCTCGATCGTGTTCAACCGCGCCGACGACTCGTCTGGGCTGAGCGAGACCGATCTGGGGGACGCGCTGCGGGCACCGATCGCGGCCCGCGTGCCGGCCAGCCGCGACGTGCCCGCCTCGATCAACCGCGGAGTGCCGATCGTCGCCGCCAGGCCGGATCACCCGGTCAGCAAGGCGATTCGTGCGTTCGCCACGGACGTGCTGATCGGCGACAAAGCATCCGCGCACAACAGTGCGGGGCTGGGGCGGCTGTTCCGGAGGCGGTCGGCATGAACCTTTCAGATCGGCTGGCCGCCGCACGGCGCGATCGCGGTCAGGTCGCAGAACCGGACAGCCCGTCCGTCGAACCGGAGGCCGTCGCCGTGGCGGCCGAGGTGCCGCCCCCACCGCCACCGATGCAGCGGCCGCAGCACCTCGCCGCGGTACCGGAAACGCAGCATCCCGAAGTCGGGCAGCCGTCGGCGCCCGCCGGCGCGCGGACCCGGGACCGCTACGTCGACCCGTACGCGGGCATCAAGCGCCGCGTGCACCAGGCACTGCTGGAGAGCCTCGGCCCGAGCCTGTACGACCCGCGCATGGACGAGCGGGAGCTGGAGAACCGCGTACGGCAGACGCTGCAGAGCGTGCTCTCCGAAGAGGAAGCGCTGCTGAGCACGACCGACCGCAACCGCATCTCGAACGAGATCTCCGACGAGATTCTCGGCTCGGGCCCGCTCGAACCGTTCCTGCGCGACCGGGACGTCACCGAGATCATGGTGAACGGCCCGGACCAGATCTACGTCGAGCGCTTCGGCAAGATCTACCCGGCGCCGGCAACGTTCACCGACGAACAGCACCTGCGCCGGATCATCGACAAGATCGTCGGACGGGTCGGCCGCCGCGTCGACGAGGCGAGCCCGATGGTCGACGCGCGCCTGCCCGACGGCAGCCGCGTCAACGCGGTGATCTCCCCGGTCGCGCTCGATGGTTCGATGCTCACGATCCGCAAGTTCTCCGCCGACCCGTTCACGGTCAGCGACCTGGTCAGCTTCGGCACGATGAGCCAGCCGGTCGCGAACCTGCTCGCCGCGTGCGTGTGGGGCCGGCTGAACATCCTCATCAGCGGCGGCACCGGCTCGGGAAAGACGACCACGCTCAACGTCGTCTCGTCCTTCATCGGTGGGGACGAGCGCATCATCACGATCGAGGACGCCGCTGAGCTGCAACTGCACCAGGAGCACGTGGTGCGCATGGAGACGCGTCCACCCAACATCGAAGGACGCGGTCACATCGCCGCGCGCGATCTGGTCCGCAACGCGCTGCGCATGCGACCCGACCGGATCATCGTCGGCGAGGTCCGTGACGGCGCCGCTCTGGACATGCTGCAGGCGATGAACACCGGCCACGACGGCTCGCTGACCACGCTGCACGCCAACTCGCCGCGCGATGCGCTCTCGCGGCTGGAGACGATGGTGCTGATGGCCGGCATCGACCTGCCGACGCGGGCGATCCGCGAGCAGGCCGCCTCGGCGCTCGACCTGATCGTCCACCAGGCCCGGCTGCGCGACGGCTCGCGCCGGATCACGCACATCACCGAGGTCACCGGCATGGAGAGCGACGTGATCACGCTGCAGGACCTGTTCACGTTCGACTTCCACGCCGGCATCGACGAGAACGGTCGCTACCGCGGCGGACTGCGCTCCACCGGCATCCGGCCGCAGTTCCTGCAGAAGCTGGCGGACCAGGGCATCCAGACGCCGCCCGGGTTGTTCGCGGAGTGGCAGTGACAGCGCTGCGCCGGGCGGCGATCCTGGCCGCGGGGCTGGGTTGCCTCGCGCTGCTCGCCGGGCCGGCCGCCGCGGCGTCGTCCTCGGGCGACAGCCCGGCCACGCAGATCGACAAGGTCAGCACGAGCAGCGGCAAGGTCCAGCTCACGTTCTCGGCCGGCAACCTGCCCGCCGGCTCGCGGCTGGACCCGGGTTCGGTCACGGTCACCGCTAGCGGCCAGACGCTGGACGCGACCGCCACCGCGGCCGGGACCGTCCGTTCGGGACAGCCGTCCGCGATCCGCGAGGTGATCCTCGCTCTGGATGTGAGCGGATCCATGAAGGGTGACGGGATCAGCGCCGCCCGAACCGCCGCGATCACCTACGCGCGGAGCCTGCCGCCCGACGTCCGTGTCGGCCTGCTGACGTTCTCGGACTCTGCGGCGCTGCGGCTCGCGCCGACCCTGGACCGGACGGCTCTGGCGACCGCGGTCGGCAAGGTGCAGGCCGGCGGCGGTACCGCGCTGTACGACGGAATCGTCGCCGCCACCACGGCGATGCACGCACTGCCGAGGAACGCGGTCCGACGGCTGGTCCTGCTCAGCGACGGTGACGACACGTCCAGCCGGCACACCCTCGCGGACGCGATCGCGGCGCTGAACACGGACCGGATCGCCGCCGACATCGTCGCGTTCCGGCTGCCCGGCAACCACGCGGTGCTCAACCAGATCGCGTCCAGGTCCGGCGGCACGGTGCTGCCCGCCGCGAGCGCGGCCGATCTCGCCGCGGCCTTCACGGCGGCGGCAGCGGCGTTCCAGCAGGAACTTCTTATCACCGTGACGGTGCCCCGCTCGCTCGCCAACCACGTCGAGACGCTTCGCGTCGCGGTCAACGCCGGCACCCAGACCGTGGCCGCGAGCAAGTCGATCACCCTGCCGAGCGCGGCGGGTCAGTCCGGCCGCACACCGGCCGCCGCTTCGCAGCCTGCTGCCGCGATCAGCGACACGCGGCTCTGGGTCACGGTCGGCCTAGTGTTCGTCGCGCTGCTCGCGGTCCTGCTCTACGCGCTGCTGCTGCCCGTCATGCGCAGCGAGCGGGCCATGAAGCAGGCGAGGCTCACCGAGATGAGCCGCTACCGGGTGCTCGGCGCGCTGGGCCCAGAGCCGGCGGACGCTGCTGAGGCAAGCGCTGCGGCATCGCATTCGGCGCTGGCGCAGGCGACGCTGTCCGTTGTGGACAAGGTAGTACGCGCCCGCGGCCGGCGCACCCGCGTCGTGGACGAGCTGGACCGCGCCGGCCTGCGGATGCGTCCGGAGGAGTGGATCGTCCTGCAGCTCGCGGTCGTAGCCGTCGCCGCGGTGCTGCTGGCGCTCGCGCTCGGCCCGGTCGGGGTGCTCGTCGGTGCCGTGCTGGGCTGGCTGGCCGTCCGTGTCGTCGTCCGGTCCAAGAGCCGGCGGCGCGCGGAGAAGTTCGCCGACCAGCTGCCGGACACGCTGCAGCTCGTCGCCGGCGCGCTGCGGACCGGCTTCTCGTTGAACCAGGCGCTCGCCGGCGTCGTCCGCGAGGGCACCGAACCGAGCGCGAGCGAATTCGCCCGCGCGCTCGCGGAGGTGCGGCTCGGCGCCGAGCTGGAGGACGCCCTGGACGGGACGGCCGACCGGATGCGCTGCGACGACCTGCACTGGGTGGTGCTCGCCGTGCGCATCTCGCGCGAGGTCGGCGGCAACCTGGCCGAGGTGGTGACCACGACGATGCGCACGATGCGCCAGCGCGCCGAGCTGCGCGGGCAGGTGCGCGTGCTCACCGCGGAGGGACGCATCTCGGCGCGC
>Ga0164242_10004908_pt1 | contig 14940 bp, 17 predicted proteins | sample OricomgcompostMG_FD_108783 | JGI IMG/M metagenome (GOLD analysis project Ga0164242, IMG submission 108783) | Miracle-Growth compost microbial communities from Emeryville, California, USA - Original compost - Miracle growth compost (MG) ... | reverse complement strand
TCACCGGCTTCGGTGACAAGGTCACCACGTACGGCACCGCGATGATCGGTGTCGTCGTGATCGGCCTCGGCATCCTGCTCGCCGTGAAGTACATCCGCAAGGCCGCCAGCAAGGCCTGATCCCCACGCGGATGCTCGCCCTCCCCGCGTCGGCCCCCGGCACCGCAACCGCCGGGGGCCGACGCCTCCACCACCATCCCACCGCCAACGTGGCCGTCAACCAGAGAGGACGCTCATGATCCGTGCAGCCCGCCGGCCACTGGCCGTGCTGCTCGCCGTCCTCCTGGTCCCGATCCTCGTCATCACCTCCGGCTCGGGCGCACAGGCCGCCACGACGACGTTTGGGCCCGCCGCACAAGCCGATCTCAGCGTCAACACCAACAAGGCCTCGGCGGTCGCCGGGGAGAGCGCATCCTGCAACGTCGTCGGCTACTGGATGGCCGACGGCGACACGATGGACGTCAAAGGCACCGTCAGCTGCTCATCCGGGTACGACTGGGCCACCCTCTTCGTCGACCTCGAGTTCAAAGGCGACGGCTGCGACTCAGGCCGCATCCACCTCGGCACCGACCTCGACGGCGGCGGCACCACCGACTTCCTCGCCCCGATGGGCTCCGTGGCCGGCTCCTGCGCCGTCGACACCGTCTGCGGCTGGCTCGACGGCGACGCCCACGTCCCATTCACCCGACACGACAACCTGTCCGCCGGCTGCGAACCGATCACCATCGGTGGACCCAACAGCACGCAGACGCCTGACGCCGGCTGTGACTACGGCGACGTTAAGCAGCCCACCGAATCGGGCCCCGTCAACGTGGCCAGTCCCGGCGGCTCTTACGGCTACGCCCGCGACGTCACCTTCACCGTCAACGACGGCACGGACCCCTGGGTGCTCTACGTCATCGTCAAACGCAGCGATGGCACGACGACCTGGTACCCGGACTACTCGAACACCGCGGCGGGAGCCTCGACGCTGATGCCCAACACCGGCGAAACGGCGTACGGCATGCCCGGGCCGGGTAGCCAGACGATCCGGGTCTACACCTCGGGGGTCAACTCCGCCGACTACTCCCCGAAACCGGAACCGGGGGACCGCATCGTTGGAGCGGGCTACTACCGCTGGGCCGGGATGGTCGCCGGATTCAAGGGAGGAAGCAACGCGAACTATCTGCAGTCGTACGACAGCTCCCAGTGGTCCTGGACCGCCAGCACCGGCCTGATCGGCATCACCAACCCTTCGGAGTGCGCCTTCTACTGGGGCCAGAAGGTCGTGTCCCGCACCGACTCGGACACCGGCGCCGACGACGGTGACTCCCTCGGCAGCGTGTTCCACTCCGACGACCCGACCACCGGCGGGACGACCGACGAGCCGCCCGCCACCGCGACACCGCCCACCGACGGAGCCGACTCCTGCTCCTTCTCCTTCACCGACCCCACCACCTGGGCCGGCGGCGGCATCTGCGAACTCGTGCAGCTGATGTCGGCACTCATCGACGCGATCGGACACATCCTCGACGGCCTCACCGGCATCCTCCAGGCCGCGTTCGTCCCCAACCCCGACTCCTGGGGCTTCTCCGGCCTGGTCGACCAATTCCAGAGCCGACCGCCCGGGTCCCTGTTCACAGGCGCCGCCGATGGGGTCAAAGGCGCCACCGACTCCTTCAACGGCTCAGGGTGCGGCACGATCGCTGACTTCACCAGCAGCGACACCCACGGCTCCGCCCGGATCACCTGCTCCCAGATCAAGAGCGTCCCCGGCTTCTCCGGACTCTACGACCTGGTCGAGGTCGCACTGTGGGCCCTGACCGGACTCGCCGTATGGCGAATGCTCGCGGCCGGCATCACCCGCGGAGAGGGCTGATCGTCAATGGTGCTTGACGCAATCATCAAAGTGGTGATCACGCTCCTGACCGGCATCCTCGGCCTGGTGCCATCCTTCTCCTTCTCCGACACGATGTGGTCCGCGGGACAGAACATCGGCGGCGCCCTCGCCACCATCAACGGCGTAGTCCCCGTCGGCACCATCGGCGAGTGCCTCGCGGTGATCCTCGGCGTCCGCGGCTTCTTGTTCGTCTGGGGCCTGATCGTGTTCGTCTACGACCGCATCCCCTTCAAGGCCTCGTGATGCACCTGATCACCGGGGTTCTGATCGTGGCCGGCGGCTCCGTCGCCGGCTACCTCGTCCGTTCCTTCCTCAAGGGGCTGTTCCGTTGAGAGACGCTGTCGTGATCACCCTCGCCCTCGGCGTGATCGTCGGAGGCCTGCGCTCGACCGGGCAACTCCTGGCGCACACGTACCGCACCCTCCGCGCCCACCAGCGCCGGTCCCGAGGGCCGCTGCAAGCGGAGCGAGCGGCCCGACCGGCCGGCCCGGCGACCGGGGGAGCACACCGTGGCGACTGAGACACCCCTGGCGGCGCCAGACTCGACGCTCGCCCGGTCCACGCGGGTCTCCTACCTCGACGCATTCCGTGGCCTGGCCATCGCTCTCATGATCCTCGACCACGTCGCCCTCCTGGTCGGCGGCCCCGAGATCGTCAGACTCAGCCTCGGCCGGCTAGCCATGCCGATGTTCTTCATCCTCGCCGGCCGTCTGTCGCGCCGACTGACCTGGCGCCACGCCGCCATCTTCGTCATCGGGTTCTTCCTCCCGGCAGTCGTCCCCTGGATCGACGACCCCAACGTGCTTGTTTGGTACGCGATCGGCGCCGCCGTGCTCGCCGCACAACGCCGCCTCCGGATCCCGGCATGGGCCGTCCTCACCGTCGCCCTCACCCTCGGCGCCAACGGCTGGCTCAACACCTCAAGCGGCTCCTTCAACCCCTGGATGCTGTTCGGCCTGATGTCGCTCGGCTCGATGATCCCGCGCAGCTCCTTCGCCTGGGCCGAGCACCTCCCACAGCCCCTCGCCGTCGTCGGCCGCGCGCCACTGCGCTGGTACGTCGGCCACGTCCTCGCGCTCCAGGCGCTCGTTCTGATCGGAGGCAACTGAGATGGCGATCGAAGGTCTCATCGGCCGACCCGGCTCCGGCAAAACCTACGAGCTCACCCGCCGGGTCCTCGAGGCCGCCAACCGCGACCGGCTCGTCTTCACCAACTACGCCGTGGCGCACCCCAACGTGTTCCTCTTCGCCCCCGACCAGCTGCTCGACCTGCCGCCCGGCCTGGTCGTCATCGACGAAGCCCACTTGTGGTTCCCGGCCCGGATGGCGCTCAAGCTGCCGATGTCATGGCTGGCCGGCATGTCGCAGACCAGAAAACGCGGCTGGGACCTGCTGTGGTGCGCCCAGCACGAGTCCCGCATCGACCGCGCGATCCGCGACGTCACTTCCTGGATGCACCTTTGCCGCGCCTGGTTCTCCGTCGGCGGCCACCCGGCGCTGTTCACCTACACGACCTGGGAGCCCGAGGACTTTCGGAAACCGAAGAAGGCCTACGGCCGCGGGTTCCACTTCTTCTCCTCGAAGGTCGCCGACGCCTACGACACCCACGAATCGTTGACCCAGGCCGATCACACCGTGCAGGCCAACGACGTCTACGCCAAGGCCGCGAGCAAACGCGGCGGGTCCGTTCTCGAAGGGGTGATCTGATGACAATCGATGGTGTCCTCGCCGCGGCCGGCTGGGTCGCGGTGTTCCTCGTCGTGGTCGTGCTCGGCCTGCTCGTGGCAAGGGTGACGCTCTGATGCTCCAGGTCATCGCGCTCGCGCTCGGCATCGGCGCCGGCATCCAGGCCTTCCGCCAATGGCCACCGGACGGGCCGGTCTCGGTCGACATGGCCGTGGTCGTATTCGTCGTCGCAATCGTGTGCGCCTACCTCGGCGGACGCTGGCACGGCCGCGGCCGCAACACCGCTACCGCCACCGCCACCGCGACGGCCACCGCCGCAGCCGAAGCGACCGGCAACGTCGTCAACGTCGCCGTCTTCACCCCCGGGGGAGCGGCCGCACGCGGCCTATCGGTCCCGACCGAGGCCACCCCGTGGATCGGCGCACCCCGGCCGTCAATCGACGTTGACGACCTCGACGGCATGGACGTCACCGAACTGCTCCACACCGAGCCCGAGGAAACCTGATGCGCAGACTCGACGACCACAGCATCCGGCTGCTGCTCCTCGCAGCCGCCGCACTCCTGATCGCCGCCGCACTCTGGCTCGGGCACCCCTGACGCGAGACCCACGACACACCGAGACGCCCCGAATCGGCACCCTGGCCGGTCCTCGGGGTAGAGAATGAACCCACCAAAAGCAAGACGGCCAGGAACTGCGAATTCCTGACCGTCTCTCGATCGAACAAGAGGCACTTCTTGACGACCGCTGATCCCAGCGTAACCGCCGCCACCGACGATGGCGACGTCCGCTACGCGGCGTTGCGCGACGCACGCTACGAAGCCCGCAGACTGCTCTGGAAGGTCACCCAGCTGCGCCGCGTCGCCTACTGCGGCCGTGTCCTGCGGGACAAGTCCCAGCCCGTCACCTTCGTCGTCACCGGGACACCGGGACAAGCCGGCGCCAGGGCCGGCGTCCGCAACGTCCAGGCCTGCGGCTCCGTGTGGGTCTGCCCCGTGTGTTCGGAAAAGGTCAACGCCTCGCGCCGCAACGACATCCAGGCCGGCATCGAGTCTTGGATCGCCGCCGGCAACACCGTCGTGTTCGGCACCTTCACCATGAAGCACAAGCGCTGCACCAAGGCCTGTCGGGCCGCCAACAAAGGCGAGTGCGAGCACTCGCTCAAGGCGATGTGGAACGCGATCAGCCCGTCCTGGAACAAAGTCACCGGCGGTCCTCAGTGGAGCGGAGCTAAGCCGCGCAGGCCCGGTGCAGACCGGACGATCGGTGATCGCGAGCGGTTCGACGTCGCCGGATACCTGCGGATCGTCGAGGTCAAATACGGGTGGAGCCACGGCTGGCATCCGCACATCCACGCGCTGTTCTTCCTCCGCGGCCAGGTCACCGACGAGCGGCTGGAGGAGATGCGGTCCCGCTTCTTCGGCCGCTGGTCCGCGGCGCTCGCGAAGCACGGTTACACCGCGCTCGAGTTCGACCGTGACCCCAAGTCGCCCACCTTCGGTCAGCCCGTCGGAGTCGACCTGCGCCGCGTCAAGGACGCCGGCTACATGGCCGAATACTTCGCCAAGCACGGCTACCTCCCGAAGCAGACCACCAGCGCCGGCGGCGCCGCGTACGAAGTCACCGGCTCCCACACCAAACGCGCCGGCAAAGGCGGACGATCACCGTTCGAGATTCTCGCCGGCCTCGTGCTGCGCGACCGCGAAAAGCTCGTCGACGGAATGATGATCGACACCAGCACCGGCGAAGTCATCAGCGACTCACGCGACCAAGACCTCGCGATCTGGCTCGAATGGGAGCAGGCCTCCAAAGGTCGACTCCAGATGACCTGGTCCCGCGGCCTGCGCGACCTGCTCGGCCTCGATCGCGAACTCACCGACGAAGAGATCGTCGAACTGGAGGACGCCGGCGGTGTCGAGTTCGCCGATAAGCGACATTATGTCAACTTTTCTGCACATTGCATCAGGTGAATCGGTCGAGCCCTGGGTGTCTGTCCTGTCTTAGTGTCCTGTCTCAGTTGAGTCGTCGCAGTCTCACTGAACCTGACGCATTCGAGGATCTGTCTCACTGAAGTTGACGCATTGGTACGGCGCGTCTCACTCAATCTGACGCAGATCGGGTTCACGCTCGATGTATGCCAGCGGCTGGCGCGGCGACTTTGGCGGTCGCCCGACGCGATCTGGGCGTGCAGGTCACGTTCAGATCGATAGCCCGCGAGCTGGTGACCGCTGACCTGGCCGACGCCTGGTATGAGCGCTTCGAGGACCTGCCGGCAGTCCGGACACCCCGTGCGTTCAAGGGCCAGCGCAACTTCGCAGGCTCTTGGTGGTTCGCCACGACGCAGACACACGTTGCATTCGAGTCCTGGCTCGAACGCGACCACCTGATGCTCCTCGACTTCGCCCCTGACGTCGTCGGCGTCGCTGCCCAGCCCTTCACCGCAGTGCTGCCGACGTGCTCCGGGCCGCGCAAGCACACACCCGATTACTTCGTCCGGACGGCCGACGGCACCGGCGTTGTGATCGATGTACGTCCCGACCAACGGGCGGCTAAGGATGCCGAGGTGTTCGACGCCACCGCCGTCGCCTGCGCGAAGTCGGTTGGGGTTACGAAAGGTTGGGCGACATAACTCCACTGCTGGCTGCGAATGTGCGCTGGCTCTCTGGCTACCGACACCCCCGCTGCCGCATCCGGGAAGTCGCGGACGCGCTACTCGATGCGGTGACGGGCTCCGAGCAGACCATCGGCACGCTGGCCGGAGCTGTGGGCGATCCCGTAGTGGTGCTCCCCTGCCTGTTCCACCTGCTCTGGTCGGGCGAGCTGGTCGCAGCGATACGTACCGGACGGCTGAGCATGAACTCCCCCGTGCAACGAGCGCGCCGATGACGCGGGCCGGCACCGTCCGCGTCGGCGACCGGGTCTGCTTCGACGGGCAGGTCTGGGACGTGGGCGGGTTGGACGCCGGCACCGTCTACCTCACCGCCCAGGGCCGCAAGCCCATGGCGCTCTCGCTCAACGCCCTCTTCGCTGACGCCACCTTCGAAGGTCAGAGCGGGCGACGCCCACGGGGCTCGCTCCCACCCACCGCGTTGTTCAACGAGCTTCCACCAGACGTCCAGGAGCGGGCTCGCTGGTGGGAGGAACACCTCACCGAGGTTATCGACGGTGTTCCCTGCACCGCGCCTCCCGGAACGCTCGCTCGCCAGGAGTTCGACGTCACCTCGACGACGCTCCGACAACGCGAGCAGGCAAAGGTCGATGAGCTGTCCGCGCAAGGTGAGCTGCCCGAGCAAAGCGGCGACGCGAACCTTCGGCTCCTTCAACGCCGACGCGCCGCATACGAGTCCGATGGCCTCCTCGGTGTCGTGGACCGACGCGCTGTCCGGACCACATCCGTCGCTGGTCGCACCGATGCACGCGTCATCGAGGCTCTCAAGCGAGTGCTCGAGCGAAACCGCCAACGCTCATCCGGCACCAGCGACCGGCTGTGGCGCGACCTCGTCAACGAACTCGAAGCCCAGCACGGCCCCGGTGAGGTTCCACTGCCTTCACGAGCGACCTTCCACCGTCTCCTCAAGCGACTCGCCGAAGCGCGCCACGCTACGGGGTCGGCGCGCACCCGCCGGACACTGGCGCAGCAGCCCAACGGCCCCTTCGGCGCGGTCTTTCCAGTGCGGCCGGGTGAGCTGATGCAGATCGACTCCACTCCTGTCGATGTCGCCGTGGTCCTGGCCGAGGGCGTCGTCGGACGCGTCGAGCTGACCGCGCTGGTCGACATCGCCACCAGGTCACTTCCTGCAGCGGTGCTCCGTCCGACCACCAAGGCCGTCGACGCCGCACTCCTGCTCGCACGCTGCATGACGCCCGAGCCGATGCGGCCGGGATGGCCGCAAGCGGTCTCGATGGCCTACTCCGCGCTCCCCTACCAGGCGATGCGCTCGATCGACGACCGCCTCGAACACGCCGCCGCGAAGCCGGTGATCGTGCCAGAGACGATCGTCTTCGACCACGGCAAGGCCTACCTGTCCGACACCTTCCGCTCCGCCTGCCGCACGCTGGGGATCAGCATCCAACCCGCGCATCCGGACACTCCGACGGACAAGCCCGTCGTCGAACGCACGCTCCAGTCGGTCGGCACGCTCTTCGCCCAGTACGTCGCCGGCTACCTCGGTTCGTCCGTTGAACGCCGCGGCAAGGACGCCGAGCAAGAGGCGGTCTTCTCCCTCGTCGAGCTCCAGGACCTGCTCGATGAGTGGATCGTCACCGGCTGGCAGAACCGTCCTCACGAGGGTCTGCGCGATCCTCTCTCCCCCGGCCAGGTCCTCACCCCGAACGAGAAGTACGCCGCCATGCTCGGCGTGGCCGGCTACGTGCCTGTGCCGCTCTCGGGTGACGACTACATCGAGTTGCTGCCGATGAAGCCAAGAGCGATCAACTCCTACGGCGTCAAGATCAACCACCGCGTCTACGACTCCGAAGACCTCAACCCCTACCGCGGCCAACCCTCCGGTGCGGTCGGGTTGAAGGACCTCTGGGAAGTGCACCACGATCCTTACGACGTCACCCGGGTCTGGGTCCGTAACCACCACAAGCCCGAAGCCGGCTGGATCACGCTCTGGTGGCGCCAACTGGCCTCCGCGCCCGTCCCGTTCGGCGAAGACGCCTGGACACACGCCCGCAAGATCATCACCGAACGTGGCAACACCAGCCCAGCCGAAGACGAGATCGCCCGCCTGGTCGACGACCTGCTACGGCGCGCCTCCGGCGACCAGCCCGGCGCACCCCCGGCTGGCGGCAGACAGAAGAAGACGACGACAGCGCGTGACCGACGAGTCGCTGCGAGAACGGCCGCGAACAACAGCGCGCCATCACCGCTCCCTCAAGAACCGTCGACCAACGCTGCCGTGCCGGCAGCCATCGAGTCGGAAGAAGTCCCTGACGCCGCCGACGTCGACGAGCAGCAGCTGGCCGACGTGATCCCGCTCGGCGTGTACGACCCACATCAGGAGGCACAGCGGTGGTGGTGACCACGGACAGCACCGAAAGCGACAGCGATAGCGACTTCGAAGTCGACCTGGTCGACGCTCGTCGAGCCCCGACGACCACGCTTGCCGGCTGGCGAAGCTTCGTCAACGCCGGGCCCAACGACCTCGAAGTTCTCGCCGACGAACGTCTCGCAGCACTCACCGAGCAGCAGAGGGCTGCCTACGACGAGCAGCGAGTGGCCTACCACTCCGAACTGATCGTCGTGCACACCTCCACGGTGAAGGAGGTCATTCATCAGGGACGGCTGCTTACGCTGCTCAACCAGCGAGAGATCAGCGCACGCCGCAGCCTCATCGTCTCCGGCCCGTGGGCTACCGGGAAGACGACGGCCATCAAGATGCTCGGCAAGACCCACGAGGTCCGCACCCGGCTGCGCTTTCCCGATCAAGAGCGCATTCCAGTCGTCTACATCACCACCCCGCCCAAGGGCTCTCCGCGCAAGCTGGCCATCGAGTTCGCCAACTTCCTCGGCATCCCGACCGGCTCGCGGCAGAACGTCTCCAACATCGCCGAGGCCGTCTGCCACGTCCTGACCGAGTGCCGCACCGACCTGGTCATCGTCGACGAGATCCACAACCTCAACCTCGCCACCACCGCCGGCGAGGACATGTCCGACCACCTGAAGTACTTCACCGAACACCTACCCGCGACCTTCGTCTACGCCGGCATCAACGCCGAATCATCGGGGCTGTTCACCGGGCTGCGCGGCCAACAGATCTCCGGCCGCTCCGTCCTCACCCGCACCGGGCCCTTCCACTTCGGCGACGAATGGAAGGCCCTCGTCGCGACACTCGAGTCCGCCCTCCGACTTCATCAGCACCGGACCGGCAGCCTGACCGGGCAGGCGAAGTACCTCCACCAGCGCACCAACGGTTCCATCAGCAGCCTCTCTCACCTGGTCCGCCAGGCCGCGATCACGGCCATCCTTTTCGGCACCGAAGCAGTCGACCGCGCGATGCTCGACGCCACCGTGATCGACCATGCCGCCGAGCTGGCGGCACCCGAACCCCGCCGTCCCAAAGCCAGCCATGGCTAACGTCGAACCCCTGGCACCCCCGGGCGTGCCCCGGTCCCTGCGGCCTCTCCCGCGCCGCATCCGCCCCTTCCCGGACGAGACGCTCGCTAGCTATCTGCGTCGGCTCGAGCGCGCGAACGAGCTCACGCACGGTGCGGTCAAGCGACTCGCGCGTACCACCGGCGCTGGTTTCCTGCCGGCACTCAGCCAGCTCGCCGCAGTGTCGGTCAGCACGTTGGTCAGAGCCATTCCCGATCTCCGCTCCCCCACCGACCTCGACGCCTACCCCGACCTGCGCCGCCGGGTCTCGACGCGAGCACGCCGCCGGACTCCGTGCACGCTGTGCGCCGCTCGCTATGACAGCGCAGGCGCGATCTCGATCTGGGCGCGGCACCAGGACCTCGTCTGCTTCCATCATCAGCGTTGGCTCGGTCCCAACGAGGGCTACACGACGCAGTTCTGGATCGGGGACGAACCCGTGATCATCGAAGCGAGCCGCGGTCACTGCAAGGCCGTCCGAGTCCACGGTCAGCGCCGCGTCTCGGCGCTCTACGGCGACGCCGTCGGGATCGTCGAACGCTGGTTCCGCTGGCGCATCGAACTTCCTGACGCGCAGCGACGGCGCACCCGCCTCCAGAATCATCACCCTGACAAACGCAGTGCCGACGTCTGGGCGGCCGCGTACTACCCCACGACCGTCGCACTGCTCCGCGTCATGCTCGCCGCGCAACACGGCCAACGTCACAGGCCTCTACCGCCGGCGGTGGTACAGCTCGCGCGCGAGCGCGTCGCCGCTGACGTCACCTCCGGCTACATCCCATCCGGCGGTTTCGACCCCTTTCTGTTCTGGATCAACACCCCGATCGCCAACTGCGACGAAGCCGCCTCTCTCGAGCTGCTTGGCTGACGTGGCGTGCGAGCAAGTCCGAAAGGCCAGCGTTGGACGCGTCTATAGCTGCTCGATCCAAGGGTGGTCCGGGGCCACCGTCTTGAGGGCCTCTCGCATCCACTCCCGGCGACCGTCGCTCAAGATCGGAAGGGTCGCGGCGAAATCTGGCTCGTCTTTCGGCCGGCGCAGTCGCGCCTTGTAGACGAGCACGATCTGGGGGAGCAGGTACCTGATGCCGTCCTGGGCCAGCCACGTCACGTCTCCGACCGGGGCGACGTGGCCTTCCAGGAACTTGTTGGTCCATAGGCCGTCGGCGTCCGGAGTCAGCGGGATGTCCACGATCCACGGATCCTTTGCGCTGGCGCGCAGCCACAACTGACTCCGGGGCTCGTCCACGTCGGGCCAGCGCTCGCCGAGTGGGTGCAGAACGCCGCCGACGTTGTTCCACACGTGCCAGCGACCTTTCATGAACTCGACGAACGCAGGTACGTCGCACGAGAGGATCGACATGTCGGTGTCCTCATGCTCACGGCGGAAGCCAGTGGCCGCCTCAATCGCCCAGCCGCCGACGATCCACCACGGCCGGTCGAAGCCGCGCATCTGCTCGGCAAGCTCTCCGGGCGTCAACGGCGCCCACTCACCGTAGAGCGCCAGAAACGCGTCTTCCTCAGCCTGCTCCTCGGGAGTACGCCCGAGCGGAACCCGATCATCCACGAGTCGGAGCATTCCACGAACAGATTCGGGCGGTGCGCCGCGCCAAAGATCGGTACCTCGGAAGCATGCGCGGCGCGGTCCAACATCGTAGGCTGCCGCCATGTTCACCCGGGACTAGGGACGGAGCAGCCGACGACGTTCGTCGTCGGCACCTTCAGCGTCCCCGTCACCCAGCGGCCGGCTGGCCGCCTGTCCCGAAAGACATTCATGTCCGGCACTGCTGTTGCCGGGAAGTACGCCGACCTGCTTCGACGACCCGCCGTGGCGCGCACCTTCGTACCCGCGCTCATTGGTCGACTTGCCTACGGTGTGCTCCCGCTCTCGCTCCTCTTCACCGTCCAACACGCCACCGGCTCGTTCTCCACCGCAGCGACCGCGATGGCGCTCAACGGTTTCGCCGCACTCTCGATGCCGATCAAGTCCCGTGCCATCGACCGCTACGGGCAACGGCTCGTCATCCCGCTGATCACCGCGCTCATGGTGGCGGTACTCGTTGTCGCTACAGCGATGGCGCGGTCCCATGTCGCGAGCGCGCTCCCATGGCTGGCAACGGGTCTCGCTGTCGGCTTGGCGAGTCCGCCGCTCGGACCCAGCATGCGAGCACAATGGCGTGCGCTCGTCCCGGAGGAGGCGATCGGCAGCGCCTACTCCCTCGACGCCGTAGGGGAAGAGACGCTGTACCTAGTCGGCCCGATGATCGCCTCCGGGCTCATGGCCGTCGCGCCGCCGTACACCGGACTCGTCACATGCGTGGCGCTTCTCTGCGTTGGCGCCACAGGCCTCGCCACCTCCCCGGCCGCTGGCGCGACTCCACGCCTCGGGCAACAGCGGATTGCGAGCGGCCCGCTCCGGCACACCCTGTTTCTGAGATTGCTCCTGGTGATGGGGGCCGTCGGCGCAGTCACCGCCACGATCTACACCGTCACGACGGCCCGAGCGCTCGACGCTGGCCAGCCTTCCTTGGCCGGCCTCGCGGACGCCGGCGTCGCCGTAGGATCCGTCACCGGCGGCCTACTCTGGGGCCGCCTCCAGCCGACCTGGTCGACAGGGCGGAGCCTCTCCCGACTGTTGACGCTGATCGGCGCGGCCGCACTGATCGCGAGCGCGGTCAACCCGTACTGGCTGTTCGCCGCCGCACTCGCAGTGGGTGGCCTCGCGATCTCGCCGATCTACGTCGTCGCCTATCAATCGAGCGACACGCTCGTCGCCCCAGCCGAGGTCACCGAGGCCTCTACCTGGGTCAACACCCTCACCAACCTCGGAATCTCGATGGGTGGCGCGGCCTCTGGATTCCTGGTCAGCCACGGTGACGCCCGCGCACCAGGATGGGCCGGCGCCATGCTCGCACTCGCAATCGCGGCCGCGATCGGTCTCGCGAACCATCGGCAGCGGATGCGCGCCGAGACGCCGCACTCGCGGCATCGCCAGTGACCGATTCAGCAAATTGCGTCAGGTTGAGTGAGACAAGCGCATCGACACAGTCTCACTCAACCTGACGTACGACCGTCGTGGCGCCCGCTCTTACGTCAGATCGGATGAGACAGGACACTTAGTTGAGTCGTCGCAGTCTCACTGGACCCGACGCATTCGAGGGTCTGTCTCACTGAAGGTGACGCAGCCGTACGGCGCGTCTCACTCGATCTGACGCAGGCCGGGCGCACTCTCGATGTATGCCATCGGCTGGCGCGGCGACTCTCGCGGTCGCCCGACGCGATCTGGGCGTGCAGGTCACGTTCAGATCGATGACGCGCGAGTCGGTGACCGTCGACCTGGTCGACGCCTGGCCCGAGCGATTCGAGTCGCTCCCTCCGGTCCGGACGCCGCGGGCGTTCAAGGCCAGCGCAACTTCGCGGGCTCCTGGTGGTTCGCCACGACACAGAGCCATATTGCCTACGAGTCCTGGCTGGAACGCGACCATCTCATGCTTCTCGACTTCGCCCCCGAGGTCGTCGCCGTCGCAGCGCACCCGTTCACCGCGGCCCGCCCACCCGGTCAGGCCCTGACAAGCACACGCCCGACTTCTTCGTCACGATGGCCGACGGGACGGGCGTCGTCGTCGACGTGCGCCCCGACGCCCGAGTAGCCAAGGACGCTGAGATCTTCGAGGCGACCGCCGCCGCGTGTGCGCAGGTTGGTTGGGACTACCACCTTCTGGGTGACATAAGTCCCCTGCTCGCAGCGAACGTCCGGTGGCTCTCGGGTTACCGCCATCCGCGCTGCCGGTTCGAGCACGTCGCGGATGCGCTCCTGGACGCCGCTACACGATCGGATCAAACAGTGGGCGCATTAGCCAGGACCGTCGGTGATCCCGTCGTTGTGCTCCCCTGCCTGTTCCACTGCTCTGGTCGGGCGAACTCGACGCAGACATACGGAGCAGACGGTTGAGCATGAGCTCCCGCGTGCAACGAGTACTCCGATGACACGGGCCGGCACCGTCCGCGTCGGCGACCGAGTCCGCTTCGACGGCAGGACTGGGACGTGGGCGGTTTGGACGCTGGCACCGTCTACCTCACAGCGCATGGCCGCAAGCCCATGGCTTTGGCCCTCAGCGCGCTGTTCGCCGACGCCAGTTTCGAAGGTCCCCCGGTCGACAAGCGCGTGGTGCGTTGCCACCCACGGCCCTGTTCAACGAGCTTCCACCAGACGTCCAGCAGCGCGCTCGTTGGTGGGAGGAGCACCTCACCAAGGTGATCGACGGCGTCCCGTGCACAGCTCCGGCTGACGCTCGCCCCAGGCCAGAGTTCGATGTCACGACTACGACGCTGCGGCAGCGTGAGCAGGCCAAGGTCGACGAGCTGGTCGCACAGGGTGAGTTGCCGGAACAAGGTAATGACGCGAACCTTCGGCTGGTGCAGCGTCGACGCGCCGCGTATGACTCTGACGGCCTGCTCGGTGTCGTGGACCGCCGTACGGTGCGGACGACGTCCGTCGCAGGCCGTACGGACCCGCCCTGCGTGAAGCAGGCGCGGCTACGTTGTCCAGCATGACTCCCACACGCGTAGCCGTGCGGATCGTTCTCCTGGACCCGGATTCCCGCGTACTCCTCTTCGAAGGCAGGGATCTCTCCGATCACGGTGACAAGGTCCGCTTCTGGTTCACTGCCGGCGGAGGTGTCGACGATCACGAATCGCTCGAGGAGGCCGCCGCCCGCGAGTTGCAGGAGGAGACGGGACAATCAGACATGCAGCTCGTCGGTCCCTTTCACCGCCGGGAGTTCGACTTCCTCAACCACGGCGATCCACAGCACCAGATCGAGTTCTTCTTCGCCGCGCGGACGACCGACACCGAGCTGAGCGATCGCGGCTGGACGACGCTCGAACAGAAGGCGATCACCGCCTGGCGGTGGTGGACGACGGAAGAGTTGGACGCCGGCCGCGTACAGTACTTCCCCGACAACCTCGTGGACTTGGTACGACGCGCGGATGGGCTCGTCTGACGCCCCTGCTCGATGCTGGCGACGACGACAGCTCAACCCGGATCTGATGACTTGCGTCAGAATGAGTGAGACGAATGCCTGAGCGTCGCCTCAGTCATCTCATCGCATCGCCGTTCCAATGGGCGCTCATGCGTCAGATCGGATGAGACAGGACAGCCGCTCCCTCAAATCACCGTGACGCTCTGGCGGACCATCCGGCGCTCCACCCCGACGGGTTCGGTCTTGGAACATCCGTCGAAGCGGAAGCGCTGCCGCTCATAGAAACTGACCGCGCGATC
>Ga0164242_10004907_pt1 | contig 14940 bp, 10 predicted proteins | sample OricomgcompostMG_FD_108783 | JGI IMG/M metagenome (GOLD analysis project Ga0164242, IMG submission 108783) | Miracle-Growth compost microbial communities from Emeryville, California, USA - Original compost - Miracle growth compost (MG) ... | reverse complement strand
CTGACCGCCACCGATCGGATCTCCCTACCATGATTACCGGGCCTAAGAGTCCTCAAAGTCGTGTGGGACTGGGAGTAAATAGCCATCTGCGAAGCCTTGCTATAGGCGAGCCGCATACGTTCCGGGTTATTTTGATCCACGATGTAGTCGAAAGTCCTATGGCCACCGCCGCATACCACGGCGGCAACCTCGTGCTGTTTCGTCTCGTTCCAGAGGACGAATCTCGTGCTGCTGAAGCCAGAGATAATGACGTCGAGGTCGCCGTCGGGTGTTTGGGATAACCACGCCCCCTCGATCATCGGTCCTAGCGGGGGTGAGGTCTTGTGTAGGAGATGGAGGGATACTTCATCCTCGCGACCCTGTATCTCGTAGATCCGAAACTTCCCGTCTCGGCAAGTGGTCAAGAAGCTGGTCGCGGCATGCCCATCTAGAGGCGGGATCGGTACGATGGAGGTGACGGCATCTTTACCACTCTTGTTGTCAAACCACAAGATTCGGCGGACGTAGCCCTCTGGCGTCTTGGTGTAGATGGCAATCGCCCCAGCTCTCATCCCAACCACGGTAAATTCTCCGCAGATGCCGATAGCGGTAGCAGTACCTTTCTCGTTGGGGAGCGGCGCGCAGTCAACATTAGTGCTCTCCTGAGCTAGGGTGACGGTGACCACGGTCGGCTGAGGGTTGCCAGTCACTACCACCAAAACAGTATAAGTGTATTCGCTTCTCAGGGTCGATTCAACGGTCTGAGGAACGTCCGTCGCCATGCCTGGTCTTGCTAAGCAAAGTAAATCCCAGATCTTTCCAGGAAAGACTGCTACCTCCTGTATCCCTTGCTCTTCGCGGAACAGGTATAGCCGTCCACTCCTGGATCCTAAGAACGCAGAGCCGGGTCCGGGGCTCACCATGACGGTGTAAGCTTTTAGGTCCTCCCTTATGGCGTCGGGGGGTTCAACTTCGGTCCAGGAAGGCACCGCTGTTAGGTTCCCAAGGAGTATCCTGCCAGAGAGAGTTGAAGCCAGGAGACGGTTCTTCGACAAGAAGCTATACCGCACGAAGCCGTCTTTGGCGTTTCGTTTGTTCTGTAGTCCAGTGCTTACGAGAGAATTTGTCCCGGCAGGTAGGGATTCTAACACCTCTTGGTAAGATAATGAGATGTGGCAGTCCGCAAGGCTCCCTTGGTCGCTGCTATCATTATCCGGAGAATCAGTGGCATCGTTGTCTTGCACGATGCCGATAAGAGCGATCTTGCCATCAGCACCGCCCGTGGCAATGACCGGCGGGGATTCCGCAGGAGTCATCACTGCCGCGGACCAGATATGTTTCCCGATGTGGCAATGGTGCTTTTCCACGTGATTGAGCAATCCCGGGAATCTATTGCTGGAGTTGACGATGCCACTCTCATTAGGGGCGCTAAGAGGATCGCCATCGAGGTGTAGCTCCCACTTCTGTGCCATTGTGTCTTCTCCAAACGAGTATAAACTGACAGGGCCTGTCAATGCGCCGGTGCGGTTTGGAGAGCACGCAAATTTGACATGCCAAATCCTCGATAGGTGGCTCATTGCTACAGCAAGACACCGTGAGGCACCGGCAGTGGGCATTGTATCCAGTTCAGGGCCTGGACCGAAGCCAGTCTCCCGGGCCTCGCCGGATTTCTTCATGTAAGCTTCGTCAAAGAGCCTGGCAGGGCCTCCATCTTTTGTGATATCCCAGACTCTGATGGTCCGATCGTCGCTGCAACTTGCTAGCAACCTCGTTCTAGAACCCCTCGTGAGCTCAAGCTCGGGCGATATTGCAACGCCGAAGATTGAGCCTTCGTGGCCGGTGAGAACAGACAAGACCTCGGAACGGGGCGGGTTTCCCGCGATGAGGTGACATTGCCAAACCACTATCTCGCCAAACACGGTACCTGCCGCTACTAGGACACACGTTGGCGAGGTCCAGGTAACGGCTGCAGAGAAGAGGGCCGGTCTTGAAGGAGAGACAACGTCGCTGAACGAGATGGCTCGCCCCTCCTTGCATAACGAGAAGGGAACAATCTCGTTGTGGCCATTGATGAGAACGCCACTCCGCGGATCATACGGCGACAGGCTACCATCATAAATCCAGTCCGGAGCCAGCGCCTCAACAGGTTGCAGGGCGGTGTGGCCACTAAGGAGGGCTTCCAGAGCAGGCGCCGGCACCGTTGTCACGGAATGGGCTCCCCATAGAAGCAACCCGGCCGAGGAAACTTGGATGCCATGAATTGCCTGTGAAGCAAAGACCCTCAACTGTCCACGCAGCCGGCAACTCCCTGCATCGTAGACCCTCAGCCAGAAGTCTTCTCCGGCAAGGACATACTGGCGGGCGTCGGCTGACGTGAAGAAGGCGAGTGCTGTAACGGGGCAACGTAAAAACTCTTGAGTTAGAGTACTTGGAGCCTTAGACTATGAATCGGAGACTGGTTAGGGGGATAATCGGTTTTGATAGGAGAGCTGCGTCCGCCTTACTGTAACAACTCTGGCGTCGCCCACATCCTGAGACATGGTCTGTCGCAATTCTCCTTTCTGGGCTTCGCGCCCTGGCGTGTGTCATAAAGTATAATTCATAGGATTAGTCGTGAGAAGGGGTTGACATTTTCTTGGCCACTATGCTATGCTGTCAAAACAGTCACTCTCGACTTGCTTGTCTTTGCATTTCCATTCTGGGATGAATTTTGTCTTCACGTGATGGTAAGGTAGTGTGTGTGTCCTGTTAAGCAACGAGCTAGAAGCACCAAAAACATGTGCAAGAAAAGGTCTTGATAGAATAATACTAATAAGGTCTAGATAAGCAGATGAACTGCTCTAGGTTATCGTTTGATTCAAGAAGCCCAAGGTTTCTCCTTTTTTTTTGCAAATCGTGAAGTTCCCTCGGCGGGGTATCATTCTAACTCTGAACCACCGGCCATCCGATTCCCGGCTGGCCGACTTCCCCGTCCCCCTATTTCTTTATCATCATTTAAAAACAAGAAGGTTAAAAAAGGAAACCCGCACCGGAACGCCAATTGAATGCAGTAGCAATAACTACACCTCCCTAGCAGCATACACAGCTGCATATTCTAGTCGTAACGCAGCATGTACCACACCGACTCATTTGTTCTCATTCGAGACTGCACCTCTAAGCCTCAGACCAACACTCGAGGGAAAAAAAGGGTAGCTTTTTTTGTTTACACGTTCGCGTGCGAGTAAGGCTCATAGGCCATATCGCGACGCTGGCCCTGCGGCTGGCTAGCATAGCCGTACTGGGGACCGGAGTGGCGGGCGTTGTTGCCAGCGTAGCCGGGGTCCTCGTAGATGGGCTGGTAGGAGCCGGTGGGGATGAACTTCTCGCCCTCGGCGCCCCTGGCTCCGCCGCGCTTGCGGGAGGAGCTGTGGTGGTCGGGGGCGCAGCAGCAGATGGTGAAGAGCCAGAAGAGGCCGGCGGCGATGGCGAAGGCGGCGGCGATCCAGACGGCGGCGAGGAAGTTCTTGTTGAAGTCGGCGGAGACGCCGTACCACTTGGCGGTGCCCTCGACGGCGCCGACGACGATGACGGACATGGCGGTGGCGAGCGAGGCGGCGGCGCAGACGGCGACGGTGGCGAGGCCGGCGATCAGGAAGGTGATGCACGAGAAGGCGCGGCTGCAGTTGGCGAAGATGCCGAAGAACAGCTCGAGGCCGACGGCCACCACGGCGATGATGAAGACAATCTCGGTCCAGCGGGTGGTGGTGCTGAAGACATCCATGGCGGTGGTGATCTCATCGGGGATGGTCACGTTCTGGCCGGACGCGGTGATCAGGGTGTTGACATTGTTGGTGGTGATGTTCAGTTGCGACTCGGCCCAGTTGAAAGCGGCCTTGGTGCAGGTCCGGTCGCCGTTCTTGGGAGTGTAGCAGTATCCCCACAGGCCGATGTCGTACAGTTCGGCGAGACCGAGGTCAGCGGCGGTGATGTTTGAGGTCTTGGACGCCGAGCTGCCACTCCCGCTCTCGGCCTCGAGGAGCGTAGGGTCGTGGAAGCCGACCGAGCCTGGGCTGCGGCCATTTATGAAGTTGTTGACGGAGGCGGGAGAGATGGTGAGGTTTGTTAGGTCGACCTGGAAGAGGTAGAGGTCTTTGTTGGCAACACCAGCCAACGTCGCGACGAGCAGCGCAACGAGGGACCCTAGCGTCAAGACGAATGGTATCGCCACGCAGACGTAGCGACCAAGATTACCCATGGCGTCGGTTCTGGAGGGATGTCTAGCGAAAGAGGGATGTCGTGTTTAGGTGGGATTTAGAGGGGAGGGAGGGAGGAAGGAAGGAGGATTGTCGAATGACTCCCGAGGTACCTGTTGAACGATAGGCGAGATAGGTAACCTCTGAATTAAGTTTGTCGAACGGTGGCGGAAGTGAATGAATATCGATGGGTGAGAGTGGAATGAATGGAGGTAAGCAGGTTTTAGGGAGACGCGATAAATATGTAAGGTAGGGCTGGTCATTATTTACGATCTGCGCGGGACCGGGGGGAGCACGTCGTCAGCAAGGCGGAGAGGGTTGGACCAGTCAGCTGGAATTAGAGTGGCGCAGTGGAGCCTTAGCGGGTGTGGTTGCTCAGCCCCGCCCCATAATTCCGGGGCTGCTGGGCGAGTGAGGGCGGCCGCCGGCGTGGAGCTGCCAGGGTCGGAAAAGGTGGAAGAAGGTGAGATCAGCCCGCCAGAGGATTCGCTCATCTCCCCAAAATGCTGACGAGCGGACAAGCCACCTCCCCAAGCTCCCTGCAATCCAGAGAGCAGGACCCTGAAAAACTGGCTGCCTGGAATGCACGCGCCGAAAGCTACCGTATCGGGATGTGCGACATTAAACATTGAGGACAAGAGCAAGAAGCAGCAGCAGCAGCGGTAGCAGCTGTAGCAAGAGGAGAGCGGGGAACAGCCGTACAGACTTCAGCAAACTACTCGGAGCAACTAACAAGCAACGTTCGTGTGCTGCACACGTAACCACATTGTGTGGCACGGAGGCAAGCTTCGGTCGTTCTACCTAGAAAAAGTTCCACAATGCTAAGCTCAACCTCCCGATCACTTTATCTACCGACGAGAGGCTAATCAATTACTGCACAGCGCATGTACCGAGTAGCGGGTTCGCATTGGGCAGGGGAGCCGGAGGGCTGTCATTGATGAGGCTCAGCCCCAAGCGGAGCCCAAAGACGAACGCGTTTTTCTGTTTCTCGCTGGTGGGTTTCCGCTGCCATATGTACGTGGCGCATCACTGCGGGCGAAGTTCGTGCCCTCTTTTGGTGGCAGTGGTGGGGGTTTCATGAAGCCCCTTGGTGCGCTAGCGCATGTGGGCACCCAAAATAGAATCGCTTTTACCGTTCATTCCCCGCCAGTGGCTCCCTCCCGGGTTGCATGCCCAATCCTACTTACCTCTGCGCAGCCAATCCTTCCTTCTGGACCTGGCGAATGTTTGCGTTCAGCCCTGTGGCTGGTGCGTTGCCTGTCAAAGGGTCGGCAGCAGGCACTTGTGCCGACATACATATAATTAATGCTGGCACGGATCCGTAGTTCCACCAAGAAATTTAAGAAGGGTCGCTGGTGCTTCAACCGTCCTTCTTCATACGCCTCAAATCCCCCGGCCTTGTCCAGTACCTACTGTTCGGGAAACTTTACATACCTAAATCCTCTTGCAGACAGGGTGAGGTAGTTCGTCGGGAGTGTCCTAGGTGGTGTGGGGACCGACCGAGGAGTTGGAGTTTTCAGATGATTGCGTAGACCTTACGGGAGCTTGCGGAGTAGACATACGTAGACTATCAGTCCCGCTCGGCACTTGTAGAGTGCTACGTAATTAAACTGGGACTCCGTGGGAGTGGGACGCCGGCTCCGCCTCGCCTGTCCGTCGGAGCGGAGCAGAGCCGGCCGGGTTTGGGTGGGGGCCCCTCTTTGCCTGTCGCCCGGCATTGGATGCTGATTGTCGGGCCGGGCGTAGCCGACGCCGCGATGCTCCGGCAAACAGGACTAAACGTGAGCCCAACGTCCAGGCCTGACTTGGAAGGAAAGGAAACCCGCAGCTACACCAAACCATATCTCTTGGTTCGGTCTTTGTGGGTAGCTATCTCCTCGGCATTGAAAGTTTGAGGATACTATACGTATCTGTACTGGTGACCTGATCTTCTTGTTGATGAAGCGTCGGCGGTGAACTGTTACTACGGAGTCGTCGAGGATGAGGGGTGTAGCTCAAGACAAGAAGCCCATAGACACCCAAGACACCCAACCCTCTGTCCGACAGCATCGAGGCAATTATGCGTACGCTAAGAGACCGCAAGTGTGGAGAGAGTGGGGAGAGTGAGGGAGAGGATAGGAAGTGCTTCACCGACTTATGGGGACGGAGAGTTTTGGCCAACAGATGGCGGCGGAGATTAGAGATGGCATGGTCAGGTGGTCTGGATGGCCAGGTTGGCCCATGCCCGCGTGGCAGTCGGTACCCAATGGGCAATGGGCAAGCCGGTGGGACAAGTTGGAACCTGTGAGGAGGTAATTACTGTGCTATGTTCCCCTATGTAGTAGTAAATCGTTGCTGGGAGTACGGAGCACGGTAATAATTACCCACAGACTTTGCATCCTTGGCTGTGCATCCTTGGCTTTGCACCCTTCTAGACCTGCTTGGATCTGCTTTGACCTGGCAAACCAACGTCTCGCATCTCCCGCAACTCCAAACTCCCAAGCTCTTGTCAGTGTGTCAGCAGCGCAGCGTCGGTCGATCCCCCACCTCTGTTGACAGACGGAGCACGTGCTCCCCGGTTTACCAATCACAGCCGCGCCTAAGGTCGGCTGCATATCCCCTGCAAGCCCACCCACCCCCCCATCCCCTCCCAAATACAATAGAGACGAAGCACTGGGATTCCAGCCCGTGCCGCCCGCCATTGTCCAATCCACTGCCTCAAATCTTCCCACCATCGTGCCAAACGGGCAATCGTTCAAACACCAGCCTGCCTCACTACCACTTAATTATTACCACGAAGTACTCCCTACGGCTCAATTACACCTGCTGGCAGGACGTCCAGAATCACATTTGCGCAATCACACCGCAGCTGCTGTGCTAAATCTCCTCTTTAGGCTGCTGCTCCCTCTCATTCCTCTCAGGCCTTGGAATCTTGGGCGAACACTCAAGGGAAACCTTGTCAGCTGTCGTCACTTGACTCTCCCCCCCCCGCCTTGTGCCGAATTTAGGAGGTCCCTACGCCTTTTTTGACAGCCATCGAAAGCACAGCCTTGCTTTTTCCTTATCATCCCCAAACAGAGACTTCGACAAGAAAGAGGCCGCAAGAAAGGTCCCACGCGCGCAGAGTCAACCTACATCAGTCTTCTCGTTTATGCACCTCTGTTCTCCGCTACAGCTTGCTAATTTCGACGACCACGGCCAACCCGCCGCCCTTTTATCAAAGCTGCACTACTTTGGTAGCTGCCATAGCAGGTCAGTCGTCGAACTCCTCCCCCCCTTACTCGACCTACGTCCATGTCGTCAGTGTCATATCTCCCCGCACTTCCTTCCTTCCCTCCTCCATCTTTCTATCCTCCCAGACAAAACCATCTTCGGCCCCTTCACGCATCCCGCCCCCTCCGTCGCTGAATGCAGACAGCCCCTGCAAGCAAAGGCTGACGCGATAAGCTGTGTTGCCCAGTGGACCCATCAAACGCCGGGCATCCCGTCGCAACATCCTAACAAATATTTTGCCTCCCGCCGATATTTCCTAAAGCCGAGATATTCGTATCGACCCAAAAGAAAAAGCGCTTGCGTTATCCCGAAACGCAACTCAACGCCCCCCCTTACGCATAACCAAACCCCTTCCCCGCGCCTTCCCCCGTCAGTCCTCGAAAACGGAGTCATCACCAGCACGCCGTTCAAATACCGCCACCGACCTCCTCGCTTGCCTCGACAGGATCTTCCATCCCCCCTAGTACCGGGCCTGGCGAGAGCACATTCGACAACTTTACATTCCTAGACGGGTGCAGCGGCAAGGCTGTGTGGCCAACCAAAAGCCGACCACAAACCTGACACGCGCACACCGTCCAGCCCCTCGCATCCTCTCCCGTCGTGAGCCAAGCACGAAAGAGCTCTGATACCTGAGGGAGTATGGGCAACCAGCCTTCCAAGGATGCCAGAGAGGCATCCAAATCTTCTGGCAATGCTGGCTCGGCCGACCGGTCCGGCACCGATGCCTTTCAATCCTACCCGTCGTTTAGTAGATCCGATACCAAGGACTCATCCCGGTCGTTCCGGTCGCTGAGATCCAAGATTCCGGGTTCGGGAAAGACCGACAGCCCTAGGAACTCGGCCATACTATCTAATGGTACCGACACTGTGGACAAATCCGATGCTGCTTCGGTCACATCGGGGAAGAGCGGCAGGTCCGGTCTCTCGCGCAACGGCCGTCCCGAGTCTCTACGATCGCCAAATTCGCCCTCGTCGATGGATCCCACTGGCGCCACCCCTCCCATCGGCGAATCCCAGCCCCCGCCCTCGCCCATACAGTCGTCGTCTCTCATGTCCGGCCGCCATGACGTATCGGCTGCCCAGGCTTCCGGCGAAGTCGATCATGTGTCCGATCAACCGCCCTCTGGCGGTGCCAACCCCAACCTGCCTGCCCAGCAGCCGGGCCAGTCCATCCTTGTCAAGCGGGAGAACCCCATTAACCCCGTCGCCTCGGCGACCGGGTCTCTCAAGGAGGAGACCGCACCCACGCCAGCCATGAGTGAGTTGAAGGATATCGACCTCGACGATTACATCAAGCGCCTCCTGGATGCGGGCTACGCCGGCAAGGTGACCAAGGGTGTCTGTCTCAAGAATGCCGAAATCGTGGCCATCTGCCAACGCGCCCGCGAGTGCCTCCTCTCCCAACCCGCCTTGCTGGAGCTTGACGCCCCCGTAAAGATCGTCGGCGATGTGCACGGTCAGTATACGGATCTGATCCGCATGTTCGAGATGTGTGGTTTCCCCCCGAGCGCCAACTTTCTCTTCCTCGGAGACTACGTCGATCGCGGGAAGCAGTCGCTCGAGACCATCCTGCTGCTGCTCTGCTACAAACTCAAGTTCCCAGAGAACTTCTTTCTCCTTCGCGGCAACCACGAATGCGCCAACGTCACACGTGTCTACGGATTCTACGATGAATGCAAGCGTAGATGCAACGTCAAGATTTGGAAGACCTTCATCGACTGCTTCAACACCCTGCCCATCGCGGCTATTGTTGCGGGCAAGATCTTCTGCGTACACGGCGGCCTGTCACCTGCCCTCAGCCACATGGACGACATCCGAAACATCGCCCGCCCCACCGACGTTCCCGACTACGGACTGCTGAACGACCTCCTCTGGTCTGACCCCGCCGACATGGAACAGGACTGGGAGGCGAACGAAAGGGGCGTGAGTTACTGCTTCGGGAAGAAGGTTATCACCGATTTCCTCGCCGCTCACGACTTTGACCTGGTTTGTCGGGCACATATGGTCGTTGAGGACGGCTATGAATTTTTCAACGATCGTGTTTTGGTCACCGTTTTCAGTGCGCCTAATGTAAGGAGCAAACCCCCTCGCCCCATTATATTCCATACCTGGACCTGGAAATGCTGACCTGCTCTCTTAGTACTGCGGGGAGTTTGATAATTGGGGAGCCGTCATGTCTGTTTCGTCGGAGTTGCTTTGTAGCTTCGAGTTGCTAAAGCCGCTGGACTCCAACGCCCTGAAGAGCCACATCAAGAAAGGGAGGAACAAGAGGAACAATATGCTCAACAGTCCTGTAAGCTACCTCCCCTTCCCACCCCCATCTTACCGTCTTTTCTTGTCCTGACACTAACACCACCATGTAGCCAGCGAGTGTATACCCTCAGAGCGTATGATACGGCGGAAGGAGACGGCATGGGAGACGGCATCTATCTGGACAACACACCTGAAACCGGCGACAAGGTCTAGGCAAAGGCTCCTAGTTACGATATTACTATAAACACGCCTAACATACCAAAAAAAAAAATACGACAGCCTCCGAGTCCACCCCGATTCGCGGTGTCCCCCGAGGTACGGCTGGGGCTAAATCCCCGGCCCGAATTCGGTCCGCAATAGCTGCGTCGGGTGTTCTAGGGGTCATGCGGACGGAGCCTTTATCGGCGGGTGAGGGTGTGCGTTGGGGGGGTTTGGTTATGCATCCAAGGTGCACGGGGGTGTGAAAACCCTTTCTACTATGGGCCTGGAACGGCCGATGAGATGCATTTCTTCCCTCCACGCCCCTCTTACGAGCCAAGCGGTCGAGCAGGCTGCTCGGCGAAGCTGCCTGGCACCTACTCATTCCTGTTCCTCAGCCGGGACGAAGAATGTTGGGAACGCTGAGGTTTTTTTTAACTTATGGACTTCGGAGTTTCTGTAGTAGTTGCTCTAAGATTTGGTTAGCGTGTGTACAGATATTGTGGCATTGATGAAATTGCTCGTTGGAGTCCTTCTGCCTTGCCTTAACTCTATCGAGTGAGTGAGTGAGTGAAAGGGGAATCAGTTAGGTTTGGAAGGTACCTTACCTTGGGTACTCAACAATCGTATACGTGGATGGGTGATCGCAAACCGGGGTTTTACTCTTTTTTTCTTCTATTTTCCAGTGGGAGATCGACAGTTACGATAGTTATCCAAGTATAAAACCCATATTAAAGGAGTCGACTATTATTATTTTCTTTGATATCTACACCTCCAGCTCCGCTACCTAGAATACACACCCTCCGCGGTAATTCAGAATAATGTGTAGTACATACATGTACGCCCTCTTCTACTGTGACCACCTGCTCGAAATCGAGAGAAGTCAAGCCTCCCTCAAAATGCCGTCAAACCCTATACCGGAGCGGTTTGCGCCTCTCACGCTTCGCCCGCTCGACATCATCGTAGTCCTCATCCTCATCCTCATCCTCGTCCTCGTCCTCGTCGCCGGCCCGACCGTAGTCGTCAAGTTGCATGACAAACGAGCTATCCTCAGCCTCGCTCCCCGAGTCAGCCATCTCCACGGCTTTCCGCTTCCGCGACTGTTTCGCCGGCGTGCCGAGCGACGCCACGGCGGCGACGGCCCCGCGGCCCACTTCCACGGGTTCTTCCGCTGCTGCCGACACGGATTTCGCGCTCATCATAAGGGGATGCTCGTCCGAGTCGTCGTCATCGGCGGCGGTGACGGCGGCGGCAGCAGCTTGCGCCTCGTCCTCCGCCTCCGCCGCTGCAGGGCTGCGGGTCGGCTTGGGCCGTTTGGGTTTGCGGCCTGCTCCCGGCCGCGCGCCGCCCCTTCTGGAGATGCGCTTCGCTGACTGTGCTTGGGTCGGCGAGTCGGCGGGCTGGATATCTTCTTCCGTCTCGTTGGGATCGAGGGCGAGGTGATTCAGGTTTGATGTCCGGGCCGCTCGCCGCCGGCGTCTGCTGGCTGGCCCGGGTTGGATGCCACTATCGACTTCGCCCAGGCTGTCGGTACCTCCGGGGCGATATTCGTCGTAGTCCTCATCCTCGTCGCCGTCCAATATGTGTCGGGTCACACCGCGTCGACCGCGTCTCTTCCTACCGTTAGGTGGCACCCGCGGCTTCCTCGGCCACACGTCGGTTTCACCTTCGTCTGCGTCGTCGTCCGGGGCGTCGACCTGCCAGTCCATGACATCTTCGTCGCGGGTAGGGGCGGGTGCCTCCTTACGAGCCTTTCCACGCCCGCGGCTCCGTCCAGCTTTTGAGGGCGGCGATCCGGCTTCACCTCTGTCCTTGCCTCGAGGTTTGGTGGTCTTGCGAGCCACGCCTCGAGCATTCTCGTCACGCGGCGGGCGGCCCGGTTTGCGCTTCGGCGGCGGGTTGGCTTCGGCATTCTCCTCTGCCTCCTTGTCCTCGAGTAATTTCTTGGTAAGATTCGGGAAGTTCTCGCCGTAGTTGAAGAATAGCTCCTCCCCTACTTTGATATCGCGGAGAGCGGAGAAGCGGATACGAAACTCGCCGTTCACATATAGAATCTTGGGCGTGACGTTGCAGCCCCTCTTGTCGCCCTCGGAGGCATGGTTGATGTACCGGCTAAGGTTGCCATAGATGGCTGCGTCGACCCAGATGCCCTCCACGTCCAACAGTGTGAAGAGATAGGAGGCGCTGGATCCTTCGTCGAAAACGTCGCCCCGCCGGGCTTCGCGGCGGACACCTTCGTCATGGGTGATCAGCTCGCCGGTATACTCGATGACGAACTCGTCCTGCAGTATTTCCTCTGCCGTAAAGAGACCGTAGCCGCAGCCTTCGAGTTGCGATTTCCCGATAACGACGCCCTTTGCGACACCGCGTTGCAGAGAAACATTCTGGCATCCGGTCGAGTGGAGCACCTCGTCCTGGGCGTTCAGGGGATCGGCTCTCTCCCGCGCGCCACAGCCTACACAGAGAAGGGGGTTGCATTCTCGGTTGAGCTGCACGCATATGCATGGCTTGCCCTCCTTTTGGCGCTGGTGACACGTCTTCCCTAGAGAATGGCATGCGCAACCGGTGAACTTGTAGGCGCAGGTATCTGCGGTGCATTGGCAGAAGCGCTCGCACAATAACTTGCCTAGCACGCAGGGGCACTTGTTTGCCGCACTGCATGGACCGTCATGGTGGCAAGGATCAAAGATCTCGCGTTTCGCGTGCTCATGGGAAATGGTGCAGTCCTGCCAGTCGCCGAGCAGGACCTTGCGAGTACGGTCATACCAAGGTACCGGCTTGACCTTGGGAACCTCGGGCGGCGGATGGACGGGAGGTAAACTCAGGTTGAGTTCCTTCAGTTTCCGGTACACGTCCCAGCACTTCCGTCCTAGGACGCAGGCAGCCGCGCACTGCGGGTTAATAGAACTGTTCGCCAGCGTCGCGAACATGGCCGTGATGACCTCGATCTCGTTGCCGGACCAGGGTACGACGGGAGCCGCGGGATTACCGACATCGTAACTGCGATAACACTGATTCTTACACAGTTGGGGGGGCTCCTTGTTTGGCGAGCTGTTCCGCCGCTTTTTATCGCGGGCCTGGTCTATCCATTTCTGCTTTAACAGCGGGCCTAGTCTTCCCAGGCTGTCGACCGAGAAAGTCCGTTTCTGGTTCTCCACGTCGTATTCGCCGTGCTCGCAGTCATGGCTATAGCAGATGAGGCATCCAAGGATAGCATAGCTACCCAGCGACTTCTCAACGCTTAGAGCCAAGTCCTCGTCGCGCACCCTTTGAGAGCTCGGGGTGTCCTTGACCCTCTTGTTGTCCACGATGGTCTCGACGGACTCGTCCAGCATGAGGATGTCGCGCAATGTAACGCGGTCCCCGAAGACTCGGTCAAAAGCATCGGTAAATAACTTGGCAACCCCTCGCGTCTGGGGCGATCCGGTATCTTCGCTGTAGGAGTCGAGTAAATTGTTCTTCTGCCGCGGAGTTATAGCGTCGTCACTTTCAGACTGGCTCGCCATATAGCGGATGAGATTTGACTTGCTACAGCCATCGATGCCCAACTTCTTGATCCACCGCTCTAGATACGTATAGAGCGTGGCAGCGAACTCGTCATGCCTTGATTTTAGCATCTTCTGGACGCGGGTCAAGGTTTTGAACCCTGATTTAGTGTCCATGGACTCTAGCTCTTTGAGCCAGACAAAATACCGCTTCTCCTCCTTGGTGTCCAGGTCGCGAAGGTGGGGAACAAACTTGAGCATGGTGTTTGGAGTGAGGATGTTCTTTGCTATCTCGACGTGGTGAAACCTGTATTTGGGAACACGGTCCTTGTCTGACTTGATGCAGAGGATGGGAAAGTGCAGGCGGCGAGCCTTCCCGTGGTCTCTCCCAGGATTATGTTGCTAATGTGCCAGCTTAGTTCCCAACAATATTCTGAAGATGCCATCTCGGTTCTACTGCGGGATTCTTACCTTGAACTTGACGGACATTGTGTTATTTTCTGCCGACTTTTCAGGTTCAACGGCAATCGAGGGCATGTCGGCGAAGTCATCAACGGAGCTCAGATGCCTTGGCTGAGGTGCTCTTTTAAATATCTCCTGCAACGTGTAGTGGACGACCCTGGCATGCATCCTCGGGACCTCGGCGGCAAAGGTGGTCAGTTCTCCAGCGATCTTATCCACGGACCAATCCATCTTCTTTGGCGTCGCAGTTTTAGGGGTTTGGTACCCCTTGGAAGTCTGTGTAGGCTGCTGCATTGAGGCGGAGGCGGAAGCGGCGGCGGCAGCACTGCTCGGGCCATGGGCGTCTCTGAGAGGCGGCTGCGAGAATCTTGTGGACTTCGAAGGGGTCCTATTGTGCTGGATAGAGGGCTTCGTCGGAGTTGCACCGTTCATGGCTGCCTTTCCGAGCGAGGATGGACTGGTGCGGCTCCCTGATTTTGGAGGGTAAAACTGGCTCGGAGTCATTAGGTCTCGACCGGACGTGGATGGAAACCGGTTGCTCGGTCGGTAGTCCCGTGGGCCCTCCTCCTCCTCGTCGTCGGCGGACAACGTAAGGTCCACTATATCTTTCAGCGACATGTTTGGGAGCGGTGTCGTGAACAAGACTAGAGCGTCAGATCGGGAGGTTGTACGCAGTTCGCCGGGTAAACCAGCAAATCACTCCAAATACTTGACGGGAGGGTTAGACTCATGCTTCCCTGGCAAACCGATGGATCGGAAGCATCGAATTCAATCGCATTGGAGTGGTGAGCAAGCCCACGGTCAACCCGAATGTTGGAAATCGGTTTGCGACAGAGACGCGTTGATCAGAAAGAACGCGTACAAGGATCTGTGCCATTTACGGGTTTGCGATTGAGCGGGCAAAAAGTCACGACCCCACGGGGAGTCAACTCAAGTGAAGGATGTACTGTACCGAACTGTAGAAGTATGTGTACATACACCCAGCACCCGTGCCGAACGGCATGGTGCGTTGACAGCACTTTCGACACTCACGAGATCTGTAATATCCAAACCACCGCTGTAGTTGAATGTAAGCATTG
>Ga0164242_10004906_pt1 | contig 14942 bp, 16 predicted proteins | sample OricomgcompostMG_FD_108783 | JGI IMG/M metagenome (GOLD analysis project Ga0164242, IMG submission 108783) | Miracle-Growth compost microbial communities from Emeryville, California, USA - Original compost - Miracle growth compost (MG) ... | reverse complement strand
GCCTGCATGCCCTTGGGGCCCTGCTCGGCGTCGAACTCCACCTTCTGCGCCTCGCGCAGTTCCTTGAAGCCGTTGCCGGTGATCGCGCTGTAGTGCGCGAACAGGTCGGCGGAGCCGTCATCGGGTGCAATGAACCCGTAGCCCTTTTCGGCGTTGAACCATTTCACGGTGCCAGTGGCCATCGTGTCTTTCCTTCTGTTGTGCGGGCCGCCGGAGCGACCATGTGTGCCGCGCCGACGAATGCGGAGCGGACGGCGGGGACGGCGGCGGGAATCCGGCGCCGAAAGAGTGGATGCCTCGACCGCCGCGATCGCTTCGCCGCGGGTCGCGTGCAGACCGAGGCAGACGCCGAGACCGCTGTGGGCAGCATAGCCGTCGGGAGTGACCTCGATGAATCCGGCGTACGCACCGGCGAGGTGCGCGACGTGGACGTCGTCGTCGGCCTGGCGCCATTGCACGGCGGCGACGGGAACGGGAACGGGGGAAGACATGGAGAACCTTGACTGTGGGGCGCGGGCGGGCCACGCGCGGAAAATGGAAGCGGCGTTGTGCGCCGGGGCGGACATCGGTCCATCAGCTGCTCGACGGTGAGGCAACAGGATCACGGCGTGCGGTGTGCCCCGTAGGGCTCTTCTACCCTAACACGGGCTCCTGCGGGGAACGCCTTGTGCCGTCAGGCGAGCGCGAGCAGCACCCCCGCCGCCAGCGCGAGGACGAGCCCCAGCCACTGCACAGCGGCGACGCGCTCGCGCAGCACGAGCGCCGCGAGGATGATCGTGCCGGCGGGGTACATCGCGGTCAGCGCGGAGACCACGGAGAGCTCGCCGAGCCGGAGGGCGACGAGCATGATCGCGTTGGCCGACGAGTCGACCACGCCGCACGCGATCGCGAGCCACCAGGCGCTCGCCGGGATCCGCGCCGCGGGACGGGCGATGACCTCACCGGTCGCGTGTTCGAGGTCGGCGTGCCCGGTCGGCGTCGCGCCGAGTTCGACGCCCTGCGCGGCGAGTACCCGCTGCGCGCTCTGTCCCCGCTGCCGACCGGCGAGAAGCAGAACGACCACGACGACGGTCGTGATCGCGGCGTTGGTCGCCCGGTTGAGCACGAGCGGCACTATTCCACTGGCGGACGAGGTCTGATCGATCGCGATCATGAACGCGCCGATGGACAGTCCCGCCCCGACGGCCATGAGCAGGCCGCGCGCCGACGGACGCACGGTCTTCTCTCCGGGAATGAACCCGACGAGCACCACCGCCACGAGGGCGATGCCCAGACCCGCGTATCCCAGGCCGCTCAGCTGCTCGCCGTCGACGAGAAGTCCCCACAGCATCGGGGCGATCGCCGAGACGACGGCCGTCAGCGGCGACAGGATGCTCATCGGCCCGATCGCGAGGCAGGCGTACAACAGGGCGATGGCGATCGCGCCGAACACGCCCGAGAGCACGCCCCACGCGGCATCCCTCGTCGTCCACGTGCCGCCCAACAGCGGATAGAGCACCAGAAGGAGGACCAGACCGGATGCCGCGGCCACTGCCGTCGCCACGATGGAGCGCAGACGCTTGGCGGCGAGTCCTCCGAGGAAGTCGGCCGAGCCGTAGACGAGCGCGCCGACGAGGGCGATGGCGGCGGCGGGCATGACGCCAGCCTAGATCGCCACCGCAGGCCGGAATGCTCCGTAGTCTGGACGCATGATGTCGCGCCCTCGCCCGCTCACTCGCCGACAGCTTCGTGAGCAGGGCGCGGTGCCGACGCGGTGGCTGCGCATCGGCATCCCCGTGCTGCTGGTGCTCGTCTGGCTCGTCGGAGGCGCGATCGGCGGCCCGTACTTCGGCAAGGTGGGCGAGGTCTCCACGAACGAGCAGTCGGCGTACCTGCCCGACTCAGCCGAGTCGACCGTCGTACAGAACCGGCTCACCGACTTCACGGGCAGCGACAGCATTCCGGCCGTGGTCGTCGTCACCGCCGACGACGGCGCGAAGCTCACCGACGGCCGGCTGTCGGCGCTGCGCGATCTCGTCGACCCGCTCGAGGCGGTCGCGGGCGTCAACGGCAGTGTGTCGCCGCCGATCGTCTCGGACGACGGCAAAGCCGCGCAGCTGTTCGTGCCGATGTCGACCGGCGAGGTCTCCGACTCGGTCGACGCGCTGCGTGCCGCGCTCGACGACGGCTTGCCCGACGGCACGACCGCATGGATCACGGGTCCGGCGGGGTTCACGGCCGATCTCGTGCACGGGTTCCTCGGCATCGACGGCCTGCTGCTGGGGGTCGCGCTGCTGGCGGTGTTCGTCATCCTCGTGATCGTGTACCGGTCGCCACTGCTGCCGATTCTGGTGCTGGCGACCGCGTGCTTCGCGCTGTGTGTGGCGCTGCTGACGGTCTGGTGGCTCGCCAAGGCGGGCGTGGTGGTGCTCAACGGGCAGGTGCAGGGAATCCTGTTCATCCTCGTGATCGGAGCCGCGACAGACTACGCGCTGCTGTACGTCGCCCGGTACCGCGAGGCGGTGGCCGAGGGCGCGCGACGCTGGGATGCGACGGTGACGGCCTGGCGTGGCGCGTTCGAGACGATCCTCGCCTCGGGCGGCACGGTCATCGCGGGCCTGCTGTGCCTGCTGCTCAGCGATCTGGCCACGAACCGGGCGCTCGGACCCATCGCCTCGATCGGCATCGCGTTCGCGATCCTGTCGGCGCTGACCTTCCTACCGGCGCTGCTGGCGCTGGTCGGCCGGGCGGCGTTCTGGCCGTTCATCCCGAAGCAGCCGCTGGCGACGATCCCCGACGACGTCACCGCGCCGGTGAAGGGCTTCTGGCCGCGTCAAGCGCGTCTGGTCGCCCGGCACTCCCGCCCGGTGTGGATCGTGGCCCTGGTGGTGCTGCTCGCCGCCGGCACCGGCATCCTGCAGCTGAAGGCCGACGGCGTGCCCAGCAGCGATCTCGTCACGAGCGCGTCCGAGGCCCGCGATGGTCAGGCCGTGCTCGGCGAGCACTTCGACGCCGGCAGCGGCAGCCCCGTGTACGTGCTTGTCGAGAAGGGCGATCTCGACAGCGCCGCGACGGTGATGGATGCCTCGGCCGGCCTCGAATCGTTGGCCGTGGTCTCCGCCGACTCGGCCTCCGGCCAGGCGACCGTCACGGTCGACGACGGCACGGTGACGATCGCCGCCCAAGGCCCGCCCGGCACTGCGGCGCCCGCGCCGACCGTGTCGGACGGCCAGGTGCTGCTGACCGGCACCCTCACCGACCCGGCCGACTCGGATGCCGCCGAGCAGAGCGTGCGCGACCTGCGCACCGCGCTGTCGGCCGAGCTCGGCGATAGCGGTGCGCAGGTGGGCGGCGTGACCGCGACCGACATCGACACGAACGACACGTCGATCCGTGACCGGACGCTGATCATCCCGATCGTGCTCCTGGTGATCTTCGTGATCCTCATGCTGCTGCTGCGGGCGGTGCTCGCGCCGGTGCTGCTGGTGCTGTCGGTGATCGTGTCGTTTGCGGCGGCCATGGGCGTGTCGGCGCTGGTGTTCAACCACCTGTTCCACTTTCCGGGCGCCGACCCCGCGGTGCCGTTGTACGGCTTCGTGTTCCTCGTCGCGCTGGGCGTCGACTACAACATCTTCCTGATGACGCGCGTGCGTGAGGAATCGAAGCGGCACGGCACCCGGCCCGGCATCCTGCGCGGGCTCGTCGCGACCGGCGGCGTCATCACGTCGGCCGGTCTCGTGCTGGCCGCGACCTTCGCGGCGCTGGGCGTCATCCCGATCCTGTTCCTCGCGCAGATCGCATTCATCGTCGCATTCGGCGTGCTTCTCGACACGTTCGTCGTCCGCTCCCTGCTCGTGCCGGCCGTCTCGTACGACATCGGCCGCGCGATCTGGTGGCCCTCGAAGCTGTGGCGCCGGGGAGCGGATGCCGCGGGCCGCGACTGATCGGTACTCTCGAGGCATGGGCACAGCACTGTTCATCGTCGACGTGCAGAACGACTTCACCGAGGGCGGGGCCCTCGGAGTCGAGGGCGGAGACGCGGTCGCCGAGGGCGTCTCGCGGCTGCTCGCCGAGCACGCCGGCGACTACGACCTCATCATCGCCTCACGTGACTGGCACGACGGCGACAACGACAACGGTGGGCATTTCGTGCTGTCCGGCGAACCGGACTTCGTCGATACCTGGCCGGTCCACTGCGTGGGCGGCACGAAGGGTGCCGATTACGATCCCGGCCTGGTGACGGCATCCATCACGCACCACGTCAAGAAGGGGCAGGGCAAGCCCGCGTACTCGCTGTTCGAGGGCGTCACCGACGACGGCGAGACGGTCGAGCAGCTGCTGGACGCGCACGGCATCGTCGACGTGGACGTCACCGGCATCGCCACCGACTATTGCGTGCGGGCCTCGGCGCTGGATGCCATCGCGCACGGACGCCACGTGCGGGTGCTCACCGGCCTGGTCGCGGGTGTCGCGGCCGCCTCGAGCGAGACTGCGCTCGCCGAGCTCGCACACGCGGGTGCCGAGCTCGTCGCCGGCTGACGTCCCGGTGCCAGCCGCTGCGTGTTCAGAACTCCGCAAATCTGGAAGCTTCGACGCCGTTCACGTCCGGTATTCGCGTGTTGTCGCACCGATTTGCTGAGTATTGAACGCGGGGCGCCGACGTAGACTCGCGTCATGGCAGCCAAACGGCAGTGGAAAGACCTCTCACCCCGAGCCCGCGTGGCCGTCATCGTCGGCGGTGCCGTGCAAGTCGCGCTCATCGCGCTCGCGCATGCCGACCTCACGCGCCGCACCGACGCGCAGGTGCGCGGGCCGAAGCGGATGTGGCGCCTGATCACGCTCATCAACTTCGTCGGCCCGATCACGTACTTCGCGGTGGGGCGGGAGACCGGCGCGCAGCGCTGAGCTCAGTGCGCGTGGCCGCCCGTGGAGCGCACTTCGGTCATGCCCTTCGGTGCGGATTTCTCCGCTGTGCCGAACGAGAAGTCGACGACGCCATCGGGGTCGACGCTGGCAGCCAGGACGAACTCGGAGAGGTCATCGGCCACATCAGGCGCCAGGTAGATGTGAGCGCCTGACTGCTCGAGGATGACGTCACCGTCTTCGGGTCCGGCGGCCGGTTCCAGGGCGAAGTCGGTGCCGCGCTCTGAACCGTCGTAGATTCTGATGCCGCCGGTCTCACGCCCTCCGGGCGTCGTGTCAGCGATGGCTTTGACGACGATGCAGGCGTCGTCGGTGAGGGTGAACACCCTCAGCACGATACCGGCGGCGCGCGACGCCGAGGCGCGTCGGAGCCGGGAGAATGGAACGGGACCAAAACCGGCGCGCGCGGCGTTGTGTCCTGTGGATGCCGCAGCCCGCGGCATTCGGAACGGAGGAGCACTCATCATGACCAGCGGCATCAACGACACGGGGGAGATCCGGCGCGAGCCGGGCACGGAGACGGCCGTGCTCGCGGGCGGGTGCTTCTGGGGGATGGAAGACCTCATCCGCCGCCAGCCCGGCGTGCTCAGCACCCGTGTGGGATACACCGGCGGTGAGAACGACCACGCCACCTACCGGAAGCACCCCGGCCACGCCGAGGCGGTGGAGATCGTCTTCGATCCGACGAAGACCGACTATCGCGACATCCTGGCGTTCTTCTTCCAGATCCACGACCCGTCCACGCTCAACCGGCAGGGCAACGACATCGGCACGAGCTACCGGTCGGCCATCTTCCCGCTCACGCCCGAGCAGGAGCGCATCGCGCGCGACACGATCGCCGACGTCGACGCGTCGGGGCTGTGGCCGGGCAAGGCGGTCACGACGATCGAGCCCGCGGGTCCGTTCTGGGAAGCGGAGCCTGAGCACCAGGACTACCTCATCACCTATCCGAACGGGTACACCTGCCACTTCCCCCGGGCGGGTTGGGTGCTGCCCCGGCGCGACGCGACGGCGGTCTGAGCGGGAAGATCCCCGTCAACCCGGTCGGCGCGGCCGCGGGCCAGGTGACTCGGGTCAGTTCTTCGACCGACACTTCCGCGACCGGCAGGCGCTGCTGGCAGCCCTCGCCGTACGCGGGTTCGAACGGCTCGACGACGAGATCGCGCAGGCGGTGAGGGGTGCCGGAGACGTCTGCGCCACCCAGCTGCGCGCTGCGGCGGGAGCGTTCGTCGCCTTCGCCGTTCGGGACGGCGCCTTGGTGGAGCTGATGTTCAGCATGGCCAAGACCGAGGGCCACAGCGATGTCGGCACGGCGGCCGAGCGGGTCTTGGCCCGGCTCGGCGCTCTCATCGAAAAGGGCCAGACGTCCGGCGATCTGCGCGGGGGAGACACGACCCGTCTCAAGCTGTTGCTCGCCGCCACGCTGCAGGGGATCGCGACGCTCGTGGCGAGCGGTCGGGTGCCTGCCGACCTGACCGACGACCTCGTCGATGACGCGGTCGCGCTGTTTCGGGGGTGAGCGTGTCGACGCGCAGTGGGCCCGGAGGGGCTCGAACCCTCGACCCGCGGATTAAAAGTCCGATGCTCTGCCAACTGAGCTACAGGCCCGTGCCTTCCAGCCTACTTGTAGGTTGAGGTCGTCGTGACCGTCACTCCGCCACCGGGATCGTCGCCGTCACGTGGAACGCGCCGTCGTCGCTCGCCCCCGACGTGACGGCACCGCCCAGACGGCGGATGTCGGCGCGCGTGCGGCTGAGCGTCATCGAGTGCTCCGCCTGCGGCGTGAGCCGCCCGGGCCCGTGCGCCACCTCGACCTCGACGGCATGGGGCAGATAACGGACGGCGGCCGTGGCATCCACCCCTCTCGTCCGGGTCAGCACGAGCGCCGCGCCCTCCTGCAGGGCGCGGAACGCGACCTCGTCGACGGTGACCGGCAGTCGGCGCTCGTCGCCCTCGATCGTGAGGGTGATGGGCATGCCTGCGGTCTGCAGCCCCGCGACGAGCTCGCGCGCGTTCGACAGCGAGGGCTCGGGCGGCGTGGGCAGGGGCGCGCGCACGATCGGGATGCCGCCGATGCCCGTCGCTTTCGCGCTCTTCGACTGCCCATCCGACCCGGTCTGCTCGCGCAGCCAGGCGGTGAAGTCCTTGCCCCGCACCTGTGCGGAGGCGCCGGCCAGCAGACTGCCGTCGCGCATCTGCCGGCCCGATGAGCCCGGCAGGGAGATCTCGACGACACGGCCGGGCAGGCCGGCGGCGCGTCCGAAGCGGCGGGCCATCTCGGCCATTCGCTCGACGCGGGGTCCTGCGATGTCGGTCACGCGCCCGGCGGGCTCGCCCTCGGCCAGCTCGACGAGCCGCGCGGCGACCTCGGCCGCGTCGATCGGTTGTGATCGCATCGTCGGCACCAGCACGAACGGACCGGTCTTCATGCGCTCGAACAACTGCCGCGCGAACTCGTGGAACTGCGTCGCCCGCACGAGCGAGTAGGCGATCGGACCCGCCTGCACCGCGCGCTCCTGCGCGCGCTTGCCCTGGTAGTAGCCGTAGCCCTTCTCGGCCGCGTCGATCCCCACGATCGAGAGCACCACATGGTGCCGCACACCCGCGCGCTCCTCGGCGGCCAGCAGATTCTTCGTCACGGTCTCGAAGAAGCGGATGGATGCCGCGGCCGACATCGACGGCGTGCTGGTGACGTCGATCACGGCGTCGACACCGCCGAGCACGGCATCCACCCCCTCGCCCGTGACGAGGTCCACACCGGTGGAGCGGGAGATGACGATGGGCTCGTGTCCATGGCGCAGGACGAGGTCGGCGACCAGACGCCCGACCGTGCCGGTGCCTCCGGCGATGGCGATCCGCATGCTCCGAGCGTACTGCCGGCGCGCTAGCCTCGGACCGTGGCATCCGGCCCCCAGACTCCTGAGACCCTCGCGCACCTGCGCCGCGCCCGCGACCTCATGGATCGCGAGTACGCGCGCCCGCTGGATGTGCCCACGATGGCCGCGCGGGCGTTCATGTCGCCCGCGCACTTCTCGCGCGAGTTCAAGACCGCCTACGGCGAGACGCCGTACGCCTACCTGATGACGCGGCGCATCGAGCGGGCGATGGCACTGCTGCGCGCGGGGTCGACGGTGACGGATGCCTGCACCGCCGTCGGTGCGACGTCGCTGGGATCGTTCAGCTCGACGTTCACCGAGATCGTCGGCGAGACGCCCCGTGCCTACCGGGGCAGATCGCACGACGATGCCGAGGCGGTGCCGGAGTGCTTCGCGCGCATCCTGACCCGCCCGACCCGCTACGGGTGATCGAGCAGGATTCGAGAAGCGATGCGGGAAGTCTGCGCGTACCGTTTCGGGCATGGCAGACATCAGGTTCGGATTCTTCCCCCTCACGGTCGACGACGTCGACGCGGCCCTCGCCTTCTACCGCGACGCGGTGGGCCTCACCGTGCTCAACGACGTCTCGGGCAACGGCTGGCGGTGGCTCAGCATGGGCACGCGCGACCAGCCGGGCGTCGCGCTCGTGCTCTCGGCGCCCGGGGCGGGTCGCTCGCCCGACGACGCCGACCAGCTCGCGCGGCTCGTGGCCAAGGGCTCGGGCCCGGGCCCGATCGTGTTCGCGACGAGCGACCTCGACGCCACGTTCGAGCGCGTGCGCGCGACCGGGGCCGAGGTGCTGCAAGAGCCCATGGACCAGCCGTGGGGGCCGCGGGACTGTGCCTTCCGCGACCCGGCGGGCAACCTCGTGCGGATCAACGGCACCGCGTGAAGTCGTACCCTGGACGGGTGCAGGAATCAGGCAGGGAGTTCCACAAGCCGGTGCGTCGCGCCGGCGAAGAGTTCGACCGCCTGTTCGGGGCGCATGACCCCGCCGAGGCGACGCGTGTCGCGCACTCGACCGCCACCGCACTGCTCTCGCGGGTGCGCGCCGACCCCGACACCGAGACCGTCGACCGGCTCGTCGACTTCACCCGCACGCACGGCATCGACGACATCGCCGAGCTGTGGTCGCGCGCACCCGCGCGCAGCCTGCCCGGGTCGCTGTGGAACCTGTATCTGCTGCAGCTGATGATCCACCGCGATCCCGACACCGCCGCGCTGCTGTACGAGCGCGGGCGCGTCGAGATCGCGTCGGCCGACCCCGTGATCGCCGGCGCACCGGTGCCCTCGGGGCCCGAAGAGCTCGTCGCCACCGTCGACCGGATCCTGCGCGGCGTCTTCGACGGCGACTTCGCCGTGGCGCTCGACCGTGCCGCCGCGTTCTGCCGGGTGCAGGCATCGGGCGCGACGCACGTCGCTGATGACTACGAGCACACCGAGCCCGAGCGTGCCACGACCCTGACCCGGCGCGCCTCGCGCCTGGCGACGATCGCGTCCGACCTGTCGGCCAGCGCCGCGCTCTGGCGGGTCGACGCGCTCAGCTGAGCCCGCGGCTCGCCGCGCGCGCTCGCGCCGTCCTCGCGCGTGCGCCCGCCCTCGCCCGCGCACGCGGCCGCCCTCGCCCGGGCGCTCGCCCTCGCCCGGGGCGAGGGGATCTGCCGTAGCGAGGAGCCTTTCGAGCGTTGCGGCCCTCGCGCGGGCCATTCTCCTCGCCCGAGGCGAGGGCGTATGTCGCTCGACGGTCCGCGAGGGACAGAAGTGCCGCGCCGCAGAACGCCGCCGTGCTGATGCCGCTTCGCGGGAGAGGCGTCCCGCACCCCGGCACAGAGGTGCCGGGCCGCAGAACGCCGCCGTGCTGATGCCGCTTCGCGGGAGAGGCGTCCCGCACCCCGGCACAGAGGTGCCGGGCCGCAGAACGCCTCTCGGCGCAAGGCCGCTCGAAGCGGCAGAAGATGGAGCCCGGGGTTACTGCGGCCCGGCCGATCAAGTGTAACCGACGCCGCGGCCCGGCTATTCCGCACTCGGGCCCTACGCTCGAACTATGGCCGCACATTTCGCCCTGCTGATCGCCCCCGCAGCCCCCGACGACGCCCGCGACGACTTCGTCGGCACCTTCACGACGCTGGACCCCTCGGCCCCGGCGCTGAGCGTCAGCGAGCTGAGCACGCAGCGCGGCGACGGCATCTTCGAGTCGATCGGCGTCGTCGACGGCCATCCGCAAGAGGTCAGCGCCCACCTCGAGCGGCTCGCGCACTCCGCGGCGCTGTGCGACCTGCCCGCGCCGCACCTCGGCCAGTGGCGGCAGGCTGTCGAGCGTGCCGCGGCCGCGTGTGGCGCGGGGGAGGCGGTCATCAAGCTCATCCTCAGCCGCGGCGTCGAACACGGGCCGGCACCGACCGCGTGGGCGACGGCCGCGCAGGCCACCGACAACACGGCCGTGCGCGAGCGCGGCCTCCGGGTCGTCCTGCTCGACCGCGGCATCGACAGCGGCGCCGCCGACCGTGCCCCGTGGCTACTGCTGGGCGCGAAGACGCTGTCGTATGCGGTGAACATGGCCGCGATCCGCGAGGCACACCGCCGGGGTGCCGATGACGCGGTGTTCGTGTCGAGCGACGGCATCCTGCTCGAGGCGCCGACCGCGTCGCTCATCCTCCGGCTCGGCGAACGTTTCGTGACGCCGGCGGTCGGCAGCGGCATCCTGCACGGCACGACGCAGATCAGCGTGTTCGAGCACCTGTCCGCGCAGGGGCGCGAGACCGCCTACGAGACCGTGCCGGCCGAGGTGCTGGGAAGAGCGGATGCCGCGTGGCTCGTCTCCAGCGTCCGCCTGGCGGCCCCGATCACGGCCGTCGACGGCATCGGCCTTCCCGTCGATCGCGCGCTGACGGCATCCCTCAACGAGTACCTGCTCAGCCCGCGCGACTGATCGACCAGCGCCCATCGCGCCGCGCCTGGCCCGCGTGCCGTGCACACCGTAGGGGATCTTCGGCGACACGCCGCGAATCCTCGACGGTGAGCGGCATGTCGTCGTGAATCCCCGACGTTGTGCACGGCGTGGGAGAGGGCGGGATGCCGCGGCCAGCCGCGCGACCGATCAGCCGAACCGGCCGGAGACGTAGTCTTCGGTCGCCTGCTCGCGTGGGGTCGTGAACATCGTCGCGGTCTCGCCGTACTCGATGAGCTTGCCGGGCTTGCCGGTGCCGGCGATGTTGAAGAACGCGGTCTTGTCGGAGACGCGCGAGGCCTGCTGCATGTTGTGCGTCACGATGACGATCGTGTACTCGGTCTTCAGCTTCGCGATGAGCTCTTCGATCGCGTACGTCGAGATCGGGTCGAGAGCCGAGCAGGGCTCGTCCATGAGCAGCACCTGCGGTGAGACCGCGATGGCCCGCGCGATGCACAGGCGCTGCTGTTGGCCGCCGGACAGCCCTGCTCCCGGCTTGGCCAGGCGATCCTTGACCTCGTTCCACAGGTTCGCGCCGCGCAGCGAGCGCTCGACGAGGTCGTCCGCGTCGCTCTTCGTGATGCGCTTGTTGTTGAGCTTGACCCCGGCCAGCACGTTGTCGCGGATCGACATCGTGGGGAAGGGGTTCGGCCGCTGGAAGACCATGCCGATCTGGCGTCGAACGGCGACCGGGTCGACGCCCGCACCGTACAGGTCGTCGCCGTCGAGCAGCACTTGACCGCCCACGCGTGCGCCGGGGATCACCTCGTGCATACGGTTGAGCGTGCGCAGGAACGTCGACTTGCCGCATCCCGACGGGCCGATGAAGGCCGTCACGCTGCGCGGTTCGATGTGCATGCTCACGCCTTCGACGGCGAGGAAGTCGCCGTACCAGACGTTCAGATCGGTGACGTCGATGCTCTTTGACACGGGTCTCCTTGGGATTACAGGCCGCGCTTGGGCGCGAAGATCTTGGCGATGAGTCGGCCGGCGAGGTTCAGCACCAGCATGATGACGATGAGGGTGAGGGCCGCCGTCCAAGCCCGGTCGATCGACGCCTGCGCGCTGACGCCCGCCGCCTGCGTGTACTGCGTGTACACGAACACGGGCAGCGTCATCATGCGGTCGTCGAACAGGTTGTAGTTCATGCTGAACGTGAAGCCCGTCACCAGCAGCAGGGGGGCCGTCTCGCCGATCACGCGGGCGATGGCCAGCATCACACCGGTGACGATACCCGCGAGCGAGGTGGGCAGCACGATCTTCAGGATCGTCAGCCACTTCGGAACGCCCAGCGCGTACGACGCCTCGCGCAACTCGTTGGGCACGAGCCGTAGGATCTCCTCGCTCGAGCGCACCACGACCGGGATCATCAGCACCGACAGCGCCACCGCGCCCATGAAGCCGTTGCGCACCGCGGGCCCGGCGATCAGCGCGAACAGGGCGAAAACGAACAGGCCCGCGACGATCGAGGGGATGCCGGTCATCACGTCCACGAGGAAGGTGATGGCCCGCGCGAACGGCCCGCGGCCGTACTCGACGAGATAGATCGAGGTGAGCAACCCGATCGGCACGGAGATGATGGCGGCCGCCAGGGTGATCAGCAGGGTTCCGATGATCGCGTGCAGCGCACCGCCGCCCTCGCCGACGATGTTGCGCATCGACTGGGTGAAGAACGCGACGTCGAGTCGCGCCAGGCCGCCCAGGACCACCGTCCAGATGAGCGAGACCAGCGGCAGCAGGGCGATCACGAACGCGGTCGACACGAGCGAGGTGACCAGGCGGTCCTTTGCGCGGCGCGCGCCTTCGACGATGCGCGAGATGACGTACAGCACGATGTCGAACAGCACGGTGCCGAAGAACACGGTGCCCACGAGGCTGAAGGTCGTGGTGATGTCCGCGGCCCACAGCAGTGCGAAGAAGGCGCCGGCGAACAGCCAGCCGCAGACCAGCACCATCCAGACCGTGCCGCGCGGGAGCGAGCCACCGGTCAGCGGCACATGCGGAGGGTGGATGCCGGAGACCTCGCCGAGCGCGGCGGTCTCGGTCGTTCCGGGAACGGTGGTCGTCATGCGTCGGCTCCGGAGAAGGCGGCGCGGCGGCTGATGATCCACCGGGCCAGGACGTTCACGAGCAGGGTCACCACGAACAGCACGAGGCCGGAGGCGACGAGGGCGTTCACCGAGACGCCGGTCGCCTCGGGGAACTGGAGGGCGATGTTCGCGGCGATGGTGTTGGGGTTCTGCGCCTGCAGCAGGGCGAGCTTGACGACGAACGCGGGGGAGAGCACCATCGCGACGGCGAAGGTCTCGCCGAGCGCTCGGCCCAGCCCCAGCATGACCGCCGAGACGATGCCGCTGCGCGCGAACGGAAGCACCGACATCCGGATCATCTCCCACCGGGTCGCGCCCAGGGCCAGCGCGGCCTCCTCATGGAGGCGCGGTGCCTGGAGGAAGACCTCGCGGCAGATGGCGGTCATGATCGGGATGACCATGACCGCCAGCACCATGGCGGCGGTGAGGATCGTCCGGCCGGTGCCCGAGATCGGGCCGGCGAACAGCGGGATCCACCCGAGATTGTCGCCCAGCCACTGGTACAGCGGCTGCACGAGGGGCGCCAAGACCACGATGCCCCAGAGGCCGAAGACGACCGAGGGGACGGCCGCGAGCAGGTCGATGACGTAGCCGAGCGTCTGCGCCACGCGCCGCGGCGCGTAGTGCGAGATGAACAGCGCGATGCCGATCGACAGCGGCGTGGCGAACAGCAGGGCCAGGAACGCGGCCCAGATGGTGCCGAACACCAGGGGGCCCACGTACTGCCAGAAGTTCGCCGAGTCGTTCGGCAGCTCGCCCTCCCCGGCCACCAGAGCGGGGATGCTCTGGATGACCAGGAAGATCGCGACCGCGGCGAGCGTCGCGAGGATCACCGCACCGGCGACCACGGTGGTCGTGGAGAACACCCGGTCGCCGATGCGGACGGTGGCTTTCGTCGTCATTCGATTCCTACTCGAGGGTGCGCGCCACTACTTGATGGTCTGCGCCGCGGCGATGACCTTGGCCGACAGCTCGGCCGACAGCGGGGCGGAGCCGGCTTGGGCGGCTGCCGCCTGCTGGGCGGCATCGCTCGCCACGTACTGGATGTACGAGCTGACGAGCGACCCGGTGGCGGCGTCCTTGTACTGCTGGCAGGCGATCAGGTACGACACCAGCACGAGCGGCCACGCGTTGGCCTGGGTGTCGGTGCGGTTGATGTCGATCGCCAGGTCACCCGCGGCGCGACCGGTGACCAGCGGCGAGTCGGCGACCACCGCGGCGGCGCCGTCGGCCGAGATCTTGACGAACGCGTCGCCGACCTTCAGCTGCGCGATCGACAGGCCCGCAGCGCCCGATTCGTCGATGTAGGTGATCGAGTTCTTGGCGCTCTTGGTGGCCTCGGCGACGCCCGAGGTGCCCTTCGCGGCGTCACCGACCTGGAACGGGAACGTCTGCGACGGCTCCTGCCCCCACGTGTCGGCCGCGTTGGCCGCGAGGTACTCGGTGAAGTTCTGCGTGGTGCCCGAGTCGTCCGAGCGGTGCACGACGGTGATGGTCGCGTCCGGCAGGTTCGCGCCCTCGTTCAGGGCGGCGATCTTCGCGTCGTTCCAGGTGGTGATCTTGCCCGAGAAGATGCCGGCGATGGTCGCGGCATCCAACTTCAGGTCATCCACGCCTTCGACGTTGTACGCGATGGCGATCGGCGAGATGTAGACGGGCAGGTCGATGGCCTTCGTGCCGTCGGCGCACATCGCGAACGACCCGGCGAGCTCTTCGTCGTTCAGCGCCGCGTCGGAGCCGGCGAAGTCGGCCGCGCCCGAGATGAAGCTCTTGCGGCCGGCGCCGGAGCCCTGCGGGTCGTAGTTGATGTTCAGGTCGGGGTTGGCTGTCTGAATGCCGGCGATCCAGCTCTGCTGGGCGGTGCCCTGCGCCGACGAACCGATGCCGTTGATCGTGCCGGACAGTGTCGTGGCGGAGGCGCTGCCGGAGGGCGCGTTGCCGTCGGCGGAGGCCTCATTCGAGGCGCAGCCTGCCAGGACGAGGGCGGATGCCGCGACCAGGGCACCGAGCGGGGCGATGCGGGTGAGCTTCACTGTGTGAACCCTTCACGTTGTTCGGGATGTCGGCCCCGCTCTGCGGGGCTCGGCTCGACCGTAGGCGGCGTCGGTGACCAGACTGCGCTGTACG
>Ga0164242_10004905_pt1 | contig 14943 bp, 20 predicted proteins | sample OricomgcompostMG_FD_108783 | JGI IMG/M metagenome (GOLD analysis project Ga0164242, IMG submission 108783) | Miracle-Growth compost microbial communities from Emeryville, California, USA - Original compost - Miracle growth compost (MG) ... | reverse complement strand
TGCAGATGTACGGCCAATCAGCCGCAACAGCATCAAAACCAACAAGCGTGGTTCGAACGTTACCATGTACGAAACCGGACAGGGTGCAAAGAAAACCGGTACGAAGCTAACCATCCAACAGGTTCTTGTTGAGCTTCGCAAGTTCGCCGCAATTGCAATCGCAACCGATGAGCTTGAAGATGATGCCGCAATTGACTTCTGGAATGAAGTTACGCAAGGTTTTGCAGAGGAACGCGCACGTATCGCCGATGAATTAGTTTTCACCGATGATGGCGGCAACCTTTACAACACTAGCGGTACAGGTACGGGAATCTTTGAAACCGCCGGCGTTGCAACTCTTTCAGTTGGTAGCGCGATCACCGATATTACTTGGGATGATCTGATGGATGCGGAAGCCAAAGTACCTTCTGTTGCACAGCGCAACGGTAAGCATTACATGCACCGAACTGTATGGAATGCGGTACGACAGGGCAAGGCCGATACTAGCGGTGAATACCTGTTGCCACTTAATGCCGGCATGACTACGCCGTGGGGTACGCCAGTTGTTGCCGTTGATGTTTTGCCATCAACCACAGAGGGCGGCGCAAACAACCCTTACACCGTCTTTGGTGATCTAAAGCGTGTAAAACTTTACGTTAAAAAGGGTCTTGTGCTTGATCAGCTTAAAGAAGCCACAGTTACCGATGCCGATGGCAACGAAGTGAACTTGGCCGAACAAGATATGACAGCATTGCGCGCAGTTACGCGCATGGTCGCGCTTGTCAAATTCCCTGAAGCGTTTTGTGTAATCGGTACTGGAACAGTATCTTAATAGCAAAATAAGTTAGTACGGCACGCGGCCGAAAACCGCGTGCCACTAGCAGAAGGGAACAGGCAAAGATCATGGCAAACATTCAAAACGTGCGAATCGGCGATTGCGATGTATTTTACAATGAAGTACATCTTGGCCACACAAAAGGCGGTGTTGAATTCACCTTTGAACGTGAATTCGAAGATTTAACCGTTGATAAGTATGGCAACATGCCGCTTGATATGGCATTAACCGGCCAAAACCTCTTGATCAAAGCTTTCTTGGCAGAGATCACAAACGATGTCTTGAACGTTGCAATTCCAGAAGGCGGATACGCCGTTGGAACTAGCGATGACAAGCTTGGTTTGGGTAGGGATTCCGGTTACTTGCTTTCAACAGATGCACAGCCGCTTCGGCTACATCCGCGAAACAAGGCCGCAACAGATTACAGCGAAGATATTTACATCTGGAAAGCCGTATCTGTTGAGAACGTTGAAATGGCATTCAAGATCGATGAACAGCGTGTGATTGAAACAACTTTCCGCGCACTTGTCGATGAAAGCCAACCAAACGGATCACGACTTGGCCGCATCGGGCCGGCAGCAATATCTTAATCGATAGCGCACCGAATGAATCAGAGGGCAGCAAAATGCCCTCTTTTTCGTTTATGGTTAGTGGTACAATGAATACATGATTGAACAAGCACACGAAAGCCGAAACCGCAACCGTAATCGAACCGGTGCAATCACCGAAGATCAGATCACGCACCGCATGATTGTTTCGCCAGATGTGAAAAAGATTGAAGATCAATTAAAGCAAAAAGCAAAGCGAAAGGGTAAACAAGATGGCGAATTACGCAAATCAAGCTAGTGTTGAAGGCGTTTTGGGGCGTTCGCTTACAACTTCGGAAGTTGCAGCATTACCGGCACTATTGAATGCAATCGATGCATGGATCAATATTCAGATTCACGGAAGCTTCAATGTTGGCGATGATCCGGTAACAAGGTATTACGATGCCGAACAAGGTTCTTCGATTCTTGATATTGATCCGATTTTTGTAGATGAAACGCATGGTTTGGTTGTTTCGCTTGTTGATGCAAATGAAAATGTATTGCGCACGCTTGATGTTAGTGAATACGAAGCACGGCCACGCAACGATAATGTAAAAACATACATCCAATTGCGAAGCGGCGTGAAGTGGGCTTCTGTTTGTAGCCATAGCGTTGCAAATATTGCCGTTTCCGGCTATTTCGGGCGCGGAAGTGAAGTACCGGCCGATATTGCGTATTTGGCCGCTTATATGGCCGCACAATCGCTTGGATCAACGAAATCGCTATCATTGAAATCGGAAAGCATCGAAGGTTATTCACGAACTTTCGCCGATATGAAGGCATCCGCCGATTCCGATTCAGTGATTTCGCGCACATTAGCGCATTACACTGATGAGGTTATGATCTGATGCTTGATGATTATCTTGTTGATTCGTGCCAGAAGGTAAGCACAACGCGCGATGATTTCGGCCAAGAGATCACCGGCGTTACTGAATCGCTTGCATGTCGATGGCGCGATATTACAACCGTTCGCCGCGGCCAGAATACCGATACATCCGATGCGGATTCGATGGTATGGTTCGCAGCCGGCACAGTTATTGCGAAAGGTGATATTCTATTATTTGAAGGTGCTTATTACCAGATTCAAAAATTAACCAAAGCAAAACGGCTTGGCGAAACCGCACCACAGTTCATCAAATGCGAAGTTACCGTTACCACGATTGGAATATCATAATGGCCGGCGTAAGAGTTGATAGCAGAATACCACGATTCAAGAAGGCCACAGCCGATGCGGCCGATTTACTTTTGGCCAAGATGCGCAATGATGCATTCGTATTATCACAAGCCAAAGTACCGTTCAAAGAAGGCGATTTGAAGGCCAGTGGCAAGCAAGAACGCCGCCGGTTGCATTCACACCGCGTTTCATACGGTGAAACACTTTCCGATCCGCGTGCAGCATATCAAGAGCGCGGCCGCCGGCGCGATGGATCACATGTTGTTCGCAATTACACCACGGCCGGCACTGGCAAAGATTTCTTGAAGAATGCGGCCAATATCGTAATCGGCAAAGCATCGATGTATGCAAAGCAAGTGATGGGGGGCGTTAAATAATGGCAAATTCAATTGATAATGTGATCGTACAGGATATTGCACGCTTCTTGGCGGATTATTCTTCATTCACGATGCGTGATGATCTGTTTGTTGGTGAAATACCGCGTGGCGTTGATGGCGTGTACGTGATCGCCGATCCATCGCCAGAGCCGGATAAAGAAACCGGAATCATTTATCAAGATGTTTCGTTTTGGTCGCGGTACACAAACGATGCAACCGGCTTCGAAAAGCTTGGTGAAATTTATAATTTCTTTGATCGCCGCCATCACTATTCAACCGATCAATATTTTATTCACTTTTCGCACGCGATGGGGCAGATCGAAGATATGGATCGTGATGCCGATAAAGCCAAGTTGCTTAAATTGTCGATAATGTTTATACTTAACCGTGATAGTAACATTTCATAGAAAGGGATATGACGATATGCCAACCAACCAACCAACAGATACAAACGCTTACGATCTTGATCTTGATACGCTTGTAAAGCCTTCGAAAACCATTCGGCTTGGCGGCGAAGCGATTGTGATCAATCCGCCATCACTTGAAGAATTACTTAAATTGTCGAAGCTTGGTGGCGCGATCCAGAAAAAGCAGGATGGCAAGAAAATGAGCGAAGAAGAAGCCGTTGAAGCAATCAACAGCTTGCGCGCCGCATTTGCCGATCTAGTACCGGAATTAAAGGGCAAACCGCTTAACGTTGAACAGCTTCTTGCATTACTTGATTTGGTTGTGAAGATGGCCATGCCATCAGATGTTACCGAACTTGAGAAGCGCGGCATCACACTTGATTCCGATCAAAAAAAAATTCTACAAGACTTATCAAACAAGTAGGATTTTTTCTTTCATTTTATCGCGGATACACATTGCGCCAACTCATGCAAGAGCCGGCGCAATGGTTTTTTGCACTGTTAAATCAAGCATACAAATTGGATTCCGAAGAACGTTTGAAGCAACTTGGCGTAAGCGCATATCCGCACATGAAGAAAGAAGATGCGGCATCATTGCGGCGTAGTTACGAACAGGGTGCGCGTGATATACTTGAAACATTAGCAGCATACGAAGATTACAGTGGTATCGCTTCGCTAAAAGAAGGATTATAAAAAAACAATGGCGGAAAAAGTAGGTTCAATTTATTTCGATCTTGATCTTGACGATGCCAAGTACGATAAAAAAATGGATTCGGCCGATGGAAAGGCCAAATCTTTTTCCAGTACGTTGCAAAGTTCGGCCGCTACATTGGCCGCTTTGGGCGCAGCCGCCACGCTTGCATTAACGCAAGTTGTTACCGTACTTGATCGCGCCGTTGATGCCGCCGTAAAACAACAGAATGCATTGATGGGGCTTTCATCCGTTGCAAAAGGCACAGGCAATGATTTGAACGCCACTTTGCAAGCCGCACGCGATCTTTCCGCCGATGGTTTGATGCCACTTGGCGATGCAGCCGCTTCATTGAAAAACCTGTTGGCATCCGGATTCAGCTTGCCACAAGCAATTAAATTGATGAACGCTTTCAAAGATTCCGCCGCATTCGGCCGGCAAGGATCGTTGCAATTCGGTGAAGCAATCGTTGGTGCAACGGAAGGTATAAAGAACGGAAACAGCGCATTGGTTGATAATGCCGGTGTTACCAAAAACCTTTCGAATATTCTTGTTGATGCCGGTTATTCGGCAATGGATTTGAGCAAGGCCGGCCAAGATGCCGGCGTGCGCATGGCATTGTTCAATGGCATTCTATCCGAAACCAAGAACCAAACCGGCGATGCCGCAAAGCTTGCCGATTCGTTTGGTGGTGGTTTGGCCAGAATGAACACACAAATCACGAATGCGAATGTTGCGCTTGGTGAAGCATTGCAACCGATACTTGGTAAAATATTTGCAGCATTATCACCATTGATTTCGGCATTCACTGATTTCGTGAAGAACAATAAAGAGCTTGTGGCCGCGATCGCCGCGGTGCTTGTTATTGGATTGGGCTTAATTGCCGTTTTGGGGCTTGTTGGCGCGGTTGTAGGCGCGATAATGACTTTGGGTACTGTTGGCATCGTTGCGGCCGCCATAGCCGGCGCAGTTGCGCTTATATCGGGCGCATTGATCTATTTGGAAACACGATTCGGGCTTGTGAGCAAGGCGATCGATTGGATCAAGCAGCAATTCGATAATTTCTTGGTTGTGGTTCGCTTGCTTTGGGATACGTTCACCGGCGGCGATCCAACTTTGAAGGCCGGCGAAGATCGATTTGCCGGATTGGCACGCACGCTTTCCGGTGCAACAATGTTCTTTCAAGAGTTTTGGAAAATCATCAAGCAGATTTATGATTTCGTTGCCGGCCAATTTATCAGTATATGGCAAAGCTTACAAGGGATATTCAAGCAACTTGGCGATTCATTGAAGCCAGTATTCGATGCGCTTGGTAAAGTGTTCGGCGCGATCGGCGAATTCATTTCGAAGCATAGTGCGGTGATTATGAACGTATTGAAGGTGATCGGCATTCTTGTGGCCGCCATTGCATTCGCACCGCTTGCCATAGCGATCGGGCTTGTGATCGGTGCGGTGAAGCTTTTGGCCGTTGTACTTGGATTCATTAACAAGCATTTCGAAATTATCAAAAAAGTGGTGCTTGTATTGATCGGCATTGCACTTGCGCCATTAATTGTGGCCATCGGGTTATTGGTTGGAACATTCTTGCTTATACGTGAAATCATCAAAGTTACAATCGCAGCATTTAAGTGGCTTTCAAAAGCAATCGGCGATGTTACTGATTTTATGAGCAAAGCATTTAAGACGGTTGGAAGTATCGTTTCAAGTGTATTCGGAACAATCAAAGATATAATCATCACGGTATTAACGGCAATATGGACTGTTGCCGCGCCGATTCTTGATTTCTTCAAAAACTTATTCATCATCGTTTTCGGATCGATATTACTTGTTGTATTAACGATTATGGGATGGATAAAAGACGGTATTATCGTTGTTTGGAACGCGGTTTACGCAGTTGTAAGCACGGTATTAACAGCGGTATGGACTTTCATATCGAATACGTTTAATGCGATTTGGGGCGTTGTTAGTACAGTATGGAACGCCGTTTGGGGTGTGATTTCAACCGTGATCGGTTGGATATGGGATAAAATCGTAAACGCCTTCAATTTTTACTTGAATATTATCACCACGGTATTCAATGCAATATTCGGTGTTGTATCGACAATATGGAACGCCGTTTGGGGCGTTATAAGTTCGATCGCGGATAAGATTATAGGATTCTTTGCCGGTGCATGGAATTGGCTTTACGGCGTTGGTAAAAACATTGTGCAAGGATTGGCAAATGGAATAAGTGCCGTTGCCGGTGCAGTATGGGGCGCAATAAAAGAAGTTTCGGATCAAATTGGTAAATTCTTCTCTGGTGCATGGAATTGGCTTTATGGAGTTGGTAAAGATATCGTTAATGGCTTGGTTCGAGGTATTAAAGATATGGTGGGCGCGGTAGCGGATGCAGCCGGAAATGTAGGAAAAGCCGTTACAGATAAAATTAAAAATGTTCTTGGTATCCATTCACCATCAAGAGTTATGGCACAAATAGGTTCATATTTAATGGATGGATTGCATAATGGAATCGATAAAGCCGGTGCGGCGGTCGTTAATGTAGCCGAATCAATCGCAAATCGCGTTGTGGATGGCGTTAATTCTGGAATCGATCAAGTATCACAAGGCACGAAGCAAATCACCGGCTTATATTCCGGCATGTACCACAACTTGAATGCCATGAGCGCGGCCGGCGTTGCACCTTTGAATGCAAGCGTTGCGGCTATGATGAACGCATCAAACGCCAACGATGCGAATGGCGGCGCGATCGCACAAGCACCGATCACCGTTATTCAGAAGAACGAAGGCATTGTGGCGCGCAGCCGATCAGAATGGCGTGATATTGTGGCCGATGGTATAGCAGCAGTAAACGAAGATTTGCAAGCGCGCGGATTGCCGCAAATTGCAGATGGAAAGGTAACAGGATCATCGAATGTCTAAAGATTTACGAATCATCGTAACAACACCGGCCGGCACAACGGTTGAATTACCGTTATATTCAACGCTTACAGAGCAAACCGATCCGCAAGAAACGGATAATACCACGCTTGATGGTACGCTTTACACCGATTTCGTGAACAACCGGCGCGCATGGCGCGTGGCATGGGAAAAGCTTAAAGCGGCCGATTACGATACCATCCGCACGATTTATAATCAGCAATATCAATACGAAATGTACGCCAAATACACGATTCCGGAATACGGAATCAGCAACCGAATGAAAATGAATATAAGTGATCGTAATATACGCTTGAACGGTGAGATCATCGAAGGCTTTTCGATCACACTGAAAGAGCAATATGCAGTCAGTTAGTAGCCAATTCACAGCGCGCGCAAACGGCACAATGCGGCCGCTTTCTTGGCGTTTATTAATGTCATTTCCAAAGGCATTTCAAGCCGATGTTGATTTCTTCACGATTGGCGTTTCAACGATCGGCGGCACTGATATTATTAAAGGTGAAGGCAACGTTATTCAAGAATGGGATAAATATCAATACGATGATTATTCATATAGGGTAATGAGCATTGAAGTTACGCGGCAAGAAGAAATGGTTAATTCCGTTTCAACAGCAATGGCAGATATAAAGCTTGCGAATTATGATTCATATTTTACACCGGATGCCGGATCGGTAATTGATAACTTTATTTTGCCATATAGGCCATCGCGGCTTTACTTGGGATTCGGCCATGAAGATATTCCAGTGTTCACCGGATTAACCGAGAAAATGCCAACCATCGATGATAAAAGTAAAACGGCATCATTCCATTTAATCGATTTCATGTATTCGCTTTTCAATAGGCCACTTGATGAAACGATTCTATTGCAAAATGTAAGCACAGATGCCGCGCTTGAAACGCTTATGGATGCGGCCGGAATATTACCAACGCAATATGATTTCGATTATGGATACAACATCATCAACTTCGTTTACTTCGAAAAAGGCACGAAATTTGGCGATGCGGTAAAAGAATTGATGGAAGCCGAAATGGGGCGTTTCTATATGGATGAAGCCGGCGTGATCCGCTTCAAAAACCGCCAAAACTTTTCATCAACACCGGTGGCATACTTCGATAAATCAAATACGATTGCCGTAAAGACGATGACGCAAGATGATATTATCAACGTTGTTGAGATCAAAGCCAACGTGCGCGAAGTACAGGCAAAGCAAAAATATTGGGAATTGCAATCAGCAACGCGAATACCGGCCGGCACATCGGTTGATATATGGGCAGATTTTAATGATCCAGTAACAAGCGTTGATACGCCAGTTTATATTGCTTCGGCAACAACTTCGGCATTTACCACGAATAAGCTTGAAGATGGAAGCGGCGATCCGGTGGCAAGCAATGTTTCGGTATTGGCAACACGATTTGCAAAATCATATTTAATGACTTTCACAAACACAAATACATTCGATGTTTACATAACCACGATTGAATTATGGGCAACGCCGGCCAAGATCGTAAAGCAAATTTACTTGCGTGAATCTGATGCCGCAAGCGTTGATGAATACGATGAACGCGTGCTTACAATCGAAAATGATTTCATCAATAATTCCGGCGATGCATATTCAAAAGCGCATATCATTCTTGATGATTGGAGTACATACGGCCGCGCAAACGAAATGACGGTGAAGGGCAATCCGGCTTTACAGATCGGTGATGCTATTGGTTGCACGATTAATGGTTACGAAGGCACGTATGTTATTTCGAAGATCGTAAATCGATTCGTTGGATCACAATTCACGCAAATTCTATCCGTGAAAGAAAGGGTATTCAAAACTTACTTTACGATCGGTGTATCAACCATCGGCGGAACGGATGTAATCGCACCATGACAGTAATTACCACAGATAAGCGCACGCGTGATGATGCCATACCGTTCGAAGCAACGCCATTTACAAATAGTGGAATCGGCACAGATGGCACGCTTGATGCCGGTACGATCATAAGCAGTTCAACATTAATTACGATCCGTTGTTGCAAGCCGGATCGCGGATCGCTTGTTGAAGCGGCTTTGAATTTACAAATGGCCGTTGGATCGGCATTAACCGTTAAAGTGGCCATTGGCCGATTCGATACGGATGGATTCAATGCCGTTGCATCATACACGCAAGCCGAAATTGATGCTTCACACGCACGTATTACCGGATCAAGCAGCGCAATCGCATCAAGCGGATCATCACTTCTTATCGATGGATTAAATATATTCAAAGAGATACCGAAAAGCGGCAGCGCAAATTATTCGCAAGATGGATTCGTACTTGTATTACAATTCAGCCGCGCGCGTACCGGAAGCGATTCATTGAAGCGATTTTATGTAATGTGTAGCGCATTAATGGGGTTGATATGAGCGAAACAACACGTGCCGATCTAGCGTACCCGAAATCACAGGTGGAAGCACCGAAGCTTTATGTATTCCAGTTGTGCGGCGGAAGCGGCGCAGGGGGGTGCGCATACCCTCTTGGCGCAACAAGTTTTGTATATCCGATCAGAGTACCGAAAAACGTTGTTTACAACCGATCTTTGCTTTTGCGTAATAAGGCCGGCGCAATTGATATTTACACGGATGGCGGCACGGATGGATTTTGTGCGCATATAGCCGGAACGCACGTTGGTTGGTATATAGCTTTTTCAGATGATGGGGTGCTTACAGATGCCGAAATAATCGCACAAGGCAATTACTTTACGGCAGAAGCACCATTCGATATTGATATTGACGGAAGCAAATTGCCGCAACCAGTTTTGCGCGGCGGCGGCGCGAATCCGGCTTGGCAAAATAGGATTTACGTGCATATTTATTGGGGCAATGCAACGTATGTTTGGGCAGATTCGCCATTTCATTCGGGGGGCATGACTATGTATGATGGCGTTCTTGAGGTAGTAAAACATAATTACGATATAAAACTATGAGTAAATTAGAATCAGCAAAGCATCAACCATACACATATTCGCTTAAAACAGCGGCATATTCGAATAACAATAACGTATGCAATAACGGCGTATATATGTATCTTGTGCCGCCGAAAAATGCGCTTACGATCGAAAATATGTGGACTCATATTAACTTTCAATTTGATGCAGCAATACCATCCGGCCAAAGAGTGATTACGAACATTGGTATTTCGGCCGGCTATCCGCTTGATTTTATTGCCGGCGTAACAGTACCAAAAACAGATGGTACGATTCGCAAAATACCGGTTAATTGGGCGGCCGATCCAACAACGCGAATTATTGATAAAAGATTCGATCTTTCTTCACTGTTGCAAAAGAATAAAGCAGCGTACCGCGATTACTTTCTTGATTTTCTTGATCCAGATACAGATTATACTTATATATGGTTGGAATTCGGTGTACCGTATGGCACATCGGCAACCGGAAAGATGAACTTATGGAAAGCAGACGCGCTATACACTACAATCGGAATACGATAAAACCACGAAATATTTCAAAGCCATCGATTGCAAAACGCATGGCGCAAGAAGGCACAGGGGTTGAAGCGGAAACAAAGCATATAATTCCAATATTCGATAAGGTATATGCAACGCTTGATTGCGTATGGTGTCCGAATCATTTTGATAAATACCGAATAATATGCACGCAATGCCATAATTGCCAGTATTGCGGCCTGTTTTGTGATCGGCAAACACTTTGCACGAATTGTGGTAATAGGTTGCCGGATGAATTGCAAGATGACGGCCAGAAGCATAACAATATTATTCGGATTTTCTGATACAATAAAGCACAAGGAGTAAAGTAAAAATATGCAAGTAGCAAACAAAGCCATCGAAGAAATGTTGAAAAATGCCGATCCGCAAAGCCGGAAGGTTATGGCAAACATATTAACCGGCCGAGTTGTTGCGCGCATTTATTGCTTATCAGAAGATATTACAGGCACACGCGAAGTGCCTGTTCTTGATGAAAATGATCAACCGGTACTCTATAAAACCGGTAAAAACAAAGGGCAGCCAAAAACAACCACGGAAACATATGTGGAACGCGAAGGATGCAAAGGCCGATTGATCGGCGAAATTTACGATAATGGCCGCGCAGAATCAATTGCCGATGCAGATGGCAATCATTGGCTTCGTGCTACACGCAAGCGGCTTGATGGTGCGGTTGGTTGTGAATGTTGGTGCGGCCAAGATAGCCGTATTTCGGCACAGGAAGCCGGAGATTTGAAGTTTGATGGCCAACCGCCAACAAAGCAGGGATTGGAAAGCATATTCAAGAAGATTGAAAAGAATCCAACCACAGTTGAAATAAAAAATGGGCGCGCCGTTTGTGATGGCTTCGCTTTTGAGGAGTTACAATAATGAGTTATACAGCTTGGAGTGTAGTATTCGGCGAACAGCCAACAGCCGCAAAATGGAATCAGCTTGGCCAGAATGATGCCGGATTCAAAGACGGTACGAACATTGATAATTTGGCGATTCTTACGCGGCATCTTGCCGATTCAAATGTTACGAGTGCAAAATTGGCACAAGCATTTGTGAAGGGAAGGTATCAAGCGAACACCACGAATAGCACAATCGCCGATAAGGCCGTTCAGATGGGATTCAATTATGTGCCGATAGTGGCAAGCACGAACGGAAGCCGTTCGGTTACATTTCCAACAGCTTTTAGCGAAGTGCCAATTCTTTTGCCGTGTATTCTTTCGTACAATCCATCAGTACCGGCAAGCGCAGGTGATTTGGGTGGTGCGTTAGGTGTCGGCCCTCGCATATCTATTAGTTCATTGACGGCCACAGGCTTTACGGCACAGGTATATCAACCAAGTAGCAGCACAACAAACTTTGTTTATCACTGGATCGCCATCGGGGCGTTATAGGAATAAATATGGATTTGGGCAGCCTTGTAAAAGATTTCGGCTTTCCAACCGCCATCGCCATATACTTCATATGGCGTGATTACATGACTAGCAAAGCGCATATGGCAGATATGCGCGATCTTGCTATTAAGGCCGTTCAAGCAATCGATAAAAGTACCGATGCCATTAATGATCAAACAAAAGTTATTAGTGATAATTCGAACATCATGCAGCGTGTCGAAGGTGTACTATTGACCAGAGGGCAAAACAATGAACGTACCGGAGTTAATTAATATGGCCGCACTGATAATCATCTGTATAATATTATTCAGTGGTGGCGCACGCATGTACGTTCGAAGAAAGTTCGATCCGAAAGAGCATTTGCAAACGCTTGATGCAGCCATCCAAAGGCAAAATATAGCAAAGACAAGGTTGCATAATGTTCAGACTAAATAAACCAAAATTTACATTCACAAAACGACAGGCATTTGATGCGATCACTGTTGGATTAATGGCATTCGCGGCCATCGCATTAATTGCGTTGGTTCTTTTCTATACAGTGCCGGTAAAGCTTGCCGATATTAAAGTGCCAGTGGCAACAGATAAGGCATCATATTATCCATCGCAACAGATCGGCGGAATCTTCTTTGGCGAAGTCTATTACAAAGGCGAAGTGCGGATTTTGCGCGAAGTATTTTGCAAAGATTATCATCGTGTGATCGCGCCGCCGGCCGAAAGCAGCGTAAATGGCTATCTGTTCAGTACACAAAGCACGCCGCATAAACTTGAAGGCACAAGCATACCGATCGGCAGATTGCCGGAAGATGCACCGATCGGCGCAAATTGCGTGATTCAATTCACCAATATTTATGAGATCAAAACACCATTCGGCACACGCCATGAAGAATATCAGTATTACACGCAAAACTTTTCTATCATTACCAAAGAAAAACGGCTTGATCTTGATACACAGGCAACCACAGATAACACGGCGCAAAAGAGTATTACGCCGGATTCATCATCGACAATCGGCGGCAGCAATCCAACAAATACAAACAGTTCGAACCAAAGCACCAATACAACAAACAATTCAACAACAAATAATACCACGAATAACACAAACACGCCGCCGGTTGCACCACATGAAGTTTGCACGATCAATGCGCTTGGCATAAAAGCCTTTTGCCGCACTGAATATTATTAAATGGTATTATGGTTATGTAATTAACCACGAAAGGGGAAAAGACGATATGGCAGAAAAACAACTATTTGGCATCGATGTTTCACGATGGCAAGGCGCGATAAATTGGGATGCGGTAAAGGCATCAACCAATTTTGCGATCATTAAGGCAAGCGGTGGTGATGGCGGATTATATCCGGATGGCCAGTTTGCACGGAACAAAGCAGAAGCACGCCGCGTGGGATTGCCACACGGCTTTTACCATTACGCCGGCGGTGTTCAATCACCGGAAGCCGAAGCGGATCATTTTGTGAATACGATCGGCGATCTTCAAAAAGGCGAAATGCTTGTTTTGGATTGGGAAGAACAGCAAAGCGATGTTGTTGGATGGTGCTTGCGCTTTTGTAAGCGCGTTGAAGCACGTACAGGCGTGAAGCCGATCATTTACACGAATGGCGCACGTGTTACCGGTTACGATTGGCAATCGCTTGTGAGTAACAATAACGGCCTTTGGGTGGCATCATGGGGCGCGAATAATGGCCAAGTGCCATCAAGCCAACCATCGATCGGCAAATGGCCATTTTGGGCATTGTGGCAGTATTCAAGCCGCGGAAACGTTGCCGGCCTTTCACCGCTTGATCTTGATCTGTTTAATGGTGATGAAGGTGCATTCTTGGCATATGGTAACGGTACAGGCACGCCACAAGCCGCACCAACGCCGCCGCCGGCACAAACCACACCAACGGCAAGCGTTGATCATTACGTGGTTACAAGCCGCGATTACGATGGTTTGGCGGCAGCAATGCAGCGTATTGGCATCAGTGATTGGAAGGCCGTTGCCGATTTGAACGGCTTGGCCGCACCGTATGTGATCCATGTGAACGATGTTTTGAAACTTACCGGCAAAGCAAGTGTTACGCCGTCGGCCGGAAAGTACACGGTTAAAAGCACCGATTTCGATGGCTTGGCCGCAGCAATGGCGCGCATCGGTATTACGAATTGGAAGGCCGTTGCAGATCATAACGGCTTGGCCGCACCATACGTGATTCACGCCGGCGATGTGTTGAATCTGATTGGTGGTACGCCATCAACGAATACAGCGCGTGCATACTACATCGTGAAAGCAACCGATTCCGATGGACTTGCCGCAGCAATGGCACGAATTGGCATTTCAAATTGGAAGGGTATCGCAAGCTTGAATGGCTTGGCCGATGCCAACAAGATTTACGTTGGCCAAAAATTGTGGTTAAACTAAAGGTACAGAAAGGAAATACGAATCATGCAAGTAATCGATTTCATTCAAGTAATTTTGGTTGGTGGTGTAGCAACCACGATCGCCGTTCAATTCTTGAAATCAAACTTCATTCCGGTGCAGTTTGAAAAGTATCCGCGATTAACAGCATTCGGCGTTTCGGTATTGGCAACAGTCGTTGCCGTATGGCAGCAATGCCAAAATATCGTTACCGGTTGCCAATCGCTTTTGCAACAGCCGCTTGACTATGCGGCGGCCGTTGCCGGCATCTTTTTGATCGCCGTGGTAACGTACAATGCAGTATTGCGCGGAAAGTAGCATACAACGTATAATCGCATCGTGTGGTGCGGTTCGAAACGCGAAAGCCGGCCATAACACGCCGGTTTTTGCGTTCAAGATGGGTATTGATCCATCTTTTTTATTTGAACGCGTTATACGGCTTTATATGAGGTCGTTTATATTAAAGTATAGAAAAGTATTGACAATTGTGCGTTATTTTGCTATAATGTTTACAGAATCAAGAAAAACAAACATTGATTCATCCGATCCAGTTGTGATATACGCCGGCCGAACTTTTGTAAAAGCATCGCGCCATAAGCCGAACAAGCAACATTTACATGGATCGGATTTTTCTTTGTCAAAAAAAGTGTATGAAAGTATAAAAAAGTATTG
>Ga0164242_10004904_pt1 | contig 14946 bp, 12 predicted proteins | sample OricomgcompostMG_FD_108783 | JGI IMG/M metagenome (GOLD analysis project Ga0164242, IMG submission 108783) | Miracle-Growth compost microbial communities from Emeryville, California, USA - Original compost - Miracle growth compost (MG) ... | reverse complement strand
TTCGCCGCCGTCACGATCAGCTCGATCATGCAGACCGGCTGGTTCAAGTTCACCCGCATCCGTACCGGCACGGGCAGACGTATCTTCCGGATGGCGCCGCTGCACCACCACTTCGAGCTGAAGGGATGGGAGCAGGTCACGATCATCGTCCGCTTCTGGATCATGGCGGGCATCGCCGTGGCGTTCGGCATGGGCATCTTCTACGCCGACTTCATCGGCAATGGCTGACGACGGGGCCGATCTCGCCGGCCGCACCGTGCTCGTCTGCGGCGCCCGGTTCGCGGGCCAGGCCGCGGCGCGCGCGCTGCTGGCCCGCAGGACGCGGGTCGTCCTGACCGACCGCGACGAGCCGGACGGGCTGGCGGAGCTGACCGCCGCGGGCGCGACGTTCGCCGGGCCGCTGGACACCCTGCCCGACGGCACCGCGCTGGTCGTCACGTCGCCCGGCTGGCCACCGACCCACCCGCTGTTCGCCGACGCGGCCGCGCGCGGCGTGGAGGTCGTCGGCGAGCTGGAGTTCGCCTGGCGGCTGCGTGGCCCGGCCGCCGCCGCGTGGCTCATGCTGACCGGTACGAACGGCAAGACCACCACCGTCGGCATGCTCGAGTCGATGCTGCGCGCCGGCGGCCTGCGCGCGCTGGCGGTGGGCAACGTCGGCGTGTCGGTCATCGACGCGGTGCTCGACGACGGCGCGTACGACGTGCTCGCCGTCGAGGCGTCGAGCTACCAGCTCTACTGGTCGAGCACGCTGCGCCCGCTGGCCGGCGCGTTCCTCAACCTCGCCGCCGACCACCTCGACTGGCACGGCTCGATGGCGCACTACGAGCAGGCCAAGGCCCGGGTGTGGCAGGCCGGCACCGCGATCGGCAACGCCGATGACCCGCGGGTGGCCGAGCTGCTGACGACGGTCGATGCGCCGCGGGTGCGGTTCACCCTCGGCGCGCCCGCGGACGGCGAGCTGGGCGTGGCCGACGGCGCCCTCGTGTCCCGCGCCTTCGGCGACGCGGGGGCCCCGCTGGCGCGGGTCGGCGAGGTCCGCCCGGCGGGCGCGCACAACGTCGCCAACGCGCTGGCCGCCGCCGCGCTGGCCCGGGCCGCCGGGGTGACGCCCGAGGCCATCGGCGCCGGGCTGGGTGCCTTCGTCCCCGACCCGCACCGCAACCAGCTCGTCCACGAGGCCGCGGGCGTCCGCTGGGTCGACGACAGCAAGGCCACCAACCCGCACGCGGCGCTGGCCTCGCTGACCGCGTACCCGAGCGTGGTCTGGGTGGCCGGCGGGCAGCTCAAGGGCGTCGACCCGGACGAGCTCGTCGCCGCCGTCGCACCGCGTCTGCGCGGCGCCGTCCTGCTGGGCGCCGACCGCGCGCTCATCGCCGCCTCACTGGCACGACACGCGCCCGACCTCCCCGTGATCGAGGTCGCCAGCACCGACGATGGAGCGATGACCGAGGTGGTGGGCGCCGCGGCCGGGCTCGCACGCCCGGGCGATGTCGTGCTGCTCGCACCGGCCGCCGCCTCCTACGACATGTTCACCGGCTACGGCGCACGGGGTGACGCGTTCGCCGCCGCCGCCCGCGAGGTCGGCCGGTGAGCTCGGTGGTCGAGTCGGTCCGCGGGCGGTGGCGCGCGGCCCGCTCGACTCAGTACGCGCAGCGCTTCCTCGACCGGCCGTACTCCTCGCTGCAGATCCTGCTCATGGCCTCGGGCGGCCTGCTCGTCTTCGGCATCCTCATGGCGATCTCCACCACGATCGCCGCCGTCTACGGCGACAACGGCACCGGCTCCATCTGGAGCCAGGCCGTCAAGGAGGCGCTGTTCGTCGCGGTCGGCCTGGTTGTGTTCGCGGTCGCGGCGCGCTGGTCGCCGCGGGTGTTCCGCCTGCTCGCCTATCCCGCGCTGGGCATCGCGCTCATCGGCCTGCTGGCGGTGCTCGTGCCGGGTATCGGCGAGCAGATCAACGGCGCCCGCCGCTGGCTCGTCGTCGGCCCGCTGCAGCTGCAGCCGACGGAGTTCGCCAAGCTCGCGCTGCTGCTGTGGGGCGCCGACCTGCTGGCACGCAAACAACAGCTCGGCACGCTCAGGCGGGCGCGGCACCTGTTCGTGCCGCTCGTGCCGGGCTTCGCGGCCGTGATCCTGCTCGTCATGCTCGAACCCGACCTCGGCACCACGCTGTGCTTCGTGATGATCCTGCTCGGCCTGCTGTGGATGATCGGCATGCCGCTGCGCTACTTCGCGTCGGTACTGCTGACCGTGGCCGGCGCCGTCACGCTGCTGGCCGTGCTCGAGCCCTACCGGCTGGCCCGGCTGACGTCGTTCACCCACCCGTTCAAGGACGCGCAGGGACAGGGCTACCACACCGTCCAGAGCATGTACGCCCTCGCCGACGGCGGCCTGTTCGGCGTCGGGCTGGGCCAGGGCACGTCGAAGTACTGGGTGCCCAACGCCAACTCCGACTACGTCTTCTCGACGATCGGCGAGGAGCTCGGCCTGCTCGGCTGCGCCGCCGTGCTGCTGCTGTTCGGGCTGCTCGCCTACGCGGGCATCCGCATCGTGCGCCGCAGCGCCGACCCGTTCGTCCGGCTGGCCGCGGGCGGCGCGACGATCTGGCTGTGCGGGCAGGCCGTCATCAACATCGGCTACGTCACCGCGCTGCTGCCCGTCACCGGTATCCCGCTGCCGCTGATCTCCGCGGGCGGCACGTCGCTGGTCGTCACGTTCTTCGTCATCGGCATGCTCGTGTCCTTTGCGCGGCACGAGCCGGCGGCCGTGCAGGCGGCGCGCCGCGCACACCGCCTCGACCGCCGCACCCGCGTCGAACGCTGGGCGCGCATCCCGGTGCCGAAGGGCTACGTCGCGCCCCGGCGCCGCGCGAGGCCGGTGACCGTGTCAGCGCAGCGTGCCGCCGGCGCAGCCACCGGGCGCGCCTCGTCCGGGGCGACCCGGCAGGCCGGCGTACGGCGGGCGTCATGACCGGCAAGAGCCAGTGGATCAAGCGCCGGTGGATCTTGTTGCGTCTTATGCGCCATGGCGCGTCGGACGCAACAAGATCGCGCAAGGATGGGTCGTCATGAGCGCACCCCGGATCGTGGTCGCTGGCGGCGGCACCGCCGGGCACATCGAGCCCGCCATGAACCTCGCCGACGCGGTGCGCCGCCTCGAGCCCACCGCCGAGATCACTGCTCTCGGAACCACCAAGGGCCTGGACACCACGCTCATCCCGGCCCGTGGCTACCCGTTGGAGCTCGTGCCGCCGGTGCCGCTACCGCGCCGCCCCGGCAAGGCCTTGCTCGCCACGCCCGGCAAGGTTCGCGCCGCGGTCAAGGCCGCCTCCGCGGTGCTGGCGCGCGTCGAGGCGGAGGTGGTCGTCGGCTTCGGCGGCTATGTCGCCGTCCCTGCCTATCTCGCCGCGCGCCGGCTGGGCATCCCGATCGTGGTGCACGAGGCCAACGCCAAGCCCGGCATCGCCAACCGCGGCGCCGCCCGGCTCACCAAGCACGTCTTCACCGCCTCGCCGACGGGCCGGCTGCCGCACGACACCGTCATCGGCATCCCGCTGCGCCCGGCCATCTCGCAGCTCGACCGGGCCGCACTGCGCGCCGAGGGGCGGCAGCGGTTCGGGCTGCGGCCCGACCTGCCCACGCTGCTCGTGTTCGGCGGCTCCCAGGGCGCGCAGTCGATCAACCGCGCGATCGCCGGCGCCGCCGACGGGCTGCGCGCGGCCGGCGTGCAGGTGCTGCACGTCGTCGGGCCGAAGAACGAGCTGCAGGCCGACTCCGACCCCGCCTGCCCGTACGTCGTGGTCGGCTACGTCGACGGCATGGAGTACGCCTACGCCGCCGCCGACATGGCGCTGTGCCGGTGCGGCGCGATGACCTGCGCCGAGCTCGCCGCGGTCGGGCTGCCGGCCGTCTACGTCCCGTACCCGGTCGGCAACGGCGAGCAGCGCTTCAACGCCGAGCCGATCGTCGCGGCCGGCGGCGGCCTGCTGGTCGACGACGCCGACCTCACCCCGTCGTGGATCATCGACACCGTGCCACCCCGGATCACCGACCCCGCGGCGCTCGCGGCCATGTCCACCGCCGCCGAGACCGCCGGCGCCCGCGACGCCGACGTCGTCCTCGCCACCCGCGTGCTGCAGGTCGCGGCCGAGTACCGGCGGTCTGCGGGAGCGAACCGATGAGCGACGACGCCCGCCCGACCAGCGACCACGCGGCCGACCGGCCGGCGGGCTGGCAGGCGCCCGGCGCGGCCCTCGTCCGCTCCGCCGCCACGGACGAGATCCCCGCGCTGGCCGACCTCGGCCGCGTGCACATCATGGGCATCGCGGGCTCGGGCATGAGCGCGCTCGCGCGGATCCTGCTCGAGCGCGGCGTGCCGGTCAGCGGCTGCGAGGCCCGCGAGTCGATCACCGTCGCCGGGCTGCGCGCGCTCGGCGCCGACGTCGTCATCGGCCACTCGCCCGGCCACGTCGACGACGCCGACACGTTCGTCTACACCACTGCCATCAACCCCAAGCACCCCGAGTTCGTCGCCGCCCGCGACAGCGCCGCCAGTGGCACGCGGTTCCTGCGCCGCGCCGCCGCGCTCGCCGCCGCGCTGGAGGACCGCCGCTGCATCGCCGTGGCCGGCACCCACGGCAAGACCTCGACCACGTCGCTGCTCGTGGTCGCGCTGCAGGCCTGCGGCATGGACCCGTCGTTCGCCATCGGCGGCAACCTCTACGAGACGGGCAAGAACGCGCATCTCGGCACCGGCGACGTCGCGGTCGTCGAGGCTGACGAGAGCGACGGCTCGTTCCTGCTAACCCGCCCGGTCGCCGCGGTCGTCACCAACGTCGAGGCCGACCACCTGGAGAACCACGGCGACCTCGAAGGCATCCACCGCGCGTTCGCGCAGTTCGTCGACCGCGTCGCGCCCGACGGGCTGCTGCTGACCTGCGCCGACGACGCGGGCGCGCGGCGGGTCGCCGACTACGCCCGCTCCGCCGGCCGGCGGGTCGTCACCTACGGCACCGGCGAGGACGCCGACGTGCGTGTCCGCGACATCGTCACCAGCGCCGCCGCCGTCGAGTTCACCGTCGGCGGGCCCGGCCTCGGCGGGCAGCTGCGCGTGCGGGTCGGCGCGCTGATCGGCGCGCACATGGCGCTCAACGCCGCGGCCGCGCTCGTCCTGGCCGCCGAGTTCGGTGCCGACGTCGCCACCGCCGCCGGAGCATGGGCCGGGTTCGGCGGCGTGCACCGCCGCTTCGAGTCCTACGGCGAGGGCGGCGGGGTGCGCATCTACGACGACTACGCCCACCACCCGACCGAGATCGCCGCCTCGCTGACCGCGGCCCGGGCGGCACTGGCCGCCGACCCGCACCCGCGCGGGTCGCAAGCTCCCCGCCATGACCCGCGCGGGTCGCAAGCTCCCCGCGGTGGCCGGCTGATCGCGGTGTTCCAGCCCGGCACCTACAGCCGCACCCAGACCTTCGCCCGCGAGTTCGCCGACGCGATGGCCATCGCCGACATCGCCGTCGTCATGGACATCTTCCCGGCCCGGGAGGAGCCGATCCCCGGCGTCACCGGCGCCACGATCGCCGACCTGATCGACCTGCCCGCCGGGCAGGTCGTCTACGAGCCGCGCTACGAGGCCGTGCCCGAGCGCATCGCCGCCGTGGCCCGCCCCGGCGACCTCGTCGTCACCATGGGCATCGGCAACGTCTACCTGCTCTGCCCGGAGATCCGCGCCGCCTGCGAACGGGCGAACGCATGACCCAACTCGACACCCGCCGCCTGCGTCCGGTCGACCCGCCGGACGACGCCGACGACGGCGCCGCGCCCCGCCGCCGGCTGCCGCGCCGCAGCACGTTCGTCCTGCTCGCCGTCGGCGTGGTGGTCGTCGCGCTGGTCGTCACCTGGATCGTCGTGTTCAGCCCGGTGTTCGGCGTGCGCACGGTCAAGGTCCTGGGCACCAAGCAGCTCAGCGCGGCGCAGGTCCGCACCGCCGCCGGCATCAAGCACGGCACGCCGCTCGTCCGCCTCGACACCGCCGCCGTCACCCGGCGGGTCGAGCGGCTCCCGGAGGTCGAGTCGGCGCAGGTGAGCACGTCATTCCCGTCCACCGTCACCGTCACCGTCGTCGAGCGCACGCCCGTCGGCTACATCGCCAGTGACGGCAAGGACGTGCTCGTCGACTCCGACGGCGTGCAGTACCGCACCGTCAGCAAGGCGCCGGCGCACCTGCCGCGCTTCGTCGTGCCCACCGGCACGCTCGCCAAGCGCACCGCGGCTGCGCTCGGCACGGTGGCGGGCGCGCTCACGCCCGCGCTGCGCGCGGTGGTCACGTCGATCCAGGCACTCGACCCGACCTCGATCACGCTGACGGTCAAGGGCGGCACGCTGGTCCGCTGGGGCAGCGCCGCCCGCAGCGCCGACAAGGCGCGCGTGCTGCCTGCGCTGCTCAAGCTCGACGCGGGGCAGGTCGACCTGACCGACCCCGATCAGCCGTATGTCCACTGAACCGTGCCCGCGTCCGGCAGGATCGAGGTCGACATCCGAGCCGTGACGAAGCGGAGGTAGCGCCGCGTGGAGTGGTTGCTGCTCGCGGTCAGCCTGCTGCTCATGGCCGTCTGCGGCGTCTTCGTCGCCGGGGAGTTCGCCCTGCTGACCGTCGACCGGGGCGCCGTCAGCCGCGCCGCCGACTCCGGCGACCGCGCCGCCCGGGGCGTGCAGAAGGCCATCTCCGCGCTGTCCACCGAGCTGGCGGGCATCCAGGTGGCCATCACGGTCACGAACCTCGCGATCGGTTTCCTCGCCGAGCCGGCCATCGCGACCCTGCTGCACCGGCCGCTGCGCGCGCTGGGCGCGGGGTCGGCCACCGGGGCCGTCGCGGTGGCGATCGCCCTCGTGCTGTCCACCGTGTCGACCATGGTGTTCGGCGAGCTCGTCCCGAAGAACCTCGCGATCGCACTTCCGCTGGCCACGGCCCGCGCCGTTCAGGCGCCGGTGCGGACGTTCAGCACCGTGATGCACCTGCCCATCCGGGTGTTCGACGCGCTGGCCAACCGGGTGCTCGCACTGTTCGGCCTCGAACCGCAGGAGGAGCTCGCGTCGGCGCGCTCGCCGGAGGAGCTGGTGTCGGTCGTGCGGCACTCGCAGCGGCGGGGCACGCTGGCGGCGGGCACCGCGACGCTGCTCGTCCGGTCGCTGACCTTCAGCGACCGGCGTGCCCGCGACGTGCTCACCGCCCGCCCGCGAATGGTCACCGTCTCCCGCGGCACCACCGTCGCGCAGGTGCTCGACGTCGTCCGCTCCACCGGGCACTCCCGGCTGCCGGTCACCGGGCCCCGCGGCCTGGACGAGATCGTCGGCGTCGTCGAGCTGGACGCCGCGATCGCCGTGCCCGCGCCGCGCCGGGGGCGCACCCGCGCCGACGCCGTCATGGGGCCCGCGGTCGAGGTGCCCGAGACGCTCGAACTCAACGGCATCATCGCGGCGCTGCGCGAGCACCGCGTGCAGCTCGCGATCGTCGTCGACGAGTACGGCGGCACCGCGGGCCTGGTCACCGGCGAGGACCTGCTCGAGGAGCTCGTCGGCGAGCTCGAGGACGAGCACGACCGCCCGGTGCCGCCGGTGCGCCGCACGGACACGGGGTTCGACCTCTCCGCCCTCCTGCGCCCGGACGAGGCGGAGGCGCAGACCGGCCTCCCGCTGCCGTCCAGCGGCGTCTACGAGACGGTGGGCGGGCTGGTCATGCACGCCCTCGGCCGGCTGCCCGAGGTGGGCGACGCCGTCACCGTCGACGGGGTGCGGCTGCGCGTGCTGGCAATGGAGGGCCGGCGCGTCGACCGGGTCCATGTCGCCCGCGCCGACGCCGCGGAGGCGGGAGCGTGAACAGCGCCGGCGGCGTGGTCCTGACCGTCGTGCTGCTCGCCCTGAACGCGTTCTTCGTCGCCGCGGAGTTCTCGCTGGTGTCCGCCCGCCGCGCCGGTGTCGAGCCGCGGGCCGAGCAGGGGTCGCGCCGCGCGGCGACCACCCTGCGCGCGATGGAGAACGTGACGATGATGCTGGCCGGAGCGCAGCTCGGCATCACGCTGTGCTCACTCGCGCTCGGTGCCGTCAGCGAGCCGGTCATCGCCCACCTTTTGGAGAAGCCGTTCCACGGGATCGGCCTGCCCGGCGGCGCCGTGCACCCCGTGTCGTTCGTCATCGCCCTGGTCCTGGTCACGCTGCTGCACGTCGTGCTCGGGGAGATGGTGCCGAAGAACGTCGCGCTCGCCGGGCCGGAGAGCGCAGCGATCTGGCTCGCGCCGGTGCTCGCCGCGCTGGTGCGCATCGTGCGTCCGGTCATCTGGCTGCTCAACGGCCTGGCGAGCGTCAGCCTGCGCGCCGTGCGGGTCCACACCCGCGACGAGGTGCCCAGCGCGTTCACCCGCGACGAGGTCGCAGACATGATCGAGGAGTCGCACCGCGGCGGGCTGATCGCCGGCGCCGAGCACGAGCTGCTGGGCGGCGCCCTCGCCTTCGACCGGGCCACCGCGGCCGACGTCGCACTCGACCTCGACGACGTGCACACGCTCGGCCCGTCACCGACGGCGGCCGAGGTGGAGGCGCTGGCCGCGCGCACCGGCGTCACCCGGTTCCCGCTGCGAGCAGGCGACGACCTGATCGGCTACGTGCACCTGGTGGACACGCTGGCGATTCCCGCGGCCGACCGGCGCCGCCCGCTGCCGGCGTCGGCGGTGCGGGCGCTGCCGCGGGTGCCGGCGGGCACACCGCTCGGTGCGGCGATCGAGACGATGCGCAGCGCACACGCCCACCTTGCGGCCGTCACCGGGGATGCCGACGTCACAGCGGAGGAGCCCGCCGGCGTCGTCGGGGTCGTCACGCTCGACGACATCCTGCGCAGCCTGGTGCAGCCGGCCGACGGCTGAGCCCCGGCCACCGCAGGCCCGGTGCTCAACCCCGCCGACGACACGCCGACGCGCCTGACCGGGATCGATGGCCATCCGTTCTAACTTCGGTCCAGCACCTCGGGTTGACATAACGTTAAGCGTCTACTTGAGGGTGAGGGTTTATCAGCGAACAAGACCGACGACACCACCACACGACGACCACCGACACCGTATTCGCCCACGCACTTCAGGAGCTCCACCATGACAGCACCGCACAACTATCTGGCGGTCATCAAGGTCGTCGGCGTCGGCGGCGGGGGCGTCAACGCCGTCAACCGGATGATCGAGGTCGGCCTCAAGGGCGTCGAGTTCATCGCGGTCAACACCGACGCGCAGGCCCTGCTGATGAGCGACGCCGACGTCAAGCTCGACGTCGGCCGTGAGCTCACCCGCGGCCTCGGTGCCGGCGCGCAGCCCGAGGTCGGCCGCAAGGCCGCCGAGGACCACCGCGATGAGATCGAGGAGGTCCTCAAGGGCGCCGACATGGTGTTCGTCACCGCCGGCGAGGGCGGCGGCACGGGCACCGGCGGCGCGCCGGTCATCGCCAGCATCGCCCGCAAGCTGGGCGCGCTGACCATCGGCGTCGTCACCCGGCCGTTCACCTTCGAGGGCAAGAAGCGCGCCAGTCAGGCGGACGAGGGCATCGACGCGCTGCGCGCCGAGTGCGACACGCTCATCGTCATCCCCAACGACCGGCTGCTGCAGATCAGCGAGTCGAACGTGTCGGTCATGGACGCGTTCCGCAACGCCGACCAGGTGCTGCTGTCCGGTGTCCAGGGCATCACCGACCTCATCACCACCCCAGGCCTGATCAACCTCGACTTCGCCGACGTCAAGTCGGTCATGTCCGGCGCGGGCAGCGCGCTGATGGGCATCGGCGCGGCCCGCGGCGACAACCGCGCGCGGCAGGCCGCCGAGATCGCCATCGCGAGCCCGCTGCTCGAGGCCAGCATGGAGGGCGCGCACGGCGTGCTGCTGTCCATCTACGGCGGCTCCGACCTCGGCCTGTTCGAGATCAACGAGGCCGCGTCGCTGGTGGCCGAGTCGGCACACCCCGAGGCGAACATCATCTTCGGCGCGGTCATCGACGACACCCTCGGTGACGAGGTCAAGGTCACGGTCATCGCCGCCGGCTTCGACAGCGGTCAGCTGCCGTACAAGAAGGTCGACGTCCGACGCGAGCCGGCCGCGCAGGTCCGTGCGCCGGCCCCGGCGGCAGCCCCGGCCGCGGGGCCCGCCCCCGAAGCCGCGGCGTCGGCCACCACCAGCGAGTTCTCCCTGCCGAAGTACAGCTCGCAGGTCAACGGCACCCGTCCCACGCCCGTCGAGACCGTCGACGATCTCGACGTCCCTGACTTCCTGAAGTAGGCGTGCATCCTGGCGATGTCGACGGCGAGCGGGCAGCGCAACTCGCATCGTCGCTCGGCGTCGTCCGGGCACGGCTGGCCGCCGCGTGCGAGGCCGTCGGGCGCGATCCGCGGGAGGTGACACTCATCGCTGTCACCAAGACCTACCCGGCCGCCGACGTCGCGACGCTGGTGCGCCTCGGCGTGCTCGACATCGGCGAGAGCAAGGAGCAGGAGGCGCAGCGCAAGCGCGCCGAGCTGGCCGACGCCGCAACCGCCGTACGGTGGCACATGGTCGGGCGCATCCAGTCGAACAAGGCGCGCACGATCGGCGCGTTCGCCCGGGCCGTGCACTCCGTCGACCGGCTCAAGCTCGTCGACCGGCTGGCCGAGGGCGCGCGGCAGCAGCCGGCGCCGGTCGAGGTGTTCGTGCAGGTGAGCCTCGACGACGACCCCGGCCGCGGGGGAGCCGTGGTGGGCGACGTCGCGGCGATCGCCGACGCGGTGGCCGCCCGGCCGGAGCTGCGCCTGCGCGGGCTGATGGCGGTGCCGCCGCTCGGCACCGAGCCAGCCGCCGCCTTCGCTCGGCTGCAGGAGCTGGGCACCCGCCTGCAGGCCGAGCATCCGGCGGCCAGCGCGCTGTCGGCCGGCATGAGCAGTGACCTCGACGCCGCCGTCGCACACGGTTCGACACACGTCCGTGTCGGTACGGCGTTGCTCGGCCGAAGAACGTCGATCGTGAGCTAACGTCCGCTGAGAACACCGACTGCATTACTGGAGGAGCAATGCCCGGAGCGATGCACCGCATGGGCGTCTACCTCGGCTTGGTCGAGGAGGACGACTTCGTCGATGACGACGGCTACGGGCAGCCCGCCGAGCGTGCGCCCCGTCGTGAGCGCGAGGAGTACGGCGAGGCCCGTTTCTCCCACGAACCCGTCGCGGAGGTGACGCGGTACGAGCCGGAGTACGACGCCCCCGAAGCCTACGGCGACGGACACCGTGAGCCGGTCGGCTACCAGATCACCGCCCTGCACCCGCGCACCTACAACGAGGCGCGCACGATCGGTGAGCACTTCCGCCGGAACACCCCGGTGATCATGAACCTCACCGAGATGGACGACGCCGACGCCAAGCGCCTGGTCGACTTCGCCGCCGGCCTCACCTTCGGCCTGCGTGGGCGCATCGAGCGGGTCACCGCCAAGGTGTTCCTGCTCAGCCCGCACAACGTCACCGTCACCGCCCAGGACAAGGCCAAGATCGAGAACGGCTTCTTCAATCAGAGCTGACTGCGCCAGCTCTGATTGAAGAAGACCCGCCTCTCCGGCCTTAGCTCCTGTCGTCGCGTCCCAGGGCTGTGCTCTGGGACGCTGTCGCCGGTCGTTCCAGCGCTCGGGCTCGCCCGGGCACGGTTTACTGGGGCCGTACGTTTCCGTGGCAGGCGACCAGGCGAGAGGACGGGTGATCATGGCGCTGCTCTGGGGCGTCATCGGCTACGTCCTGTACGTCTACATCCTGTTGATCTGGGCGCGGGTCATCCTCGACTTCACGCGCCAGTTCGCCCGGTCGTGGCGACCGGCAGGAGTCGCCGCCATCGGGGTCGAACTCGTGTACATCACGACCGATCCACCCATCCGGTTGCTGCGGCGATTGGTCCCCCCGCTGCGGCTGGGTACTGTAAGCCTCGACCTGAGCGTCATTATCGTCCTGCTCGTGCTCTACATCCTGCGGCAGGTCGTGCTGACGGTCGGGTGACGCAGTACCTAAGATCGACGAAATATCCGAAAATCGCTGTGCCGTTTGACCACCTGCCGGGCCGCCCGGCGCGCGACGATCACATGAGGTGAATCGAATGCCGTTGAGTCCCGCTGAAGTGCACAACGTTGCCTTCAAGAAGCCGCCGATCGGCAAGCGTGGCTACGACGAAGAAGAGGTCGACGCCTTCCTCGACATCGTCGAGGTCGAGCTCGCCCGGCTCATCGAGGAGAACAACGACCTGCGCTCGCGTGGCGGGCAGGGCGCCGTCGGGCAGGTGCCGGCCGGCGTCGGTGGCGCCGACCCGGCCGAGCTCGAGGCGGCCCGTGCCGAGGCCGACTCCGCCCGCGCCGAACGGGATCGCCTGCAGCAGCGGGTCACCGAGCTCGAGCAGACCCTGAGCCAGGGCAAGGACGGCGCGCAGCAGCAGGTCGTCGAGCTCCAGCAGCGCCTGGCGCAGGCCGAGCAGCAGCTCGCCCAGTCCGAGCAACAGCTCACCGAGCACCGTGCGCAACTCGAGCAGGCCCAGGGCCAGCTCGCCGAGGCGAAGAACGCCGCCGCGCAGGCGCCCGCGGCCGCCGCCCCAACCGTCGGCGCCGACGGCGCGCCGATCGCCGAGCATCACGCCCAGGCCGTCCAGATGCTGGCGCTGGCCCAGCAGACCGCCGACCAGCACCTCGGCAAGGCGAAGGCCGACGCCGAGCACTTGCTCACCGAGGCGCGCACCAACGCCGAGACGACCGTTAACTCCGCCAATGAGAAGTCCACCCGCCAGCTGCAGGAGGCCGAGGCGCGGGCCAAGCAGCTCGACGAGGACTCCAAGGCCCGCGCCGCCCAGACGGTCTCCGAGGCCGAGCAGCGGGCGGCCGCGATCAGCTCCCAGCTCGAGCAGCGCCGCGGCGCGCTGGAGCGGCGGCTGGAGGAGCTGCGCACCTTCGAGCGCGAGTACCGCACCCGGCTCAAGAGCTACCTCGAGTCGCAGCTGCGCGACCTCGACGCGAGCGGCAACGCTGATTCCAGCAACACCGGCGCACTTGCCGACGCGCAGCAGGGCTGATACTCAACGCTCATCCGTACAACGGACGGTCGCGCGATGAGCGGGGGGCAGCACCTCGGGGTGCCTCGCGGCGCCGGGCGTCCCGGAACGTTCGGGAGTTACACAGCATGGTGCTGATTGGGCTGCTCGTCGTCGCGGTCGTCGCACTGATCCTGGGATGGGTGTTCTCCTCGACCTGGCTGTTCATCGTCTCCCTGGTGGCCAGCGTGCTGGCAGCGCTCGTCCTCGTGCGTTTCGTCCTCAAGCAGCGCTCGACGGCGCGAGCGGCTGGGGCCGGCGGGCCTGCGCTCGCCGGCGTCACGACCGCCGGCGCCGCAGGCGTAGCGCCGCTCGTGGCCACGCGGGCAGCCCCGTCCGGCCCGGCAGGCACATCCGCCGCGGCGGACCCCGACGTCGTGGTCGTCGACGGGCGGCCCAACTACCACCTGGCCGACTGCGACACCCTCGCCGGTGCCGACACCGAGGCCATCCCGCTGAGCCAGGCGCTCGAGGACGGCTTCACCGCATGTGACGTCTGCGTGCCGCCCGGTGCCGAGAGGCTGGGTGCCGGGGTGCCGGGCCCGTCGGTTCCTGCCGCGGCCGCTCCCGCTGAGCAGGCAGCCGCCGTCGCCGCCCCGGTCGGGTCCGGCGACGCCGAGACAGTCGCGGCGGTCGACCTCGCCGAGGTCTGGGTCGTCGACGGCTCCCCGGAGTTCCACATCGCCGGCTGCGAGGAGCTCACCGGCCGCCCCGGCGAGGCGATCCCGCTGGAGCAGGCGCTCGAGGACGGCTTCCAGCCGTGCGCGGTCTGCAAGCCCGTCGCCGCGCCGGCCGAGGCCGAACCCACCGAGGCGCCCACGGATGGGGCGTCTGCCGAGGCGGCGCTCGCCGAACCCGAGCCGGTCGAGGTGGACACCGCACCCGAACCCGAGGTTGTGGCCGAACCCGAGACCCCATCCGAGCTGGAGCCCGACACCGGCGTCGAGGCCGCCTCCGGGCCTACGGCAGAGCCGGAGGCGGCGCCCGAGTCCGAGGCAGCACTCGAATCCGAGGCAGCACTCGAACCCGAGCTGGCGACCACGCCTGCCGGGCCCAGCCTGCTCGCCGCCGCGGCCGCTGCGCCGGCGACCGCTGCCGCGCGCACGGTGTGGGTGGCCGACGGCTACCCCGAGTACCACCTCGACGGCTGCGGCGAACTCTCCGGCCTCGACTCCGAGCCGGTCCCGTACGAGCAGGCGGTGGAGGACGGTTTCCAGCCGTGCGTCGTGTGCAACCCCGACGCTGTGCTCGGCGGGTCGACGCCGCCGACCGGAGCGGGCGGCGACGTCTGGGTGGCCGACGGCTACCCCGAGTACCACCGCGCCGGCTGCACCTCCCTGGCCGGCCTCGCCGGCGAGCCGATCCCGGTCGGCCAGGCGGTCGAGGACGGCTTCGTGCCGTGCGCCGTCTGCGCACCCGAGACGTCTGCGGCGGCCACGGGCGGCGTGCCTACCGTCGCGCCCGGCACGGCGGTGGCCGCGGCCGCGTCGCCGACCGGGTTGCCGGCTGGCGCCGTCGCCGACGTGTGGGTGGTGGACGGGTTCCCGGACTATCACCGGCCGGAGTGCTCGGTGATCCTCGGGTTGGACTCCGAGCCGGTCCCGTACGAGCAGGCGGTGGAGGACGGGTTCGCGCAGTGCCTGGTGTGCGCGCCGGATGCCGCGTCCGCTCCGGCCGTGCCGTCCGCCCCGGTGACGCCGGATGTCCCGGTCACGCCGGAGGTCGCTGCTGCGGCGTCAGCCGTCACCGTCGAGCAGGCGTCTGCCCCGCCAGTTGACGTGTGGGTGGTGGACGGGTTCCCGGACTATCACCGGCCGGAGTGCTCGGTGATCCTCGGG
>Ga0164242_10004903_pt1 | contig 14946 bp, 12 predicted proteins | sample OricomgcompostMG_FD_108783 | JGI IMG/M metagenome (GOLD analysis project Ga0164242, IMG submission 108783) | Miracle-Growth compost microbial communities from Emeryville, California, USA - Original compost - Miracle growth compost (MG) ... | reverse complement strand
GACTCCGGGGCGGGGGTACCGTTCCGCGCCGCCGTGGTCGACGCCGACGCCTCGCCTACGCCGGCACGCCTAGTGCCGCCCTCAGGCTTGCGCAGCAGCGCCTTGAGTGTGCCGTCGGCGGAGTCGAGGAGGAAGTGGTACTGGCCCCGCGTGCCGAGCAGCACGAACTTGCCGTCGTTGGAGAACTCGAGGTGCGTCCACCCGGACATGAGGTACTCCCCCGCGGCGGGGCCTACCTGCGCGGCCAGGTCGAAGGTCGCGAACGGCGCCTTGGTGTAGTTGCGGTGGTCGTACAGCAGGACCGAGGCGCTGCTGGGCGAGGCGATGCCGAAGACGTTGCCGGACGGGTCCCAGGCGGCGAGGTACGGCGAGGCGAGGTACAGCTTGCCGACCCATTGCTTGGTGCCGATGTTCCACAGCCGCACGGTGTCGTCGCGGCTGCAGGATATGAAGTTGTCGGTCCCCGGGTGGAGGGCGAGGTCGGTGACGGAGGCTTCGTGGCCTTCGAAGTAGCGGATGAAGGAGTTGTCGTGGGTTGCGAGGTAGCGGATTGCATCTTGGGCGGGCGTGTCAATATCGAGAATGAGAACTTGGGGATTAGCTTGATGGAGCCAATTGCATACCGTTTTGCTTCGTGCTCGCGTAGATGATGCTCGAACTGGTGTGCGTAAACTTGGCAAGCTTGACGCCATACTTTTTGCTCCCCAAGCTCTTGTCATGCCGCCCCTCCTTGACGTTGTAGATCTGGATGGTTTCGTCGCTCTCCGAAGTCATGCAGAGGTCGCCGGGGTTGTCGAAGTCGATGGAGAGGACGTGCGGTGCCTGCGTGCCCTCCTTCCCGTCGTCGCGCCTGAACAGCTTGGTCGGCCGGAATGAGGATATCACGTCGCTCACGAGGCTCGTGCTGGGGACGCTGCCTAGTGTTCGTGTGATGGATAACGAGGGCGTGGCGGCCACTGAGGGCGGCTCGTCAATGTCCATGGCGCTGGAGGCCATTATTATATGATTTATCGAGGGCTGATCAACAGCGATTCCCGTTGTGCAATCAGCTCTGCCTCGTCTCCTGAGTACGTTACTTGGATGCTGGTGTAAGGTCGAGACGATAGCTCTCCCCAGGTAAGGGAATTGTATGTGGGGCTATCTCAAGCATTGTGGAGGAGGTCTGTGCATGCCAGCTGGAACAGACGGGCAAACGTCGTACCTCGGATTGCTTCAACTCCACCCAATTGTCGACCCTCAACTTATACAGGTGCCTCGGGTATGTTTATAGGTTAGGTGAGCAATGCGGTCTCGCGGCAAGTGACGAGATATCTACGGCCCTGTCTCTCCGCGAGCGGTGAGTACGAAGCTTGACTTGGAGTCCCCCGGCGCAGACCGAAGCCGAACGGCCCGATTCGGAGCACGTAGGGCGCCGCCGAGAAGCAACGACGGTGCTAGGACTCCGGCCGAGTGGAGGCCGGGAAGGTTCGTTGATGGACCTCCAGGGGACCGCCTCTCGCTCCTTCTCTCCCTTGTAATTCCCTTGGTACCTACCTCGTACCTACTGATTACACCCTTCTCCCCTTCTGTCTCCCCCCTCCCCGTTCATCCGTTTCTCCTCCTTCCATCTCTCACTCTCGCCCTCACTCTCGCCTTCACTCTCCCCATAGAATAGCCATAATAAGAACAACAACAACGATATTGTACATCCACAATCATGGCGCCAGAGAAACTGAGTCTCGAGGACGAGATCGTCGCAACATGCAACAAGACGGTGGCCTTAGCCGACCAGATCGTATATCCGCACCAAAAACAACAGTTCGTCCAACATCTCCACGCTATTCATGACTATGCACTGGCTGTGAAAAAAAGGGAGGCTATCGCCACAAGTGCGGCAGCCGATATCGAGGCGAGGCTAGTTGCCATCGAGGCTCTCATGGCCGATCTCAAGCATATTCATTCGTAGGTTCGCCCCTGTTACAGCGCTTAGTCTGTGAAGAGACTTACAAATATCGTCTTAGGAAATCTAAGGAGGGATTCGATGCCGTAAACACACATCAACAAGTTCCGAATCTCAGACTTCCGCTTTGCTTCAGGCCGAAGCCTTCCAAGCTGATTTGAGCTGAGAGCAAGGGCGCTGGCTGGAGCTGGAGCAGCTGGGGTCCTTTAGCAGAGGAAGCCGGGAGAGCAAACAGGATGATCCCAAACAGCATTTCCGTTCGATGAGGTCGCTGAGGAAGGAAATAGAAACACCACGATGTACGGATTACGAGAAGTAGCACTAAGAAGGGCAAAGCATCCATTAAATTGATTTTCCCCTGGTGCTTGGCAGATATCGGGCCAATCCGGTGATCGACAATTGCGATACCACAAGGCCAGCCAATCAGATGTCCACTTTCCGCTCCCCAGTCCCAGGTCTTGGTACCAAGCAAACTCAGCGATACTTGGGAAACCCCGGATCTTGGGATGCAGTCGTATGGGCATTTCCATTGACATAGGTACTGAGCGTTTATGCGTGCTGCTTGTCATCCAACGGCTACGAGCCCATCAGACTCAGGTTTTGAATATGCCCGTCACCTCAATTAGTGATCCCATGTAGCTCTCGCGACTCCGGTTCCGGAGTTTAGTCCATCGAATAAAAATTTCCGATCGGATAGCGGCCCCGGAAATTCGTATCCTTCCGTGTACCTTGCCCTTACAGCCCGCGCAACCCGGACATACATACTTCTTTCTTCTCGTTCGAATCTGATTTGCCTCGTTACCTACGTAACTACACGATTAATGCGACCATCTAGTTAGCCCAGGGCCTCGTCCGCCACTCCTCAAACGCACTCTCCCCCGTGCCGGCCCGGGCAAGACCGGCATTTATCGCAAACGCGCCGACTATCTACCTAGGGATTGACCGCCGCTCAACTTCAGCCGATCTGCCCGAGGAGGACCATGTCGACAACGCTTGGGTAAGGAGGTGCCGCAGGGTCGCCCGGTGGCCCCCCGTGGAAACTAAGGCCCCTCGCTAACCCGCCTTGCTTGCAGCGCCTTCATCGCCGGCGGCATTGCCGCCTGCGGAGCGGTCACCGCGACACACCCCTTCGAGACGGTCAAGATTCGCATGCAGCTGCAGGGCGAACTGCAGGACAAGGGCCACCAGCCGCACCACTACCGCGGCCCCGTGCACGGCGTGTCCGTCATCCTCCGGAACGAAGGGGTGCGCGGCCTGTACCGCGGCATCGGGTGCGCGTACATCTACCAGGTGCTGCTCAACGGCTGCCGGCTGGGCTTCTACGAGCCGATGCGCAAGACCCTCACGCCGCTCATCTTCAAGGACGCCAACACACAGAGCCTGGGGATCAACATGTTCTGCGGCGCGAGCTCGGGCATCCTCGGCGCGGCGGCGGGGAGCCCGTTCTTCCTCGTCAAGACGAGGCTGCAGAGCTTCTCGCCGTTCCTGCCGGTCGGGACGCAGCATAAATACAGGAACGCGCTCGACGGGCTTAGGCAGATATATAAGGGCGAGGGGCCCGGGGGTCTGTATCGGGGCGTACACGCTGCCATGATCCGGACGGGTTTCGGAAGTTCGGTACAGCTGCCGACGTACTTCTTCGCGAAGCGGCGGTTGGTGAAGCACCTCGGTATGGAAGAAGGCCCGGCCCTGCATCTTGCCAGCAGCACAATTAGCGGCTTCGTCGTGTGCGTTGTCATGCATCCACCAGGTTAGTCTTTGAGTCCGCATGGCATCATTTATTACCAAGCAGGCATTTTGTGACTGACGTTGCGCTAGATACCATCATGTCCCGCCTGTACAACCAAAACGGCAATCTCTACAACGGCGTCTTTGACTGCCTAGCCAAGACAGTCCGCACAGAAGGCCTGCTCGCCATCTACAAGGGCTTCCTTCCCCACCTTGCTAGGATCCTCCCGCACACAATCTTGACGCTATCTCTGGCCGAGCAGACCAACAAGCTGATGAGGAAAGTGGAGGACCGCATTCTACCGAGGAGCGAGATGGGGAGTGTTTAATGGCCTGGTTCCCGGGTGGTGTCGTTAGCTGGCGTTTGCTGGAGGCGAGTCTTCGGGTGTATATTACCATGGTCGGGGCCCTCCGCGGCTTTTCTGTAAATACCAAGCGTCAAGGATAGGCATAGATTTGGATCATAGCGTCAGCGGTCAGTACGACTCGCTTGAGATTATTCAGGACCACATCCGTTCAATGAGTCTGTCCGGTGTGTTTGGTAGCATCGCATTGAACTTAGGTATAATTGTGGACTGATCTCTGACAACCATAACACAAGCGACTATTCGGCGAGGAGTGAAACCCTCCCTCCCCGTCATCGCCAATCTCGCCCCTCCATCTCTCATCTCCCGTCTCGTCCAAGGGCATGCCGCATACGCCGCATCTTTCCGCCGCTTGCTGCCGGTTCAGCTTGGCGGTGGTCCGCACGACGTTGGCGACGACGGACGGGTAGTTCTCCTCTACACCAGCGAAGTATCGTGACATGACTTCCTCGATGCTTAAGTCTTTATGGGAGACCACCGAGTTTGCCTTTTCTAGTTCCTTGGGGATGATATCCGTCAGGGGCGGGTCTGTGAGTGTCGTGTATGTTACGAGTTCCTTGCGGAAGACTTCCCGTAATGGGTAGTGTAGCCGGATGCTCTGCTCCGAAACCATCGGGTCTGTAGCGGGAGGTTCAGTCCCATTTGAGGTAGCATGGTCGTGTACTGGGAATGTGCCGTCGTTGATTTGCCAAGGGAGCGAGAAGCCCCTTCCCTTTGCTGTCTCCGCCAGCGTCAGCTCCGCCAGCGCAGTCGTGCTGTGCCCGAGCAAGACGGCCTGGCAGGAAAGATTTAGTGCAGTTGATATTAGGATATGCCGGATGAAGAGCCGCAGGATGTCCGCCCTTGAGGTAGTTGACGGCAGCCGTTCGAAGAGATCCCTTAGCTGTTCTGCGGGCGCGGCGTCAGCCCTGAGAGGTGGTAAGGCCGACCAGTCGATAGACCGAAGGCCGATAGCCGCAGTTAGAGGTATACGCTCGATTTTAAACCGAGGGTATCTTTGTGCGTATCTGTCTAGTGTTTGGGATATCTGAACACTCTCTGGATGTGTGCTGTCGACGGGGAGGGTTGTGTCGACGTAGACAGCGCTGAGTTGGAAAGTCTCTCTGCGGCCCCTAGAGAGTAATGACTCTGTATATTCGCTGAGTAGATGTAAAAGCACTGAGGAGGACGTCCCTAGGGAGATCCCGACCAAGTATCTCCTCAGCGACTGCGGCCCTGGTGCCCGGATATCCTTGCCAAGAACCCCGACCTGCTTCACACACTTGGTAGTGACGAACTGAGCATAGCAATTCCTATGTATCTGAATCAGTAGCTGTATCACCACTGGAAGCATTTTTATTATTATTTGGCTCCCTTACCTGCATACAGCTTCTGCTCTCTGTGTCAATGTCGCTTCTTCCTGGCCGCACTTTTTACACGGCCGGGTCAAGGGCGGAGACCCCACCACGGTCGCATCCATGAGTGGGATCTGATCGCAAAGATTATATATCACGAAATCCAATAGTTTGCAAACTGCATTTCCCCCTGCCAGAGTGGATTCGACTTTTTGGGATGTGGCGATATTGGATTTAAAAAGGTTGATTTGACTCATACTTACTTTTATCGGCGGCCTAACATCACGTGCCTCCGCAGAGTCCACCTTCAGGGTCTATCTACTCCTGAACCCCTTTTTCTAGATGGACGCTTGTTGAAAGCTGATTTCACGAGGCTCGCATCTGAATGAAATCAAGGATTTTATTGCAAATCCCTCTCTAGACTCAAATCCCTCTCTAGACTATCGAAAAAGACAGGCCAGGTCAGATTCCAAGAACCACGCTCTGTCTTTCCTATAGGCCCGGACAATGAGCTCTTTCCCCGTCGCTACGACATTTTGGATCTGCTCTTCCGAGCCCCAACCAGGGACGCTGCTACCAAAACCAATCAGATGAGTACCAACGTGGATCGCCGTCCTGAAGGCGAAATCGTCGTTGTCGAGCTGGTAGCCAGCACAAAACCCGTCGATCAGCCAGAGGCCAGCCCGGATATCCTTGTACAAGTAGAGCTCATAGAGTTCCGCGATCATTTGGCCTAGATCCAGCGGCTTTACACCAAAGTGACACAGCTCCCAGTCGATAATGAAGACAGTGGGTTGGGATCCCTCCTCCAGCGGTGCGTTTGGAAGTAAGGCGCTATAGGGCGGGACCGTAAGCATATGATCCGATAGATGACAAGTGCGCGAGTGTCAATCTTACTTTCCAGTCCAAAAATCTCCATGGATGATCTGCAGCTGGCTCTCGTCAGTCAACTCGACCTCTGAAGCTGTCTTGACTGCCTCAAAAATCTCCCTAGCGTCCTCCAGTATCGTAGGGAACTTGTCGATTCTCGACAATAGGGTTGCATAGTTGATGCTATTCTTTAGAGCCTGCATCGACCCGTTAAGCTTAATTTGGTCTTGCAGCTTGGACTGAGCTGGATCACTAGCCCAGGCATGGAAACTTCGCAGCCAGAGACCCAGGCCCTTCCCTATTCCGAGACAATGGGACTTCAGAGTCTCATCATTCGAGGTAAAATGGGAAAGTGCATAAGTCTTGAGGTCCACTGAGTTGGGGAAATACTCCTGGACCTGCGTGCTGGTCTCCGGGTTGAAGTAGATCAGGCGAGGAGTCCGGACAATGCACGAAGGGTCCAACACGGGGGCTAAGGTCGAAAGCGCTGCCAATGCATCCACCTCAAATTGCTTTAAAGGGGAGTGTTAGTGAGCTGTCCGGAGGGTGCAGCCGGGAAGAAAAAAAGGTTGGGGGGGGGTTATACACAGCGAGATGTAGAGAGCTTAAAATCCGGATGTGAAGCTACATAGCCTTCCCCATGCTTAACGACAACCTCCATAGTGCCATCTTGGAGAGGTTTTGAGAGCAGGCTGCGGAAGATAAAGTTTGCAGTTCCGCCCGCGAGTGGCTTGAGGTCGGTGCAAGCGTACGGCGTGCCATCTAGCTCGTCCCAGACTGCTGCTGCGATGGCCTCCATATTATCTGCTCCTGCTGCCGTTACTCTTGGTGCGCAAGACGATGACTGTTCCTTGGGTGCGTCGGCAGGAGGTAGTAGGTAGTAGGTAGTAGGTAGGTTAGGTAGAGTGTCAGGACGCTCGTCTACCTTTGCATGTGTGATATAAGTATGCTGAGATTGAACTGCTAGAGTTATCTTATAGCTCTCGCGAGGCCCAAGAGTGGGCAACCCGAAAACGGCATCCCATTGGATCCTCACTCCAGATTTTGGGGAAGCGAGCAAAAGCGAGAGGTGGATACCACAGAGAAAGAGGCCTGGCCAATTGAGGAACATTTACTGGGTACATTTCGCTCCCGGCTTGGCTTCGTACTTACTAGTATGTATCTAGGGGTTACATCTTGCCGGTGACTCTTCGGGGAAGTTGAGCATGCAGGTTGGAGATGCAGGTTGTTCAGAAACGTGTGCCTCTACGCAGTAGTTGGTTTCGAATTACACCAATTGAAATTCGGAGCATAGTAATCCGTACATGCGTGATTTGATCCCTTGTGGAATACCTGCTTTGTCTTGGAGGGTCTCGTCGATCAACCCGCGATGTTGCATAAAATTGATGTCGATTTACACTCTTTTCAAGCACGCACAAAGGCCTTGCTGATCAACTTAAGCAACACCGCAGACAAAAAAGAGCTTAAATCAAATAAAAATAGAACGCGCGTGCCCGTCAATCACGTGGGAATGCACTCCAATTGGACTCTCGGATCTTGGGATGATATCCTGTTTCAAGAATCGGATGCGTCCCCAGGATCCTGTTTGAGCATGTCGAATGGCTTGGCGCCGAGGGTGCTCAGCCACCCGGATATATACTTGACAACTCGCTGTCGAGCCTCAAAGGGCCTGGCCTGAAACGGGTCGAGTAGTCGAGCTAGTTCGAGTGTCCATCTCCTCCCAACATCAGCACAAGCCAACAGAACGCGGCTTGCCCTTCCAAACCACTCGATACCGGGCAAACCGCTTCGCATGAGGCAAACCTTCGGCTTGGCTGGTTGCCATCGATCGGATGGGGGTAGGCAGGGGCCATGGCTTCCAGGCCTTCAAACCCGCCCCCCTAATCCCATGTATTTAAGCAAGGGCGCGAGGATTCGATCGCTCCCGTGCCGCTCGCCTGCTGTGATTCCCTTTTTTAGCCCACACTTTCCGCTAGCGCATCTCAACTCCCGCCGCCGGTAATAGCGCGTGTTCGTTATGTTTAATAATTGCTGCTTACCCCAAATTCGATTCTGAATTCGCTGTAATAGTCATCATCATTGCTTGGCCATCTTCTCGCCCCCTCCCTCTCTCCTGCGTCTCCTGCTCACTCCCTCCCACCCCGAGTCCAACATTGTTTTCACCAGGAAAGGACACTCCTGTCTGTCGCACAGGCTCGACACCTCTTGTTGCTCTTATTGCCCTACGCTCCTGCTTTGTCGCGCCGGGACATGCCGCGCCCGGCTCATCACAGTATAGCTAATTTATCGGAGACGACTCCCGAGGTTCTGGAACTTCACCTTTGGTCCAACTGCCTTTTAGCCTACGATCACCTGCGAACTGTGTCCTCGACCCCGACACCCTGGGCCAACCTTTAGCGGTCGCAGGCGGCTCTCTAACCTCTCTAATCCGAGCACACCTAATAATCTAAGAATCCCACCAACCTACCTCGAACCTACACCCAACACAACCGACACAACCAACCCCAGATCCAAATCCAAATCCTCCTCAGTAAACTCCCCATCGCTATGGTCGAAGTGCAGACACAGCCCCCGAACCCCTCGGCCAGCGCAAAGACCGTCGGTACACGCGCCGCCATCGCCATACCCCCTACCTCTCACATCACACCCACCGACAACACTGTGACCCGTAGTCGCCCGTCGCTTGTTGCCTTCTCTCCCGTAAATCAAAACGGGAGTTTCGAATTCGACCGAGTCATCAAGAGTGGCTATGTTCAAAAACGTACCCAAACTACCAAGGTAGGAACCGCCCTCGATATGATCTGCTTGGCTACCAAGTTGTCGGGACACGCGGACGCTAACTGTGGGTAGACCTGGAAATCCATCTTCCTAGTAATGCGGCCGAACACCTTGTCCATCTACAAATCGGATAAGGAGGACAAACTCCAGCGCAAGATATACCTGACCGATCTGACAGCAGTGACGCTGTTGAAGGACCCGAAGCACAAGCGCCAGAATGTCTTCGGCTTGTTCTCTCCAGCCAAGAACTTCCACTTCCAGGCCTCGACATTGAACGAGGCACAGGAGTGGGTCGAACTGATTCGGAGGGATGCCCGGATCGAGGAGGAGGAGGAAGAGATGTTCCTGGCCAGTCCCGCCGTGCGAAGGCAGTCATATCTCGGGTTTACCTCCCCTGAGAGGCAGTCAGATCGTGCTCTGGCCGGGCAGGACCGGCTTGCGTCTAGCTCACCGGAGCCACAGGACCTACCATTGCCTGTCCTCACAACAACTCAAGCTAGGCGACCGTCACAACTAGATTCCTCGGGCATGTCGGGGGGCGAATTGGCATCACACTCGGATTTCTCAGACACCGATGTTCACCGAGTTCGAGGCGTCTCGTTTGAGAACCTAGCGCAATCTCCACCGAGCTCGGGCATACCAGTTCGAGCCGGCTTCGGGTTAAGGAATGCTAGCCAAACGAGCGGCATCAACGTGGAGCACGATCCGGACCGCGTCATCTGGCAGGGCTGGCTGTGGTTCCTCCGCAGCAAGCGAGGAGTCCGGCAGTGGAAAAACTCGTGGGCGGTCCTCCGACCAAGGAATCTTATCCTCTACAAGGACGAGTCCGAATACTCGGTCCTCTTCATCGTCTACCTATCCTCCATCCTAAACGTCGTCGACATGGATCCGCTCAGCCGGACGAAGACACACTGTCTACAGATCATCACCGAAGAGAAGAGCCACCGGTTCTGCGCCCACGACGAGGAATCTCTAGTCCAGTGTTTAGGGGCTTTCAAGAGCCTGCTCGCAAAGAGGCGGGAGCTCGAGGCCAAAGCGGCTGCAACAGCGGCAGCTGTTGCCTCCGCGACCGCTTCATGACCATTACGTTTTGGATGGCGCCTCATTTTCTTTCTCTTTTTTTTTCTTCTACACTTCCTTCTGTTATTTATGATCATTGTTGGTAAATACCCGGTAGCGATGGCGTTTTGGACGCCGGTCAGCTAGATGCCCTGACTGACAATACTTACGAACGGCCTTTCGGCGGCGCTCTCTGTATTGTACACCTGGATTTTTGTTATGAGGGTTTATGACATGGAACTAGGGCATTGTGATTTAAGTGGGTGTTGTTGCCTGCGGTTTCTAAGATTGGTGCCTTTGGGGGCGGAGGGCATGACGGACGATTCACGAGAATGACCAACAAGAAAACATGAATATTCCGTTTCCTGGACGGGAGAGTACCGTAACTGTCAACTTTCTGCCGTAGACTGCCTCTATAATCTTCCTCTATAATCTTGACAAACGTTCTTCCCGAGCCGAATAATCTCCTTAAACCCCTTATCGCCGGATTGGTGAAACTACTCGTTACGTCCTACCTAGGTAGCTGATAGTGGCGGACGCCTGCTGGCCAGAAGAGCGAGAAGGGCAAGGCCAGGACGGCAGGTTATATGGAGGCGTCTCGGTGTCTTCGTTGCCTTGTGTGGCGTGCTGCGTTGGCCCTTTACCATCCCATTCAATGGGCATTCAAAGTGAGGCAACATGGCAGTTGAGAGGCAACGCAGCTAAGTCAGCAGCTTTTTAGAATGCATTGGAAGCTTCGATGTCGCGCTGGAGGGGAGCTTGGACCTCATCGGCTTAGGTAAACGCACTTTAGGCACCTAGCCCAGGTACCTGGCAAGTACCTTCCGAAGCTAACATTGAACTGCAAAATTACAAGTATCCGCAAGGTCATTGAATCACCACCCAGTCGTCATCCAGTAGCCGCCTAGCGCCTCCCATCAAGTTCCGAAGTCTAATACGTGACCTTGCACCTCACCACAGCTCGCCAACCCAAAGATCTTTCCTCAAACAACCGTCACCTTCTCCATCCTTCTTACCTTCCTCCCATAAAGCACACCTTCCTCTTTTCTCGAGAGGACAGGTGATCTTCACCAAAACCAACCACTTTTTTTTTTATCACCTCCACCTCTCCACGACACGTCACCTGGCGAAGGACCAGATCACTGTTTATCCTCTGCCTTGAGCCCCGAGCAAACGAAGCAAGATGGCTCCCCAACCGGATCCTGATCATGTCGAGCACAAGAAGAAGGTCAACCTGACGTATGTTTTCACCCTGCCCGAGTTGCCCCCTACGTTGAAAGAAAATCCGAATACTGACCTGTCCTTTCCAGCGATGCTTCTGGCGCTGAGCGCAAAGATGTTCGTATCCACTGCTAGCATTTGCCACATCGACGGCTCCGAAACTGACTTGTCAAACAGGAAGATGATACTGCCACTGCCATCCTCAAGAAGAAGAAGAAGCCCAACCAGCTGATGTAAGTTTCATTCGATATCTGGATGTGCGCCGAATCGAGCTAACTTGCCCGTTTGTAGGGTTACCGATGCCGTCAACGATGACAATTCGATTATCGCCCTGTCGAACAACACCATGGAGGCTCTCCAGCTCTTCCGTGGCGATACCGTCTTGGTTCGGGGCAAGAAGAGGAAGGACACCGTCCTGATTGTACTTGCCGATGATGAGCTTGATGACGGCAGCGCCCGCCTCAACCGAGTTGTCCGTCACAACCTCCGGGTCAAGCATGGCGATGTTGTCACCATCCACCCTTGCCCAGATATCAAATACGTGAGTATTTTCATCGGCATAGAATCACCTCGGGAATCAAATTCTAACCTCTTCATCTACAGGCCAAGCGCATTGCCGTTCTCCCCATCGCCGATACCGTCGAGGGCATCACCGGCTCCCTGTTTGACGTCTTCCTCGCCCCATACTTCAGAGAGGCCTATCGGCCCGTCCGCCAGGGCGATCTGTTCATTGTGCGGGGCGGAATGAGACAGGTCGAGTTCAAGGTTGTCGAGGTCGATCCTCCCGAGTACGGCATCGTCGCCCAGGATACCGTTATCCACTGCGAGGGCGAGCCTATCGAGCGCGACGAGGAGGAGAATAACCTGAACGAGGTCGGCTACGACGACATCGGTGGGTGCCGGAAACAGATGGCCCAGATCCGTGAGATGGTCGAGCTTCCTCTGCGTCACCCGCAGCTCTTCAAATCCATTGGTATTAAGCCCCCGAGAGGTGTGCTTCTTTACGGCCCGCCCGGTACCGGAAAGACCCTTATGGCTCGAGCGGTCGCCAACGAGACCGGAGCATTCTTCTTCCTCATCAACGGTCCAGAGATCATGTCGAAGATGGCCGGTGAATCCGAGTCGAATCTGCGGAAGGCTTTCGAGGAGGCCGAGAAGAACTCGCCCGCCATCATCTTTATCGACGAGATCGACTCCATCGCCCCCAAGCGTGACAAGACTAACGGCGAAGTCGAGCGTCGCGTTGTTTCTCAACTCCTGACTCTCATGGATGGCATGAAGGCTCGATCCAACGTTGTTGTTATGGCGGCAACGAATCGACCTAACTCGATTGACCCTGCCCTCCGTCGTTTCGGCCGTTTCGACCGTGAGGTTGATATCGGTATCCCCGACCCGACCGGTCGTCTTGAGATCCTCCAGATCCACACCAAGAACATGAAGCTCGGCGACGATGTCGACCTCGAGCAGATCGCCTCGGAGACCCACGGTTATGTCGGTTCCGATGTTGCCGCCCTCTGCTCGGAGGCTGCCATGCAACAGATTCGCGAGAAGATGGACCTTATCGATCTTGACGAGGACACCATCGATGCCGAGGTTCTCGACTCCCTAGGAGTCACCATGGAGAACTTCCGGTTCGCCCTTGGCGTTTCCAACCCGTCCGCCCTTCGCGAGGTTGCCGTCGTCGAGGTACCCAATGTTCGCTGGGAAGATATCGGTGGCCTCGACACCGTCAAGCAGGAGCTCAAGGAGCAAGTCCAGTACCCCGTCGACCATCCCGAGAAGTTCCTCAAGTTTGGTCTTTCGCCTTCCCGCGGTGTCCTGTTCTACGGTCCTCCTGGTACCGGTAAGACGATGTTGGCCAAGGCTGTCGCCAACGAGTGCGCAGCCAACTTCATTTCGGTCAAGGGCCCCGAACTGCTCTCCATGTGGTTCGGTGAGTCCGAGAGCAACATCCGAGACATTTTCGACAAGGCCCGTGCCGCAGCCCCTTGCATTGTCTTCCTCGACGAGTTGGATTCCATCGCCAAGGCCCGTGGCGGATCTGTTGGTGATGCCGGTGGTGCATCCGACCGAGTTGTCAACCAGCTCCTGACTGGTAAGAAAATCCCTAACCCCAGATTCCTAACTTTTGAGTATTTAATGGGGGCGCAATTGCTAACATCGCCGCAGAAATGGACGGCATGACCTCCAAGAAGAACGTCTTCGTCATTGGCGCCACCAACAGGCCAGAGCAGCTTGATCCTGCCCTGTGCCGTCCGGGTCGTCTCGACTCGCTCATCTACGTGCCTCTGCCCGATGAGATTGGACGTCTCAGCATCCTGTCGGCCCAGCTTCGCAAGACGCCCGTTGCAGACGATGTTGACCTCAAGTACATCGCCTCCAAGACCAACGGCTTCTCTGGTGCCGATCTGGGCTTCATCACCCAGCGTGCCGTGAAGATTGCCATCAAGGAGTCCATCACTTCCGATATCCAGCGGACCAAGGAGCGCGAGGCTGCCGGCGAGGACGTCGACATGGAGGACGAGGATGCCGAGGACCCCGTTCCCGAGCTCACGAAGCGACACTTCCAGGAGGCTATGCAGATGGCCCGCCGGTCCGTCAGCGATGTCGAGATCGGTCGTTACGAGTCCTTCGCCCGCCAGATGAAGAACGCCGGTCCGGGCGCGTTCTTCCAGTTCCCCGAAGGCGGCGCCGATTCTAGCGCCGCTGGAGGCGGTGCTGGCAATTCCTTCGGCGATGCTGGCAACGATGATGATGGCCTTTACGACTAAGTCTTATCGCAGCCGGGCCTCTAGACTCGCGGCGAGTCCAGTGTATTTTAGTTCTCCTGTACACCCCTGTCCTGCGCTTTTCGTCGCCTCCATAATGGGCCGGCGGAGGCCCTATCAAAGGTAGCTTTCGTTCCTCATGCTAGCTGGATAGTTAATATCTGGATTGAGGGTCGAAAGCACATGGCACATGCCATGTGATCCTTTTGCTCGGTAGTGCTGCTGCTTTGCTCGACTTCAGGAGGCTGGTTAGAGAGGGAGAGGGAAAGGGGGGGAGTCCGGTAGAGGTAGCATCAAGAGACCCCGAACACCTCGATAAGACGTTTCCAGGTCTTTCGAGGACGGGACTCGTCATTGCTACACCCTTACGATAGATTCCAGAAAATGCTATTCTCCTTTTAACATGACGTCTTGTCTCGAGGAACAAAATGTGAAGTGAAATGAAATTATCATGTTCCAAGCCAGTTAAGCCGTCTACCGGTGTGCCCTATCACAAAATCATAGCATGCTCCTTCCGGTAGGTTTATTGTACAGTTTCCGCTTTTTGAAACCCTGAAGGCTGTCGTCATGTCCTCCACCATACAAGTCATACATGCCATCTTATGGACCTCCGCAGGCTCACGGGGCGACATGCCCTAGGGGTCTTGCTCGGAAGTCCTGACAATGCTGATCATCAAGTGTGTAGCAGACCTCCACGCTGCTACCCTCCTTCCCCCCCCCCACCTTTCTCTTCCTCTCCCATCCCCAAAATCCCTTAATGGTTATTGCAGATAGCTATCTTGCCGTTCAACTTCCCACATCCCCCTCTTCCTCTCCGTAATCAAAAACGTATCCCCCCTCCCCCCTAACCGAACCGGGTCTATCCTCACGTCGCGCCCCCGTTC
>Ga0164242_10004902_pt1 | contig 14947 bp, 22 predicted proteins | sample OricomgcompostMG_FD_108783 | JGI IMG/M metagenome (GOLD analysis project Ga0164242, IMG submission 108783) | Miracle-Growth compost microbial communities from Emeryville, California, USA - Original compost - Miracle growth compost (MG) ... | reverse complement strand
GTCAAAGGCGGCGATTACGGGGTAAGTCATTGGTTGAGTCCTTTGGCTTGCGCTATGGCCGCGCGGATTGCTTTTCCGGTCTGATAAAATGGCAAATGGCGCGCGGAAGCCGGAACAGAGTCGATATTGTCATACAGTGGAGCGACAAGCTCCAAAGCCGCAAGCATGGCGGGGGCGGCTTCAAACATTGCGCCTATAGCTTTAGCGCGCTGCCAATCATGCAAAAGCATATCGGAAAATATGGCAAGAGGGGGCGCGTCTTGATTGTCAGCGTCGGTTATGCCGTACCCATCAAAGATAAATTTTTCCATGATCAAATTCTCCATTTTAAGCCTAAGCGCTCATTGTCGGGGGCGGATATACCGCCCCTCTCATGAGGGTTTAGGATTCTTGCGCCCATGCGTCGCGCATATGCGCCGCCTTGTATTCGCGCGCGTGTTTTTCCGCCGCGCGCTTTGTTTTCCATTCTGATTTGCCGCGCACCTCAATGCGCGCATATTTGGTTTCGTTCGGATTGTCGGAAATATCCGCAACGGCTTCATATGTCTTTTGCATGGTCAGTTTTCCTTAATCTCAAAGCTGTCTGGCGTGAGGGTCTTGTCCATGAAATACCCTCTGGCGCAGTAAAGCGGGATGACGTCACGCAAATGCGTTTCAGCGCGCTCACGGGTATAGAAAAGGCCGTGAACCGCAAGCGGATTGTTCTTTTCCACGATCTTGAAGCGTTCCATCTCGCGACCCTCACGAACAGAAATAGCTGGGATTTAAGTCTTCGCGCTTGCCAAAGATCACGCCACGCAGCGAACCGTAAGCGCGTTTCACCCGGGCTTTGTATTCAGGAAGCGTTTCGCCCTGAAGGCTTGGCCCGTAGGCGCGGCCTTGCGATATATGCCAGTAACGAGGGGCTTCAAGCGCTTTTTCCGGCACGTCGGCTTGGACAACCGGCTCCTTTGCTTTCTTGAGCATTATCCGACCCTCACGAAAGAGAAGCCGCGGTTGTTCGTGCCGCCGCGCCAGCGTCCGTCCCACTTCAAGCGCTCGCACAAGATGCGCGCGGCGTTGGCGTGGTTTTGGTACATATTCAAGCCGTGGTCATAGGACACGATGACGCGCGGCCCAATACCTTCCGCCTTGGCGGATACGCGCGCGGGTTTCGTGTTTGTCGCGGGTAAAAACTTTGTATGAATAGCTGCGCCCGATGCGCAAAGATCGTCAAAGTCTAAATTTGACATGTGGATCTCCTGAAAATGAGCCTAAGCGCTCAATTGACGCCACGCCGAAACGTGGCGTTAGTGAAGGCTTAGAGTGCGACCCCTAAAGCCTTGCACATTGCCGCGTCGTGTAGTTTTACAGCCTTGGATATAGCAAGCTGCGCCGCACGATAGGATTTGAAAATCTTATCTGAGGGAATCGAGTACCCAGAAACGCGACATTGCGGCTTGTCGCAATATCCATGAATGTACATGCCTTTATAATTGTGAGTGAACATATCCTATTCTCCATTTTAAGCCTAAGCGCTCAATTGACGCCACGCCGAAACGTGGCGTTAGAGAAGGCTTAGCGCGCAGATTGCGCGAGTCGCGCCGCCAGTTCGCGGCTTTCGCGCGAGCGTTTAGCAATCTGGCAATCCGCGTGCGCCGTGAAAAGGCGCGTATAGTCGGACGGCTTTCCGCCAAACTTCGCCGCGCGTTCGGAAGCGGATGGCACCAGAACAATCGGTTTTCCGCAGATAGTGCAATTTGCCATGATCAAGCCGCCCTACAGTGTTTGCGTTTGTTCAAACGCGCGAACATCCGCCCATAAGGCAGGCTTATTCATGCAAGAGCGAGATCCGCGCCATGCGCCACCAAGGGCATAATATCGGGTTTCAACGCTTGTTCCGACTGCGACGCATGTTTCCAGGTAGCGCGCGGCGGATTCAGGGTCGCCGATATAGACAGGTTGCGCTTTCGCCTGAATGTGAACGTCATATTCGCCCGGCGCGGCTTCGCGCGCGGCGACATTGTTCAGATATACGTGCACACACGGCCGCTCGATAGCGATAACCGGCGTCATAGCGCAGACCTTTTCAAGCGCAGCGTCCGTCAAGTTTTTAGCTATAAACGTCGTTTGCATGTGAATAGCGCCTCCTTTGCGCGCGGTTGATGTCGCCTTTATAGACCCTGCTATTCACTCAGTCAAGCACTATTTTGAGCCAATTGCAACAGGAAAATACAAGCGGTTTCAATCTGTTATAGGGATTAAGTGAATAACACGAATACGTGTTTTAAAGACGGTTAGCACCTATAACTGTTTTTATGCCTTCGCCATTTATGTTATTCACTCATACGCTATGACAGATCATTTCGCTGCATTCCCTTTTCAACATTTCAAATCCCGTCTCATTTAACCGCCAGACATGGACCCCTGCTACTCAAGCGCCAGGGACCCCATAGCCCTATTTATTTATAATCTTATACACGCGCACGCGTGACGCATAGGCGCGTGTACGCGTTGGCCGTCGTGGTTTGCGGTACTATAAGGCCGTTAGATCGGGATTGCGGTTCTGGGAAAACTCTGAGCGCGGGTTGGCGAAAAATTTTTTATTGCCCTTCGGATAAACCCGCACCGATTTTAGTTTTGCTATTCACTTACCCAGCGGGGTTCGCTATTCACTTAGCTCATGTAGGCGTGCTATTCACTTATACAGTAAGGTTCGCTATTCACTTAGCCCGTGCAAGCGCTCTTGACAGCGGCTACCAGCCAGCCTACATAAACCCTGGCCCTCACCGGCTTTGTGTTTCTCCCTAACTTCGCCGCCTCACTTTCCCGAAAGCCTGTGGGGCGGCGATTTTTATTTGCGCTTCTTGCCTTCGGCTTCGCGCTTTTTCGAGTAGGCGATCGCAACCGCCTGCTTCTGCGGTTTACCCGCCTTCATCTCCGTTTTCACATTGCTGCTGAACGTCTTCTTGCTCTTGCCAGATTTCAACGGCATAGCTGCCTCCTGTGTGTGTGTGCGTGATTGCGCAGCGCGAGGATACACGCATGGCCGCTTGACGTGAATAGCCGCCCGTGGCATTACTGGCGCCTTCACAACCGCATTTGGCCGGAGATCCACAATGCCCCCCATCGACCAACAGGAAATCGGCGCCGCTGTCGATCACCTGATCGCCAACTACCCCGCAACCGCAACCCTCGATCGCTACATCGTCAACGGCCTTTTGCAGGTAGTCGCCGAGTGGGTTAACGGTGGGCGATTTTGCGAGTCGGCCGAAGACGCAGGTAGCCCCGCTGAGCCCGAACCCGTCTTCACTGGAAACGCCGACGGCGTCATCGAAGACGAATCCGGTTTCTCCAGCGGCGCAGGCTTCGCTCCTGCCCCTGCTGAACCCACCGACCCCGTTCTTGACGATGTCGGCGCCGTCGAGCATGCCGTCGAAAACACCGCTGCCGTGGAGCACGAAGATGCTGAAGCTTCTGACCAGCACTGAGGTCCAGGGCATCTTTCGTCACCTGCTGACGATCGGCGCTGGCTATCTCGTTCAGCATGATCTCGCCACGAAGGATCAAGCGAACGCCCTCCTCGCCGGACTCGTCGCCGCGGCCGCCGTCATCTGGTCGTTCGTCGATAAGGCCAATGCCAGACAGCGCGAAGCCGTTGCTCTGGCCACACCAACTGCCGTCGCCGTCGTTCAGACGGCGCCCGCACAAGCTCAAGGTTGACCGCCATGAAAGTTCTAGCCCCCCTGGTTCTGTCGTGCGCGCTCGCCTTGGCGGGGTGCGCGACGCTGTCGTCTCCGGCTTCCGCGCCGCGCACCCCGGCCCAGACCGTCTACGCCGTCGAAGGCACCTACGCTGCGGCCCTGACCGTGGCCGTTCAGTACCGCCAGCTTCCCGACTGCTCGACGGGTGCACCCATCTGCTCTGACGCTGCGACCATCGCCAAGGTGCGCGCAGCCGATGCGGCGGCGTGGTCGTCGATCCTGACGGCGCAGGATGCGGTTCGCGGTGGTCTGACGACCGCTCAGATTTCGCAGACCGCGACGCAGGCGGCCTCCGCCGTCAATGCGTTCTATGCGCTCACTCAAGCTCTGAAGGTGAAGTGATGGGCGACGTTGTGGGCCTTAGGCCTGAGCTGGTTGGCGACGGCGCACACATAGACCCCGATAAGATTTTGGAGGCGCACAAAGGGGCGCTCAAAACTGTCGTGGTAATTGGCCTATCAAAGACCGGAGATTTCGTTATTGCCGGAAGCGAAGGCCGCGCAGAAACTTGTTTCGCCATGCAAAAAGCGCTTTCCGCGCTTACCAGTTTCGGAGACTAAAATGTCCCAATCCGCTCTGAACTTCGCTCTCGCCTTTCTGAACCTGCTGCCGGAGCTTGTGCAGATGACCACTGAGGTCGAGGCCCTGTGGCAGAACACCACCGCCGCGCTCAACAACATGATCGCGCAGAACCGCGATCCGACTGACGCTGAGTGGCAAGCGCTCAACGATCAGATCAACACCTTGCGGGCCAAGCTGAATGCGTGAGGTCTTCAACTTCCGCAATTCGTCCAATGTCGTCTCCTGCGAGTACGATGACGAAGAGCAGACGCTCGACGTGACCTTTGCGAACGGGGATACGTATCGCTACGATAGCGTTCCCCAATCCACCTATCGCTCGTTTACGCTCGCGGGATCGCCGGGCAGCTTCGTGCATCAACGCCTGAAGCGTGAGTACAATGGATACCCAATCTGACGACCCTCTCGCCGCTGCGCTTGCAGAAGACGAGCCTGAAGGCGAAGACGCACGCTTAGAGATCGTGCGCCAGATGCACGAAGACCGTGAACTGGCGCACGCTTTTCTTTTTGCCCACCGTCACCCCCTTGCCACGCCTGATTTCCACAAGCACATCATCTGGAACTGGCACGACCCCAGCGTGCCGTTCTACGAAGCGATGGCGTTCCGCGAAGGCGCCAAATCGACTATCGGTGAAGAAGCCACGATCATCATGGCGCTGTTCGGCGAGTTCCGAAATGGCCTGATCGTCGGCGCCACCGCCGACAAGGCCGCCGAGCGCCTGCACGCGATCAAGGCCGAGTTTGAGAACAACGACCTGATCACCGAAATCTTCGGCGACGTGCGAAACCAGAGCAACTGGTCCGAAAGCGAGATAGCTCTGCGCAACGGCACACGACTGCTGGCCGTATCGAAGAACACGTCGCTGCGCGGCACCAAGTACGAAGACAGCCGACCGGACTATCTGTTCATCGACGACCTTGAAGACGCCGAAGACGTGCGCTCGCCCGAAGCGCGTAAGCAGCGCCTGCTATGGTTCCGCAATGTGCTACTACCCGCCACTGCACGCGGTAACGGTTCGCTCGTTCGCATGACGGCCACACCCCTTGACCGCGACTGCGTGGCCGAGGTCGTCTCGCGAGATCCTGAATGGGTTGTAGGTCGCTATCCCGCCATGTACATCGACGACAACGGGATGGAGCAAGCGACGTGGCCTGAGTCTCTGTCCCTTGAGCGGTTCAAGAAACTGGAGGCCTCCGCCATGCGCGAAGGGCGCCTCGACAGCTTCCGCGCTGAGTACATGTGCCAGGCTGAAGTCGAAGAGACCAAAGCGTTCAAGCCCGACCAGATCGTGGTTGAGCCTCGCGTGCGCAAGTGGGAACCTGTCTACTGCATGTTTGACCCCGCGCGAACCGCCAAAGCCACGTCGGCGACGACGGGCTTCGCAGCGTGGTCGTGGGTAAACAACCGGCTAATCATATGGGACTCATGGGGAAAGCTGCTGCTGCCCGATGAGATCATAAACGCCATGTTCGAGGCGGAGGACAGGTTCCAGCCCGTCTTTATCGGCGTTGAAGAAGACGGCCTGAACGAGTTCATCCTCCAGCCTATCCGGCAAGAGCAGGTACGGCGTGGCGTCACCCTGCCTATTCAGGCGCTGCGCGCGCCGAAGTCCAAGCTCGACTTCATTCGCGGTCTGCAGCCCTACTTCGCCTCCAGAGAAGCGCGGCTGGCCTGTGACCAGCCAGACCTTCGGTCGCAGCTTACGACGTTCCCGTCGGGCAAGATCGACGTGCCGAACGCCCTGGCCTATGCGCTCAAGATGCACCCCGGCGCGCCGATGTACGAAGAGTTTGCCGAGCACCACATAGCTGAGGCGCTTCAGCCTTCGCGCCAGAGTGAGCTATTGCTGGCCATGAACGCCACCGCGACCGAAGTCTCAGCCGTCGCGTTCCAAGTGCTTGACGGCGCCGTGCGCATCTACGGCTCATGGGTGCGAGAAGGCGAACCCCAGATCGTTACCGCTGACCTCTTGGCTGCGGTCAACCGCACGCTCATGCGCCGCGTCTCTGTAACGACAGGGCCGAAGCACTGGGACAAGTACCTGAACGTCGGGCTTAACCAAGCGCTGAGAGCCGCCAAGGTCGAGGTCCGAAAGGGCGGCGACGTACACACGGGCCGCGCCGCGCTGTCGAACCTGATGCAGCGGCAGAACCGCGCAGGCCAGATGTTCGCCGTCAGCGCAGAGGCGACATGGGTGCTGCGCGGACTGTCCGGGGGCTACTCGCGGACGATGGACAAACAGGGCCGCCTGTCTGACGAACCGCCCAACAACACCTACCGCACAGTGATGGAGGGGCTGGAAAGCGCCGCTGTGCTTCTGCGCGCGCCAACCTACATTGCGGAGGGCGGCGACGTAAGCTATGCTTATACCGATAACGGGCGCCGGTACATGTCGGCCAGGAGGTAGGGCGTGGTCAAGCGCAGCGAGGAACTGAGCGGCAAGGCAGGCGTTGATAAGCGCTGCATCGAACTGTTCGAGCAGGTTGATAAGGCTTTCGAGGACCAGAAGAAGCGCTCCGACGAGATCAAAGGGTATTGGGAGCTTTACAACTCTGTCCTTGGCCCGAAGCAGGTTTATAACGGCAACTCGAAAATATTCGTGCCGATCGTCAATAGCGCGGTGAATGCGCGCAAGACGCGCTTCGTCAACCAGCTTTTCCCGCAATCGGGCCGCTATGTCGAGGTCATCAGCGAAGACCCGAACGGCGATATTCCACACGCGACGACTTCGCTGCTGGAGTACTATGTCCGCAAGGCGAAGCTGAAGACGCAGGTGCTGCCTGCGCTCGTCGTCGCTGGCGACATAGAGGGACAGTACACCGTCTATGTGGATTGGGAGACGACGGAGCGGAAGGTCGTCAACCGAACGATGAAGCCGCTTCAGATCGACGGCGAAGAACTGCCTGGCGAAGACATCGAAGACCTTGAAGAGGACGACGTTAAAGAGGGCTGCCCGACTGTCGAAGTCCTATCTGATCAGGACTTCGTCGTCTATCCGGCCACCGCCGACAGCGTCGAGCAGGCCATCGCGCAGGGCGGCTATGTCGCGGTGAAGCGCCGCTGGTCGAAAGACATGATCCGCCAGAAGATCAAATCGAAGGACATACCCAAAGCGCTTGGCGAAAGTTTCCTTGAGGCAATGTCGAAAGTGTCGCAGCAGGGCGACGCCGACGTGGCGAAGAAACTCGCCAAGGCTTCGGGCATTCTCGGCGACGTGCGCGGCAAGCACGCCGAAATCTACGAGGTGTGGACAAACCTGAAGATCGACGGCGACCGGCTGCTCTGTCGCGCATACCTCGGCGGCCCGAAGAAGGTTCTGGGCGCCAAGCGCTGCCCATACTGGTGCGACAAGCCGCCGGTGATTTCAGCGCCCGTCGAAAAAGTGCCGAACCTGTTCAAGGGCCGCGCACCCGTGGCCGACGTGGCCGAGATGCAAATCTTCGCCAATGACGCCATCAATGAGGCGGCGGACACCGCGCATTATGCGGCCATGCCAATCATCCTGACAGACCCAGAGAAGAACCCGAACGTCGGTTCGATGATTCTTGGCCTTGCGGCCATCTGGCAGACCGACCCTCGCTCGACGCAGTTCGCGCAGTTCCCGGAACTGTGGCGCCACGGGTTCGACATCGTCTCCGCCTGCAAGCAGGAAATCTTTCAGACGCTCAGCGTGAACCCCGCTATGATGCCGCAATCTACGGGCGGTACGCACAAGCGCAATCAGGCTGAAATCGCCGCCGAGATGCAGGCCGACATTCTGACCGCCATTGACGCCGTGGGCGTTCTCGAAGAAGGTATCATGACACCTTTGATCGAGCGCTTTGCCGCTTACGATCAGCAGTTCAGAAACGATGAGATCGTTATCCGAAGTTTCGGCGAGATCGGTATGCAGGCCAAGATGCAGCGCATGCAGCCTATCCAACTTGACAAGCGGTATGAGTTTAGGTGGTTCGGCGTCGAGGCCACGCGCAATGCGCAGCAGCTTCAACAACAAATCTCTCTGCTGAACATGATGCAGCAGATACCGCCGCAAGCCTACCCCGGCTACCAACTCAACATCGCCCCGGTGCTTGTGCAGGCCGTCGAGAACGTATTCGGGCCAAGGCTCGGCGGGATGGTGTTCAAGAGTATCCGTGAACAGCTTACCGTCGATCCTGTCGATGAGAACATGCTTCTGATCGAGGGCATACCTGTCGAGACGCACGCGCAGGACAATGACCCACAGCACTTACAAGAGCACATGGCCATCTTGCAGTCGGGAGATCCTACGGGCGTCATCCGCGCCCACATACAGGAACACCAGCACCAGATGAAGCTGAAAGAACAGGCGCAGGCTCAGGCAATGATGCAGCAACAAGGCGGCCCTCCGGGCGGCGGAACGCCGGGCGGCGCGCAGGTCGTCGGCCCGCACGCGCCAAAGGGGCCGCCGGGGGCGATCAATGCCGACCAGATGGCGCGCGCTGGCGCACCCGGAATGCCGCGAAAAATGTAAGGCTATCTTGACAAAACATAAGTTTTATGTGGTAGCCTATACATACGCATGACAGGCGTAACCTGTCTCACTCGCTTAACGGGCGTAACCCGGAAGGAAAAGACATGGACGAGGAACTTGAACCGTTCGACGATCTTGCTGCGTTCGACGAAACCGATCCGCAGGATGATCAGGGTCAACAGCCTGACGAGCAGGCCGACCCCGCCGCCCAGCCCCCCGAAGACATCGACGATCTTGACGACCAGCCGCAACAGTCGCGCGGCCAGCGTCAGCACGCCGAGCTTCGCCGCAGGGCACAGGAGGCCGAAGACCGCGAACGGGCGCTGCGGACGGAGATGGAGCAGATCCGCAATGAGATGCGCCGAGGCCCCGTCGAAACCCCGCAGCAACGTCAGGAACGTCTTGACGCGATGCTGCCAGAGGAACGTGTCGAATACCTTCTGAACGAACGGCTCGGTCAGTTTGAGCAGCGTATGCAGGCGCAGCAGGCTCAGGCGGCGGAGCGCGAGGACAAAACGAATTTTGAGGTGCTGTGTCGCACCAACGCTACGGCGGCCAAGTTCAAGGACAAGGTCGAAGCCAAGTTGCAGGAACTCCGCAGGGAGGGCAACGCGGCGCCGAGAGAGGTGTTGCTCAAGTACCTTGTCGGCGAGGCGATGCTGGAAAAGGCGCCCTCCGCCGCCAGGAAACAGAAATCCGCCGCCGAAGGCCGAAAGGCCGCCCAGGCTGCGGCGCCTACCGGATCACGCGGCGATGTGTCGTCTCGTGGTTCGGGCAATCAGGACGATCGTTCGGCTCGCCGGGCTCGTCTTGAGAATATGCAAATCTGACAGGCGCGCTGTGCTCCTGTCTTAACCGCAGGAGCACATCATGGCTACCAACTCTGCTTCGCAGTTCTCTTCGGACATCGAAGCCTTTATTGCGGACGAAGTCCTTCCGCTGACCGTCCGTCAACTCGTGGCCTATCAGTTCGGCGAACCGCTCGAACTCCCCAAGGGTCGCGGCACCACCTACACCGCAACGCGCTTCACGCGCCTCCCGCTGCCGTTCGCGCCCCTGTCCGAAGGCGTTCCGCCCGTCGGCGAGACCATGTCGATCGAACAGGTTTCTGCTACCGCGCTGCAATGGGGCGACAAGGTCACGATCACCGACGTGGCCGAACTGACGATCAAGCACCCGCTGTTCAAGCAGGCCACCGACCTGACGGCGCTGCAAGTCTCCGAAACCCTGGAGCGTAACACCTTCAACAACCTGCTGGCCGGTACGCAGGTCAACTACGTCAACTCCCGCGGCAATCGCGCGTCCCTGACAACGGGCGACGTTCTCGACCCGACGACCGTCATCCGCACCACGGCGGCCTTGAACACCCTCGGTGCCCGTCGCTTCATGGGCGACGAAAAGACCGATACGCTGATTCAGGCCGAATCGGGCGGCTCGCGCGCCAGCGCTAATCCGCGCGGTATGCCGCACTATACAGCCTTGATCCATCCGCTTGTGGCCGCCGACTTCCGCCAGAACTCCACAGTCATCACCGCCTGGTCGTACAGCGACATCAACCGCCTGTACAACTATGAAGCCGGTGAGTGGGGTGGCATTCGCTTCTGCGAAACGAACATGATCCCGTCGTTTACCGGCGTGGCCGCCATCAGCGGCACCGCAGGCACCGCAGGCTCTCTGGCCACTGGCACTTACTACGTGCAGGTCACAGCGTCGGACGCCCAGAACCAGTACGAATCGCGCATCTATCAGGTGTCGTCGGGTATCTCGGTCACTGGCCCGAACGGCTCGATCTCTGTCACCCTGCCGACCCTGCCGGGCTACACCTTCTCGGTGTACGTCGGCACGACGACCTCGCCGTCGCACCTCGGCACCTCGACCAGCGGCCCGACTTCAGGCCCGCTGTCCGGCCAAGCGACGCAGATGGCAGGCAACCAGACCGTCGTCATCACCGGCACAGGCGTGGCCCAAACACCTCCGGCGGCCCCGGCCACCGGCCAGACGGTGTTCCCGACCTTCGTCATCGGTCGCGGCGCCTATGGTCAGGTCACGCTGGACAACGTCAAGTTCAGCTATCTGTCGAGCGCCGATAAATCCGACCCGCTCAACCAGTTGCGCGTCGTCGGCTGGAAGTGCTTCTACGGCACGATCATCCTCAACCAACAGTTCTTCGCCCGTATCGAGTCCGTCTCGGCGTTTTCGGCCACCTTCGGCTAAGGCGAACGCTCTGCTTAGCCCCGTGTCTTTTGACGCGGGGCCTTGTTGAGCGCTCGTGTTCTGTGCATAATGGCGGCTCTGCATCGCCATTCCAAAGGAGACGACAATGGCAAAAGCACCCACTCCCGACCCTTTGGCTGACGCCATCGGCGAGGAAGAACCCCTCGTTAATCATGAGCGCGAGCTTGAAATCCGCGCCAAGGCCGAAGCGATGGTGCGCGAAGAGCGCATCCGCGAAGAAGAGAAGCGAATTCTCAACGCCGAAGTCGCCCGCCTGCGCCGCGCCGCCGACCCTGTCGGCCACAACGACGATGTCGTGAACATCACGCTCGATCTCGCGCCGCACCAGCCCGACATTCGCCTTGACGGTGTCGTCTACTATCACGGCATGACCTACAAGGTTAAACGCCGCGTGGCGGACACCATGCGCGAGATCGCCGCTCGCGGCTGGAAGCACCAGGACGAAATCGACGGCAAGTCGATGGCCCAGCACTATCAGCGTCCTCGCAACGAGATGCTGTCGGGCGGCGAGGTGCGTCACTAATGCCCCTCTCTGAAGTCACCGCCATCGGCGTCTCTGTGACCGCCAACCTCGCCGGCAAGCGGCAGATCGTGCTGCAATGCCACTTCCCCGCTGACGCACCCGTCGGCGAAGGCCACGAGCTTATTGATCGCCTGATGGCGCTGGCCGACAGGCAGGAGGCTAAGGCCGAACTGCCGGGCCTTAAAGAAGAACTCGACAAGCATGAGAGCGCACTCGCCAACCTGAGGGATGACCTGAAGCGCGTCGAAGATGACTTCGCCGCTAAGCTGACGGAAAAAACCGAAGCACGCGAGAAGCTTGTCAATCAGCAGGAATCGGTAAAGACCGAAGCCTACGAGACGCACTATCGCAGCGGGCGCCAGGGCGATCCTGTTCTGACAGGTTCTGCCAAAGGCACCTACAATAACTACGGTACGGCGATCGCACAGATCGACGAACAAATCAATAAGGACAAAGCGGAGCGCGAAGCAGCGCTCGTCGGCGTCCGAAAGAACGAGGCCCATTTCGAGAAAGAGATCAAGAAGCTCAAGGCTGAAAAATCTCGCCTCGAAAACCTGGCCCGTTAAGGAGTCGTTATGGCAGGCCAAAACGCAACTACCATTGTGAGCTTGGCCTGCCAGATCGCCAAGTGTCCCGGCTATACGCAGCAGGCCGGGCAGATGCTCAACGCCATCCTCGACGAACTGTGCCAGACCTATGACTTCGCGCTTGCGCGCGGAACCGTGTACTTCACATTTGACACAGGCTCTGTATCCACGAACCCCAACGTCCAGAACGGTAGCGCCTACACGCTGCCCGCAGACTTTCTTCGCGCCGATAAAGATGGCGTGTTCTGGACCTTGAATGGCGTTCCCTATCCGCTCATCGCGATTGACCTGAGTGAGTTCGATCGCACTGTCCAGCAGGCAGGACTGCAATCGTATCCTTATTGGTACGCTACCGACGTGTCGGTGTCGCCTGCGGTCATGTACATCTATCCTCCCCCGTCGGCGAACTACCCCGTGACGCTGCGCTATCAGCGCCAGATGCCGGACATCGCGGCCCCCGAACTCAGCACCGACTACCCGTGGTTTCCGAACCCGACGTATCTGATAACGCGCCTCGCCGGTGAGATGATGAAGCTCACCGATGACGGGCGTTGGCAAGCGTTTCTCGGTGACGGGCCTGAGGGGGCGCAGGGCATTCTTGATCGCTACCTGAAAATGAAAGACGACAGCACCAATCGCGCCATGACCGTCAGCCTTGACCGGCGCAGGTTCGGCACGCAATTCGGCACGCTCCCCAACACCAAAACGATCGGGTGGTAAATGCCGATCATAGGGGCGAAAAACTTTACTCTGACGCCTCGGGGCGTGTCAGATACGATCGACGGCACGAACTCGTTTCCCGGCGCGATGGCGCAGCTTGCGAACCTGATTCCTTCGCCGAAGACCCGCAGCGTTTTTGTACCTCGCCCCGCTTCTGTGAGCATTACAGACTTCGCAGGCTTCACGACGCCGGGCGCCATATCCGTTCTGGGCGCTTTCGACAATTACGTCTACGGCTTGATCGCGTCGGGGCGCTTCGCAGGAAAAGACGAGCCTTTCGTTTATGATCTTGCGGCCCAAGCCTTCGTGACCGTGGCCGGTGTGACGAACGATAATTGCCCTTCGACGCAGGCCGCCACGGGGCCTTGGGTGCCTCCCGTCATTGCGCCGATAACCGCATCGAAGATCCTTGTCACGCATGTAGGGTTTCCCGGAGGCTCTGGCGCCTACTTCGGCGGTTTTGACATAAGCGGCTTCTCGACGACAGCGCTAAAAGGAAACATCACCTCGGGGTCAAACGTCATCGCGTCGGTCTATGACGGCGACACCTCTGCGCCGATCCTTGACGGCGTGTCGCCGGGGCAAACAATCACGGGGACAGGCATTCCTGCGGGCGCGACGGTCGTTAGCATCACCAACGGGACGTTCAGCCTGAACACGACAGGTGACGTTCACGGCACCACTACGCTAGACAATCTGGCCAGCACCACCGGCGTCGCGCCGGGCATGATCGTGACAGGCCCTGACTTCTCCGCAGGCACCTATGTCGTATCCGTCGATAGCTCTACGCAGGTAACGCTATCTGCTGCGGCGCTGACAACGGCCACCGGAGCCACAATGAACTTCAGCGGGGGCGGCTCTATTACGATCTCGGCCAACGCCACCGCAACGACGAACCTTCTGGCCCTGACGATTGCGGGCGGCGCCGCCGACGCGCCGCTGTGGTTTGGCGTGAACACGAATACGAACCCGCTCCCTTCTGTTCCGGTATCGGTGGCACAGTTTAACGGTCGCGCATACTTCGCGGTAGGTAATAAGCTCGTCTTTTCTGATTCGCTCAACCCAACGCAGGTAACCAACGCAACACAGGCGCTCACCTTTGGCGGCGCCGATCCTGTCACTGCTGTGGCGGGCCTGCCATTGTCGAATCAGGTTACCGGCGGTATCGTTCAGTCGCTCATCGTCTTCAAGGGCGCGGGCATCATGTACCAGGTGACCGGAGATCAGGCGACGAGTGATCTCAAAGACGCCGCCATAAACGGCTCTGTAGGAACCCTGGCGCCCGCTTCAGTATGCGCGACGCCTATGGGCCTGATGTACGCATCTCCTGATGGCATACGCGTTATCAACGCTGCGGGCCAGGTGTCGCAGCCCGTCGGCGCGCGCGGCGACGGTGTCGCGCAACCGTTTCAGCTTACTACGGTTCCGTCACGCATGGCTGCGGCGTTCAATCAAAACACATATCGCGTGTCCATCATCGACACGTCGCTAGGTGCCCCGAACCCTGTTGAGTATTGGTATGATTTGACGCAGGGGCTGTGGACCGGACCGCACAGCTTTCCCGCGACGGCCATAGCGCCGATAAGCGAAGCAGGCCAGATCGGTTTTGTTTTCGGCTCCGCGTCGGCGACAGGCAACCTATGGTTCTCAACATGCGTACCCGATCTGTCCACATCGTATGTCGAGAACGGAACGCAGATCGCCTGCGCCTACCAAACGTCTTTGCTTCCTGACAACCAAGATGGTGGCATGAACGCAGTGGTGCGGACCCTGCTGGGCGCTGCGCTACCTTATGGACAAGCCGTAAGCTTTACGGCTCTGGACGAAGGAAAAAACATTATAGATCAAATATCTATAACGCTTTACCAAAACCCGTACTACTGGGACGAAGCCTACTGGGACGCTGCATACTGGCCGGGCGGCGTGGACGGAAACGCCATCTGGGGTTCTTTTGTCTGGGGTACGGGTCTTTGGGGCGGCGAGGCCAGCCCCTTCAGGGAGCATAACATACCGTGGGACAAACCCTTGGTGTTTAAGCAATGCTCTGTTAAAGTCGAGTGCAATGCG